>OCZU010000073.1_pt1 | contig 73111 bp, 69 predicted proteins | sample 1539001 | NCBI WGS metagenome assembly OCZU01 (sample SAMEA3539306, study PRJEB22396) | soil metagenome | biome: tundra; feature: field; material: soil | place: USA | collected 2010-05 | depth 0.15 m | reverse complement strand
GAAGAGACCGGGGTCGTAATGCCACAATCGTTAATGTGATTCGTAGCCAGATAATTCTTGACTGCCTGAAAAGCGTCATTCACCGATGTTGGTAACGGCTGGCTCAAGTCGGTGGCCGGTTCCGCTGCGGCTGCGCGAGCGGCATCGCGGGTTGCGTTGGTGAGTTTTTGCTTGAGAGTGAAGGCTCCGCTGAAATCGAAGATGCCGACTACGAACACCATCATGAGTGGCAGCGTAACGGCAAATTCCACCAACTGGGCTCCACGGTCGTCGCGGCAGCGGCGTCCAACCAGATCCGCGCACAGCAGGCGAGCCGCAGTCATCACTGGTTCTCCACGCGCGCGTGCGCAGATGCCGTCAACAAGATTCTTTGCTTGTTCAGCGGGGTGAAAGGCAGCCAGAACCGGAACGGGTATTGAAAGCTGACAGAGACGCCGCACACCCCACCCAGGCTCGGATTCGACGACAATTGGACCTGATTCTGGACGCAAACGTTGCTGATGCTGCTGTCGCACAGCACGGTGCTCTGGAGGGTGCAGTCTTTAAAGCCAGGCGCCGCAGAGGGGTATTGTGCATTTGCCGGGTCGAGCTTTGCAGCCGCCATAGAGGCTTGCACCGCATTGAACGCATTCTGATTCTGCGAGTTCGAACCCGGGGTACACGTGGTGCAATAAGGCGCGGCTCCCGCCCGCGCGCCATCCTGCGCTGCCCGCGTGATCGTGCCATAGATGCTGAATGCCTGTCCGAACCAGAAGATCCCCAGAAGTATCATGAACATCAACGGCAGGACGACGGCGGCTTCCGCAATCTCGGCTCCGCGGGTTTCGACGGCCAGCCTTCGAAGAATGGATCGTATCGAACCCAGCATTCTAGGCCACAACTCCCAGTTTCCAGAGAATCCCATAAAGCACCACGGTAAACGCCAGCGCCACACCCCGTACGGAATTTTTAGCGAGTCCGGATTGTCGAGCGAGACCTGAGTTCCCGGCAGCCGGAAGGTCGCCAGCGAAATCAGGATGTGCCCGATATTGCGAATCGTTTTGACGAGTTCGTCGTTTGTAGATCAGAGCCACCGCCATGACTCCGGCTACGAAGATCGTTGGCTCCCACTGCCTTCGCCATAACCCGGCCGAAGCGGCCTCTTGCGCGGATTCTCACATAGCAGGAAGCCGAAGTCAATCAAGGCGTTGGTGCCCGGCTTCCGCTGCGCTACCGCTGCCAGCGTGATTGTCGATCCATGAAAATAGAAGGCCCGGAACACATCAGACGGTGATGCTGATCACGGCACTCCGCCGAGCACTAGCGGCACAATAAAGAGGGAGAGAGAGAGGGCCAGTAATGGCACCCGTGGCAGCGGCAAAGAAACGCAGGCAATTCAATCCCAAGGCATTCCTTTCGATCATCAACGGCGGTCGGAAGATATGACTGCTCTAGAAGCATCCCACAAACCGAGAATGCCTGTTATGCGCTGCCCCTATTGCATCGAAGGCGGCAATTTCAAAATGATGATTGGGCGGGGTGGCCTGGAGACTTTGTACATCTGCGCTCGATGCGGACATAAGACCTTGCCGACCAGTCCGCTCTCTAAGTGCATTTGCGTCAAGTGCGTCGAGCTAAAGAATCGGGACCCCAAAACTCGCGGCTAATTGTCAGCTTCGGCTGCCGGTGAACAGAATTAACCGAGGCGGAATCCGCTGCTGACCAGCGAAATCCGCCTCTCAACCTCACATCCGGTGCCGGAACCGCAAACTGGCGCGGGTTCCGGCGCGTCCTGTACGTCCTGCATCGAAGCTGCGAGTTCGGCGAGCCGCTTCAGTTCTCGCTGAAGCCGCTGCATCTCGCCGCGAACCTCGGCGGCAGAAGTTGCTGGCACCGCCGCGAACGTGCTGCCCGCGACGGCCTTCGCCCTCCACTGATCGACCGAAGCACCGTCAGCTTCAAGATAAACACCGGTAGAACCTATACTGCGATGACGAAGCGCCTTCTGCACCACGGGCAGCGGCGCGCCGCTGTCGAGCATGTGGTGCGCGATGGAATGACGCAGGCTGTGGATTCCCTGCCTCGGCGCAAGATCGATGGTCGCCGCTTCCGCCGCGCGGTGAAACAGTTCCGATCCCCACTGCCGAGTGAACGGGAAAACCAGAGTGTGCGCCAAGATGCACTCCGTGACTTTGTTCCACAGTTCAAGCGTGCTCGGGTCGAGTTTCTCCGTTGTCCGCTTCCCCTTTTTTTTGCCACGGATGACCAAGAAACCGCGCTGGACGTGCCCACGCGTGAGACTGATCGCCTCGGATACTCTGAGCCCATGCTGATAGATGATCTTCAAAAACAGTTCATTGCGGGCGACCAGCCGCGAACGATCTGGCGCATTCTGCCGCACCGTCTCGCCCGCGACCTCGACCAGCCTTCCGACCTGCTCGACGCTGAGATGTTTCATCGTTTTCCTTCCCCTTCCAAATTGTCTAAAAAGCAACTGCGGTTGACGCCGTTCACGCGAAGCGCGAAAAAGTTACCAGTTGGTCACTCTTTCGCCCCTCGCCGCTCTTCCTTTTTTTCTTTCTCCTTGCGTGCCCGCACATCCTGCGGAATCTCGTCGCCATGCGTGATAACGGGCCGGCCCGGGTTGTCGTAGTCCCGCCAGATCACGCCGCCGCTCGGGGTCGTCGTAATCGGGTCAAAGTTGTTGCCCGTCGCTCTGCCACTGCTCTTGTTGCCCGTCTTCACGCAACCTCCTTTTCTGCGCCGACTTTATGCCGCCTGCTCGACAACCTCGCCTTCGATGAACGGAACGCCAGCCTTCAACTCCGCCATGCGCTCGGCCAATTGCCAGAGTGATCGGTTGAGCCGAACATCCGCGTCTATCCCTTTGACCTGACGCGTAGTGACGCGGCGGATGCGTCGACCTTCGGCGTCGCGCTCGATTGCCGACAGTCCGCCAGCGATGACGTTCTCCTGCACCCTGTTCAGCGTGTGCCACAAGTCGCCGCCAACGTCCTCGCGTCGTCGCGGAGTGAGCAACTGATCGGCGGTGATCGGCGTTGTGGTCTTGCCCTGCGAATCCGCGAACCGGAGCGTGTGCGCGGACTCGGCAAACGCGTGCTGCTCACCGGACGTGAGTTGCAGTTGCGTCCAGTTCCGCACCGTGCCGAGCGATTTCTGCGTGTCGGCGATCAGGCGATGGCTGCCCTCGATCACTTCGCCGACGATGTCGCCCTTGTGCGTGACGTTGATGGCGTCGATCTCGCCGTCCGAAACCATCATCCCGTTGCTGCAAACCAACCTGTACAAGCCGGCGATGAGTTTGTAGGCGCTGGTTCCGTCGTGGGAGTTGATGAGAACCACTTCGGGGATCACGTCGCCGACTGCGCACGTGCGCGACATGTCTTGGTGCCGGAATCTCAGCATGTGCTTGGTGAAGTCGCCCTTGCCCACGATGCGCGTGCGCGACTGCACCGCGCTGAACGGCTGGAATCCGGCCTTGATCATCGCCTCGATCACGCCGAGTGTCGGGACGTATGTGTACTTCGCGCTCATGGCGTCGTATGGTCTGGTCGCCAATGCGGACGGTGCGCGGCGAGCGATCTCGTCCAGGGTGAGCGGACTTTGGTGGCGGTTAATGAAGCTGTGCATTGTGTTTTCTCTTTTCTGCGCGGAACTTGGGAGCCGCGCTCGTTTGGGTTTGAGATCACGTGGAGCCGGATCGCTGTTTCGAGCCTGTCCACGTCCCGCTGATGTTTCAGGTTCCGTTCGCCGCAACAGGTGCATGCGGTGCCGTGGCACTCGTGATGCTCACGTGCCGCGCAGAAGTAACACTGGCCGGTCATTCCAGCACCAGGCCGGCGTCCTTCATGCCCCGTCCGAGGCCCCACGCGAACCGATGCTCGACGACCAGCGCATTGCCGAACCACTGGTACGCCTCTGACTCCACGTTCTCGTCGATCCACTCCTTCGCTGCGGAAGTGAGCGGGCAGAACACGAAAACCGTGCCCTCGTTGCGAACCAGAACGTCAGGCGTCACTGTGTGCTCCATGTTTTCCTCCCCTCTTCAGTCCATCAGCGAGATACATCCCTCGCTGCTATCGTTTTCCGCTTCGTAGAACGCGTCCTCGACGCTCGTCGCCTTCGAGTTGTGGTAGTGGCAGATCACTTCACCGGTGACGCCCATCGCGTCGTGCGGCCCGAGTGGAATAACCGCGACGTGGATCCCACCGCCCGTGTTCCAACTCTCGCCGCCGTAATGCTTTGCGATCTCGTCCAGCGCCTTCAACTCGTCGGCGTACTCTCCAGCGAGCAGCCTGCGCCAATTCTTGTTCGCGACGATCTCGTCCGCGATCCTGCGGAACTTGGCGTCGAGATTCTCGGCTTGCGTTTTCTCTTTCATGTTGCGGACCTCCTTTTTTCAGCAGTAGGCGAGCTTTGTCATCAGAGCTCAGCACCGACCAGCAGCAGGGGCCGACCGCGCTAATAAAAAGCTCTCGCTCGCCAGGCGAGAGATACGGCCTACCGTCGGCGCGGACGAAGGCGTGCTGCACGTAGATTCCGTCGAGCAGGTGCCGAGACAAGTCGTCCTTGTCCACGTGCAGCGCGAACCAACGCTTGCAGACGCGGCACTGCTTCGTGACGAGTGTGAGATTTTGTCCGTGCATGTGCCCGTCTCCCTGTCGCGCAGAGCTTGGGCATCGAGAGCAATGTGTTGGGTGTTTCAGTGTCGCCTTTGCGGGATTCGTTCCCCGCCACATTCGCCCTTTGCGGGCCTAAGCACCGTGCCTTTCGGTCGGTTGCTGGGCTGGTGGAAACCAGCCCTCTCAATGCTTCTTGCTACTGAACTAATGATACGCCTTACTAGCGTTCCCGTCAAGGGTAAAGCTTGCATCTACAACAACTTACGGCCAGTAGCAGGGATCGGCTGCATCGCAGGGATCGGGCTGCATCGCAGGTGGCCAGGGCGGGCAAAAACGGACTGCCGGGTGTCAAAGAGTGATATGGCGATTTTTCGCCAATCAATCGTCTCGGATGCGGCCAACTCCAAGGCTTTCATTGACCTGCCCTCGCATCACGACGGGCGGTTTTGCGACGACAATTCGACAATCCACGACAAACCACTATTCGCAGGTAGGGAAAAATTGTGGTGGCTGAATCAAATTCAGCTACGACCTTGCTCGCCGTCACGGTAATTGATTTCTGGGTCGAGAAGCGGTAGATTCTCGTGCTAGCCGAATTTCAAAAGTCAGAAAATCGAGATTTGGGATGGAGGACGGGATGAAATCACGCATGTTTACGTTGATGGCAATGGCGTCCCTCTTGTTTTCGGTGCTCGGAAGCGGAGGCACCACGCCCCAGGCTCCAACTACTTACACGATCGGTGGCATGGTCACGGGACTCTCGGGCACGGTGGTGTTGCAGAACAATGGCGGCAACAACTTGGCGGTCAGCGCAACCGGCAGCTTCAAGTTCACCACAGCCGTCGCCAGTGGTAGCACTTATAACGTCACGGTTCAAACGCAGCCTTCCAATCAGACCTGCACGGTTACGAATGGCGGCGGAACCGCCAGCGCGAATGTCACGAACGTTCAGGTCATTTGCCGAGCGGGTGCTCAGCCTCAGCAACAGAACCCCCCCAAATGAGGTGGGGCTGGATGTAAGTCACCACACCGGCGTTCTTGCGGGGGGGCGGAAAGAAGTTGTTCTTGCCATCCTCTTTCAGTAGGACGAAGGGCTATTGTGATTTTGCGATAGTACTCCTTTGGAGGCGCCGCAAACGCCATCGCATTTATTGACTTGCCTTCGCATCGCGCTCTACCATTGCGCGAAACCGTGATTGGCCAGACCATCTCGCACTACCGCATCGTCGAGAAGCTCGGCGGTGGTGGCATGGGTGTGGTGTATAAGGCCGAGGACAGCCGGCTGCGTCGCTTCGTCGCACTCAAGTTCTTGCCCGATGAAGTTGCTCGCGACCCCCAAGCCTTAGCCCGCTTTCAGCGCGAAGCCCAAGCTACATCTGCACTGAATCACCCCAATATCTGCACGATTTACGATATCGGCGAGGAAAATGGCCAGGCGTTTATCGCGATGGAGTTCTTGGATGGCTTGACACTGAAGCATCGCATTGGCGGGCGTCCCATGGAAACCGAGTGGGTTCTGTCCCTCGGCATCGAGATCGCGGACGCGCTCGACGCAGCCCACGCGGAAGGCATCATCCACCGCGACATCAAGCCGGCGAACCTTTTCGTGACCAAGCGCGGACACGCCAAAGTTCTCGATTTCGGTCTGGCCAAGGTTAGTGTCACCGGCAGTTCTTCGAGCGACATCGCGTCTGATAACACACAGACGGTGGACGCGTTGCACCTGACCAGCGCCGGTTCTGCGATCGGCACCGTCGCCTATATGTCGCCGGAGCAGGCGCGGGCCAAGGAACTGGATGCGCGCACCGATCTGTTCTCGTTTGGAGCCGTTCTCTATGAGATGGCCACTGGAAAGTTGCCCTTCCGCGACGACAGCACAGCCACCACCTTCGATGCGATCCTGAACCGTGCTCCTGTAGCCGTCGTGCGACTGAATCCCGATGTGCCCGCCGAACTGGAACGCATCATCAACCGGGCGCTGGAGAAAGACCGGGAACTGCGGTATCAGCACGCCTCCGACATGCGTTCCGAGTTGCAACGGTTGAAGCGAGACACAGAAACGGGACGAGCCATAGCCGCGAGTTCCGGCACACCGCCGGCCGCACAGGAAAGCGGGTCCAGACTCACTTTACCCACAGTCGCCCAACCGCCGTCGCCACCGGCCGGTTCCTCCCCGGCCCTTGCTCCAGCTCCGTCATCGAGCGCGGTGAAGGTCGCCGAATTTCCTGCAACGAGCAGAAAACTCTGGAAGGTCTTGGTTCCCGCGGCCCTGATACTTGTCGCAGTTTCAATCGCGGGAGCGTTCTACCTCCGCATACGCCAGGTCCGGTACCACCTGACCGAGAAAGACACCCTTGTTCTTGCCGATTTTGCTAACAGCACCGGAGACGCGATCTTCGACGACACGCTGAAGACGGCTCTCAACGTTTCCCTGCGGCAATCGCCTTTTCTCAATGTGCTCTCCGACAGCGAAGTTGAGAAGAGTTTGCAACTGATGACCCGCCCAGCCGGCACCGAACTCACCCCCGAGGTAGCCCGCGAGCTTTGCCAGCGGGCGGGCAGTAAAGCCTACATCGCCGGAGCGATTGGCAGTTTGGGTAGCAAATATGTGTTGGAATTGAAGGCAGTGAATTGCCAGCGCGGAGACCTGCTGGCCGAGGAGCAGGTGACGGCGGCGACCAAGGAGAAGGTACTGGACGCGCTGAGCGAAGCCGCATCCAAGCTGCGCGCACAGTTGGGCGAATCGCTGGCGACGGTCCAGAAGTTCGATGTTCCGCTCGAACAGGCCACCACGTCCTCGCTCGAAGCTCTGAAAGCTCACAGCCTTGGTGTTAAGGCGTCTAACGAGAAAGGCTACGCCGCAGCTCTGCCTTACGATCAGCGTGCCATCGAGCTTGATCCGAATTTTGCCATGGGCTACCGGGCAGTGGGCATCGACTACTACGGTCTCGGCGAAGTAGGACGCGCCAGCGAGTACTACACCAAGGCGTTTCAGTTGCGGGAACATGCCAGCGAACGGGAAAAGCTGGCCATCACCGCCAGCTATTATTCGTACGTAACCGGAGAACTGGACAAAGCCGCCCGGACATTTCAGGAGGAGATTGAGAGCTACCCGAGGGCATCGCGAGGATACAGTAGTTTGAGTTTAGTGTATGCCGTCCAGGGGCAGTATGAGAAAGCCGCGGAGATCAGCCGGCAAGCCCTGCGCCTCGCACCGGAGAGCCTCGGTGCATACGGGAATGTCGCCAACGACACTCTTGCCTTGCAACGATTCGACGACACGCGTCAGATCATTCGCGAAGCGCAGGCGCGAAGAGTGGATGATTACATCCTCCACAATGATCTGTACGCTCTTGCCTTCCTCGGGGCGGACTCCGCCACGATGGTGGAACAGCAAAGGTGGTTTGCGGACAAACCTGAATATGAGAACGTTGGACTGGCGCTCGCTTCCGATACCGAAGCTTACGCCGGTCATCTGGACAAGGCACGCGAACTGACCAAGCGGGCTGTGGACTCCGCCGTCCGGGCGGACAACAAGGAAAATGGGGCCATCTGGCAAGCTATCGCCGCTCAGCGCGAAGCCGCTTATGGCCATGCTGCGGAAGCCCGGCACGCAGCGGCAGAGGCTTTGAAGCTGGCTCCCGCGAGTCAGGGGGTCGAGATCGAAGCCGCGCTTGCCTTTGCCCTGGCGGGCGATACGGCGCGAGCCGAGTCCCTGGCACAAGACTTAGGGAAACGCTTCCCGCTGGACACGCAGATGCAGTCGCTTTGGCTGCCAGCCATTCACGCGCAATTGGCGCTGGACAAAAACAATCCGGCTCCCGCCCTGACTGCGCTGCAAGCTGCTTTGCCCATTGAATTGGGGCAAATTGGGTTCGTCAACAACATCTCCTGCCTCTATCACGTGTACGTCCGCGGAGAGGCATACTTAGCTGCCGGGCAGGGCAGTGCTGCCGCCGCCGAGTTTCACAAGATTCTCGACCACAGCGGCATCGTCTGGAACTGCTGGACGGGAGCGTTGGCGCATCTGGGAGTGGCTCGTGCCAATGCCTTGCAGGCGAGAACTTCGCAGGGAGCGGATGCCGATGCCGCCCGCGTCCGGGCGCTCGCCGCCTACAAAGATTTCCTCATCCTCTGGAAAGACGCCGACCCCGGCATCCCCATCCTGAAGCAAGCCAAAGCCGAGTACGCGAAGCTGCAATAGCTGGAGAAGTCCGGCCTCGTCGCTTGCTGTTTGCCGATGGTTTACGTAACCAGGCGATTACACTCAAAACCCGGTCACCGGGTCGATGAGTGATATCGCGATATTTCAACAGTTAGCGCGGCGGATGTGCCCACCGGCCTGTTGGAACGAGCACCCAATACAAAATCCCTGCCGCGCTGCACACCGCTGCTATAAAGCGCCAGAGACCTATTGCCCACCAGCCGAGTACAAGACCAACTATCCCAGCCCCGATTTCAGAGGGGAGCATCCATGAACTGCCGTTGGCGAAGAAATCACCGGGAGTTGCCAACGCCCACCCGATCCACAGAATGCCAGCTAGAAGGGGCTGCGATCCTTTCGCGAACGACGGATTAACGGGGTGTATAGTAGCGGGCTGTGAATCGACGCACGCTAGGTGCCAAAGAAAATGGGCTATAATCGTAGCCGTTTTTTCTTAGGGGTCGTTTTGGATTAATGTCTGCGCTTCAGCGTTTGACCTCAGGACTGCCCTCATCTTTTTCTCTCTTCGCTTCCGAAAGGTCTCTTTCGGCGTATGAGTGTTGCTCCCCTATTTGACGGCGAGTCTTTTCAGTCGCGATTGGCAGTCGCATTCACGGCGCAGGAAACTGGTATAGAGGCGCACTCGCTCTATCGTCTTATCCAGATTCAACGCTTGATCGCAAGCCATGAAAAAGACTCGAATGACATCATGCACATGATCGCGGAATGCGCCCGCGACGTTGCTCACGCGACTGGGATTGGAATCGCTCTTCTAGAAGGAGGTCAACTGATTTGCCGCGCCGGAGTGGTAACCGCTGCAGCAAGTATCCACAATTTAACTGCGGTCCTCACTCCCTGCGATAATCGTCATCCCCGAACCGAAATTTTACGGGTTGAGAACGCTGAGACAGATTCTCGGATTGAGGCTGATATTTGCCGTCAACTCGGAGCAAGTGCCCTGCTGATGCTTCCCATCTATCAGGGGCACACGTTGGCTGGGGTTTTGGCAGTTCTGTTTGCAGAACCGCATACATTCCCTGATCGAGAAGTACGCACATATCAGCTCATGGCGAGTCTAGTCGGTGAGTCCCTGTCACCTCAAATCGAGGAAAAAGTTGAGTACAAACAAACTGCAACGCAATCGACGGTTCCCCAAGCCATTTTGCGAATGACATCCGAAATGCGAAAAGGACCGCGACCTCAATTCCATAGAGAGCCAGAACGGAGAACTGAGACCCTCGGACCTTGTGAAGCTCCTGCAGCATCTGTTCGAGATTGGTCGAGCTGGAGCCTGCTGAGAGCACGAACATTAATGAGGCAGGTATTCAAACGTCCTTCTCTGAAGAAGCTCTATTGGAAGCTGGAAGTGGTCCCCATTGTGATTGTGCTGATCGCGGTGTGTGGCTGGATCGCGTATGGCCACAGGCCATCGCCGGTAAGCGACCCCGCTATACCAAGAGCGATTCCAGCCAAACTGCAGCTACCGCCAAGTCCGACAATCGAGAAGCCGCCGAAAATACAGAGGGAAGGTAAACACAATGCTCGGAAATCTGCATTTAAGCGCAAGCGGATCGGGCAGAATGAAATCGATTATGTGACGGACGATGTGACTATTCGGCAATTCGGGCCAATTTCGGCACCGAAAGAACCTCGGGGCCGGAACAAGTAGGATGTCAGGCAATGAGAGTTCCCATGCTGGCAGTCGAAACGATTATTCATTTCCTCACCATTGAGCCTCAACGCGTCCATAAACTGTCCCAAGCGCAACAACGAAGACTCTACAGCTCCCCCAACATCTCACAACACTTTAATTTGTCAATTCGTGCAATCGATTTCCGAATTTGCTCGGGACATGGGAGATGAAAGTCGCGTGACTTGGGTGGGCTTCCAGAAAACGCCTGTTTCGTGTGATGGATGCGAGAGGGGTTAAGGTGAAAACATGTGAAAGGCTGGGGCCATGTTGATCGTCGTTGGGGTCAGGGTTTGACTCGCTGAAAGCCCTGACCCGGACGGTATTGCCAATCCCAACCCTTCCTTTTGGTGATCGCTTGCACATGACGTAGCCATCTGCATCGGTATGAGTAGGAGTCTTCCATTTCGCGGCTCACCGTTTGGCAGCAGTTCGGGCAGCAACGGTGGCACGGGTCGGCAGTGGTCGCCGGATTTCAATGGTTCTGTTGCGATAATCAGCAGCCTTTGAGAATGTTTCGACTCGCAACTCAGAATTTGCTTGACTGTTCTTACGATGGCGATATGATATTTCGCGTTCTTGACCGAGCCTCCTGTCACGGATGTGTCCTTGGGGGAGGAACGCATTCGGTCTCATGTGTGCTCGGTCCGTCATAGTAAAAATCCATATCGACAGTGCGTTAATTTGGCTGACCCTAGATGGAACGGGCAGTCCGACTGAATCGGTCCGAAGTTTTCAGCTTAATCGACCCCTACATTTTCTCCTCTGTCACACTTCTTGGGTGTACGGATTCTGGGTGGTTCGCAAACCGGGTGCCAACGTGAAATTGCTACTGATCGGCGGCTTTGTGGGGCTGGCAATCGGAGTGGAATTGACCGTTCTCTATTTCGCGCTGGCTGAATTTTTCGCTGTCAACGCAAGAGTCCTCAACGCGAAGCAGAAAGAGGCAGAGAGTGGCCACTGGAGCGCAGAAGACTCACTCGCCACGGACAGCAGGAAGGCTGGATGAGTTGGGAAAACTGTTTTTGTGAGAAGTCATAAGGAATCCCGCCGCCCGGCTGCAAGGAACTGAGGCATTCCCCGGCGACTTAGAAGAACCTCCCCCAAGCCTTCTTCAATTCCATGCAGGCTTTCCCAGGCGGCCTCGTGGCCGCAGAAAAACACCGGCAAGACGGAAGCCCCTGTTCTGCGCGTCAGTCGCACAGCCGTGTCATTCCATTCCGGATCTGTGATCCTTGCCTCGGGAACTTGCAGGTGAGATACTTCGCCGGCAGGAAAAATCTCCACCATTCCTCCGCGCTGAAGCCACATTAAACATTCTTTCAAGGCACGGTGATTCGACTCAGCGGAACGGTCGGTCTTAAAGGGATCGACGAAGATACAGTGTTGCTGGAGTTCCGGTACATCGCCAAGCAAGAAATTGGTCAGGACCTTCACGTCTTGGCGGACGCGCGTAAGGAGCACGGTTAGGATCGCGCCGTCTAGGACCCCAAAGGGATGATTCGCCACAACCACGGCGGGTCCGCTGGCAGGAATTCGTGCAGACTCGGCTGAGTTGACCCGCAGTTCGACTCGCATTTCGGACAACAGAGTCTCCAGGCGAAAACCGTCAGGAGATCGCTGCACGCGGCGATAGACATCCCGCAACTTCTCGACGGGAACCAGTTGTTTTTCCAACTCTGATAGTCCCGGCATTTGCGCGACGCGGGACAACACGTCTGCCGAGGATGTAGCGTAGGCAAAATGCTCTGAGGGCATACGCCAGAAATACTGCAGCGGTTTTTCGTAGGGATGAAAGTCAGATTAAGAATTGATGAAAACGCGGGTCCGAATCTAGAAAGTAATCAGGCCGAGAACTCGGCCCCAAATACGTTCCGACGCACTAACCGTATCAGCACGCTGGGTTCTAAGAAGGCTGCTCACTCGGAAATGAGCAGCCTGAAAGCGGCAAAGGAGAGTTTCTTCGCGTATTCGTTGCCAAGAATTTACTCCCCATTACGTAGACCTCGCCGAATTCGCCGACCATCACGTTCTGGGGTTTAAGGTCACGGTGAATAACACAGTGAGAATGGGCATAGGCCAATGCCTCACCGATGCGCCAGATCAGCCTCAATCGCTCGGCGAGCGTCGGTTGCGCGGCAAGGTAGTGGTCAAGACGCGCACCCTTGATCAATTTCATTGCGTAGAACTCCCGTCCATCCGGAAGCGTACCGGCTTCATAGACGGGTACGATGGCAGGGTGTTCGAGTGCTGCGATCAACCGCGCTTCACCGGCAGGGTGAGGTCGAGAACTTTGAGAGCAACGCGGCGATCGAGGACGCGGTCTCGTGCAGCGTAGACGATGCCCATCCCGCCGCGTCCGATTTCGCCCTCCAGTTCGTAGCGAGTCCCGCTCGTGTCCGGCAGAGCAGCCACGCTGCGTAAATGGTCAAAGACAGAGTCGCTTAACTCCATACGCGTCGCATCTCATGGCGAAGTTCTCGCCAGCCCGCGGTCGTGCCGCGTAGCCGCTCCATTACAAAGCCACGCATCATCCGCCGCGCCCACGTAAGATAGTTAGTCACAGAAGTCTCGGGAACACCATATTGGCGGGCCAACTCCGCGTATGAAGGACGTTCGCCTTCTGCGAGGTCGTAGGAGTGAAAGATCTGAAATTCAAGTTGCTTGCTCGGTTGGCCAGCGGGTTATGCCGCACGTAACTCACCGGCGGCAACTCGATCTGGCCGGCACGGTCCAGCATGAGCAACAGGCCGCGGCACACCATGTCGCGCAACGCGCCATTGGCCTGGCGCCACTGCCAGGCTTCACAGAGCTTGGTCGATAGCTTGCGGCGGCTTTCCTGCGGGTGCTGCTCGATCAGTGCGCGTATATAAAGGATGTCTTCCTGGCTGATCTTCCGGCCCCGATATCTGAATTGAGTATTAAAGGTTCCGGTAGACGGTGGGAGTTTCCTGTCGGAGAACCGGATTAAGCCGACAAGACAACCGTTCCCTCGGCCCGGCTAACACATGGCAGCACATATCCGACATTTCTCTGCTCAGCCGTCAGCCCGGCTTCGACATCCATTCGAAAAGGCAGCCGGGCGCATTCGGACCACCAGCGCGTCGGAATGAAAACGATTTTTGTTTTTCCTATAGATAGATTAAAGCTGAGATCCGCAAAACAGCATCTCCGAATTGGCATCGTCCCTCCCTAGATGCCACCTCAAATTCCCTGAAGACCTGGTAAACGAAGAGACTAACTTAGATTAGTTAAGCTAGTACTCCGTTTTTACACGGTTAGGTAGTGCGTACTGGGAGGGTACTAATACGGAACACTTTACTTCGCAAAACAAGACAATCGCTGGTTCATTTCTTACACTATAAGCATGCGAGCCCCCCTCTCAGAGATTCCAACACCCGATGGTTACCCATGTCGGTAAGTACGACACCGCCATACCCGGAGTACGGAGATCGTTTCCCTTGACGTTACAGGCGAAACGAATCGTGGTACCCATTTGCCGGGGGTGTTGGGTATCTCGATTCCATTTACGTTCAAATCGGAAATTCTGGGCTAGACACGGAGCGCAGTGACAAAGAACGGTTTTAGAACTCTGCGGAGGTGGAATGTGGCCTTTTTTGCAAGGTGCGCCGCGCTGCTGCTGGCGGCTGGCTTTACCGCATCGGCGTTCGGGCAGGGCTTCGCGAGGCCGGATGGTTCGGTTCCCGTGCCGATGGATTGGAGCTCAAAGCGTGTTCTCTTCACGGCGGGTTTGAAGCCGCAGCCGGCGGTGATGATGTGGAACGAGCCGCGCGCCTATGCAGAGTGGCTCCTCCATGGGAATGCGCCGGAAGGTTCGGGCCTGGTGCGCAAGCGGCATAAGCCGCGAACCAAGTCCAGGGGCAAGATGGCAAGAGACTGGGCTGTTTCGCTGGGCGATGGCGGCGTCGCTCAAGGCATGTCGCCCGCCAAGTACAACTTCGATGTGAATGCCACGCCGAGCTGCGCCTCCGATTTCGTAGTATTCCCGGTCAACGCTTCAACCGGGAACACGCGCGCCCATGTTGTTGGCACCTTCAGCGCCGAACCGGCGGCCGGCGACACTACGGCCATCACGATTACTCCGAGCGGTGGAACCGCGGTCACTCTGACTTTGACCTCATCGGCCGTTTCGAACACAGGGCAAAACTTCGAGGTGTCCAGCACGGTTGCTACCAATGCGGCTAATCTGGCTGCGGCAATCAATCGTAATCTCAGTAGTACCGCTCATGACCGTGTCGTGGCGGTTGCGTCGGGAAATACGGTTACCGTATACGCGCTCACTCCAGGGTCCGGCGTGACGCTGACTGACGCAAACACTCTGACCAACTTCAGCTGGGGCGCTGTCACTGCCGGGACGAATGGTTCCCAAGCCAACATCGTCGCCTTCAACCAGCTCTACAGTGGGTCCGGGGCATCGCTTTGTGGTCTTACGAATCCGGAATTCATCTTTTCCTACGCCTCCGGCGTTGGACCGGTCGCCACCTCGCCCGGCCTGTCGCTCAGCGGCACAGAAATCTCCTACGTGGAAAATGACCCCAACATCGGAGCAATCCTGCATGTGCTAACGTTCGGCAGCGGCAGCACCGAGTACGGAGCCAGCGCCGGCTGCGCCACCAACAACAACGGCGGGGCCACGTTGCCGACCTGCGCCACCAATCCGGTGATCCCCGGAAGCACTGCGGGAAGCACCGCCACGGACTTCATGCTTCCTCTGGGTTTGGTTGGCGCTAACGCAGCTACCGGAGTGGCTGGAGTCGCGGATAGCTTCTCGTCTCCGTTCACCGACTATGCGGACGACACTACCTTTGTCGGCGACAACAACGGCTACCTGTATTCGATCACCCCGACATTCAACGGGACGCCAGCGTATGGGGGAGGGAACTTTCCGGTCCACGTAAGTGCCTCCCCTGCGTCACTGAGCCCGACTGCGATAACGGCAACCACCACCGTCGTAACTGTCACCGTAGCCAACTCGCTTAGTATAGGGGAGCTGGTCACCCTCTCGGGGGTAACCGCCAGCGGCTGCACTGCGGGTGAAGCCGCTGCCATCAATGGGATACAGACCGTTGCCTCCGCGAGCGCAACAAATTTCACCTTTGACGCTACGATACCCAGCGCGACTACGGGCGGGTGCGCGGTCAGCGGCGGAACGGTCACCCCAGGGTCGAACTACCTCTCGTCCCCGGTGGTCGATGTGGGTGCGACCGGCAACATTTTTCTCAGCGATAGCAGCTCTAACTTGTACGAACTGACGCCGGCCGGAGCTACTGCAGCAACCGCGCTTGCTCTCGGCGTAATCGGAGCCACGAACTTCGGCGCCATCAACGGTGGCAGTCGCGACGGCGCCGTCATTGACTCGGCAAACGGCGTGGGTTATGTCGTAACCGCATGCAATCCCAACACAACCGGCGAGGGCGACACGGGAATAACGGGCAATACCGGCCTTGTCCAATTCAAATTCACCAGCAACACCCTGGCCGCAGTTGTGTTCGCGGGTCTCGACACCGGCGCAAATCAAAGCTGTACGACCGCTGGCTTTCCAAACTACGCTCCCACTCCGGACGAACGCTACTATGCCTTGGGCATTGGCAGTGCTACTGCGGCGAACAACGGAGAGATAATCGGCGCCAGCTCCGGCACCGGCGGCCAACAGCTGAAAGAATTGCAGTTCGTTAGTTCCACCATGCGGACAACGCCGCCCAACAACGATAAGCCTCAACTGGGCACCAACGCTTCGCCCATCTCGCCGCTCACCGAGTTCTTTAACAGCCAGGTATTCAACGTGACGGGGGTTACGGCAACTACAACTGTAGTCACGGTGACGGCGAACAACACACTCGCCGCCAACGACCTGATCACGCTCGCGGGTGTAACTTCCAACGCTAATTGCAGCGCCACCGACCTCAGTGCCATCAATGGCGGACTACAGACCGTTGTTACGGCGAGCACAACGCAGTTCACCTTCGCCGCTACGATACCCGCCGCGACTACTGGCGCCGGGTGCACGGTCACCGGCGCAACTGCGACTGGCGGACCGGATTACCTGTTCTTCGGAGTGAATCAAAACCCTAGCGAAATCTATACTCTCCTTTTGCCTAGCTCGCTTCTAGTTGCCCAAGGCATCGCGCCTCCGACTGTGGCGACGAACACCACCGATGCCGCTGGCGGGACAAGCGGCATGGTCGTAGACAACGATTCGACCGGCGGGCAGGCGTCAAGCATCTACTTCGGAACGCTGGCGACGTCAACCACCATTTGCGGGTCCACTGCCGCGTATTGCGCGGTCAAACTAACGCAGGCCGCGTTGCAGTAGTTCGCCCTCATCTAGCGAATGAGTCGATCCTTTGCTAGCTGTAAATGCACAAATCAGTCTGAAAGCCAGCCGATAGCGGCCTTTATGGGCGGCTCTTCGGCCTGTGGATGATCCCGTCTGGATTACGGCTACTCTTACATAACCCGGCAAGGTAAGGTTTGCCGACTATCCGGGAGCAATCTCGGGTGGTAGATCGAATCAAGACCTCAACTGCGGCTGCTTCTAGGCGTAGCGCGTAAATCAGGAGTTAGGTCGTAAGATCGCGCGCGGTAAGGACTTGTCGTTTCATTTGGACATCGAAGCTAGAATTAGAATCGATATATGAACCAATCTTGTTCGTAAGCGTCTGACCAACACACCTGTTCGCGAAATCGTGTCGGTGAACCCACCGTTATCGAACGGTGGAAATCCCTCTGATTCTCTGTCACCGATTCTCTGATTCACTGACTCCTTATTCACCGAAACAAAGCTCTTCGTCCGAACAAAAGAACTGTTCGGACCAGGAGAGCGGGATCCTGACTGGATGGGTAGGCAACAAACCCAATTTTCGGCCGACTCCGACTGGCTCTTTGCGTCTTCGGCGCGGATTGGCCCCTTACCCTGGAGTTACGATCAAGTGTTGCACATGTTTGGGGATGCCGGCCAGAGTGCCGGAATCGGAGAGGTGACTACGCACGTTATGGGTCACTCTTTCCGTTCCTGGCTCGATGCGTTCGGTACTCCGCTCGGACTGCGCGGGAACTGCTCAGGCACAGCGACATCCGCACAACGATGCGCTATGGAAGAGCCAGTGAGCCACAGATGGCATTGGCGCACAGCAAGGTAGTTCAGGCAGCCTTGGCGAAGGCCAATTGATTTCGAGGTGATTTCGTGGTCTGTAAGTTATTGAAAAATGGCGGAAGCGAGTGGGGGTCGAACCCACCGGTGACAGGATTGCCTGCCGCCCGCCGGTTTTGAAGACCGGGACGATCACCGGACCGCATGCGCTTCCATTCTTTAGTTTCAATAATATACAACTGATTGCCAAAGATCTTGTCCCTGCACGCGTCGGAGTGCGGACGGAAGCTCAAACTCGCGCAATGCGAAGACCTAGATTCCCGAGATGCGAATGCTCCAGTCGGAGCACGCCCTGGCTGTTGGTCCGCAAGCGGAGCATGTCGGCTAGAACTCCTGGCAACACCGCAGCGGGCAACGACGAAACATTCGGGCCGGTAAAACTAAGCTCGTAGATCGCGTCCGGCAGCAGGCCGGACGCGATGAGCGAATCGCAGGCCAAATCCGGCAACGACACTTCCCCTCCCTGAGCAGCAGAATCCGATGTACTGAATAAAACGAATGGGCCGGTCTCCGAGGCGGCACCCAGAAAATTGACCCCGTTGATCAACTCCGTGCGCTTCTTGCCCGTGGTGCCGATGTTCCCGATCTCGAAAACGTGAAGGAAGAAATCTTCCTCGGCGGGAAGCGACGGCGACACTTCGATGCGCCACGCGCCGGGAACCACGTTTTTGCGGTTCGAAGGAGAGATTTTCGAGAAGTCGTCGCCCCAAAAAGTCTTCCACATGTGCTGAATCTTCGGGTCTTGCGGCAACGGGCCGCCCTCTTGCGGCTCAGGAGGCCAATTTTTGCCGGTTCCCCAAGGGCCGCCGTGGTCATCGCCTGGAGTGTAGAAATCATGGCCCGGACCGCCGCGGCGTGTAACCACCCGCTCACGCGGCAGCAGAGAATGCACCAGCAATTCTCCCGAGCCCTCTCGGAAGCGGAAAGTTGAAGGGTTCTTGAATTCTTTCGCTTCCGGTGTTCCCCGCGCTGCGTCCTGGTCTACGCTCGGCTCGTTGACCCCATGCAGCAGCCACGCCTTTCTGAAAGAAGGGCGTGCGCTCACGACCCGATCAAAGACGAAGAGTAGATCCTGCGCAGGCACATAGAGAACTTCGCGTGTGAACTTTCTCAGCTTCTCGCGCGAATATGCGTTGCTGGCATCACCCATCGCGTAGTGGTACAGGCCGGACACGTGATCCAGTATGCGCATCGAGCCAAAATTCCACAGATCGCGAGTACGCTGGAAATCTTCAGGGCTGCGGATCGTGTTCCAGAAGCGGGAGGAGTCCATGCGCTGCCCGCCGTCGTTGGCCGCCGGCAGAAGGTTCTGCGACCAAAAGAATTTTTCTGATGGATCGTAAACCAGTATGGAATTGTGAGCGACCGTGCGCCTGTAATAGTTGAGATAGTGTGGGCTCTCACTGTCGGTGTAGTCAGCCCCACTGTCAATTGCTAAATAGCCACTGTGATAGATCGTAATCTGGTTCTGATCGAGATGCTGATGTTTGGCCAGGTAAGGCCCGCAGTCGAATTCAATCCAGGTCGAGTCCGGCTTCCATCCGCCGCGCATGACCAGATGTCCTACGCCTGAAAAATAGTATTGCCGCGTCAACTCATCCTCGCTGGCGAGCGATGGATCGCGCGGCGTGACTTCAGGGTCGTCCCAAAGGAACTCGAGAACCGGAATTGTCCATTGTTTTGGGAAGAAGCCGCTGTTGCGCAGGAGCCATGCGCTGTAGGGATCCTTAAAGCGATTGATGGCATAGCCGAGAACGGAGGTGTCGCGCGAATCCAGAATTGGATATTCGTTGTCACCTTCGCGCGAGGGCGTGCCATCCGGGAGCAGCTTGTACAGGTAGGTGTTTCCAATATTCCGAAACAGCGAGTAGTGGTGTGCGGGATCGACACCGGTCGTCGTGCGCTGCAATTCAGCGAGCAGGGTCAGGCTGGCCCATGTGATCCGCATGTAGTCCATGGATTCGTGATAGCTGCCCTCGGGGGAGACCACATTCGTGGTTTCGAGAACGTTGGCCAGGCACTTTGCCACCTGAGCACGCCAGGAGCTGCACCGATTGTTGCAGCCTGCGTAGCCGTCGAGTGCGGCGGAGACAAACGCGGGTAATGAGAGATAGCGCACAGCATAGTTGTGGTACGAGTAGTTGCCTGGATCGGCGAAGTCGGGGGTCGCAAGCATTGCCGAGGCCCCCTCCATCAACTCATCCGCAATCCGATTCTGTAAAGCGGGCTCGAAGCCGGGATATCCAGAAAGCCAATCGAATGCCAGCGACCAGCGTGCGTAGTCAACCCACGAACGCGAAGGCTTCACCCCCGTGGTGATGTGGCCTGCGCGCATCGCGGCCAGGGCCTTCTCCGCAAAACTGTCTTGCCGAGTTAGTTGCCACGAGAGAGCCCACCCCTCCGTATCTTCGGACGGACGCATTCCGCCCGCGTACCTGGTTTTTAGCAGAGCCAAACCGGTAAAGGCATCGGTATTGGAGATCAACAACCGAGGGCGCTGGGCCGGGACTTGAGAGTTGCTCTTCGACAGCGCGAGAAGAATTGAGGCCCCCACGCCTGCCATGAAGTCACGCCGCTCCATTCTTGAATGGCTCCTTCGACCGCAGGTTGTGCCCGTGTTCAGTTCAGGCGGAGAGTGGTTCCCCTTTCTACACGTTGACGCAAGTAAACACAAGTACTCGCAAGCAAAAGTTGTCCATGGATATTCAGTGGCGGGTAGCGAGGACGCGACGCGGTGTCCCGACCCGCTTCAGTGGCTTGGTTTCGGCCAACTCGGACGGAAAGTCCCCGATTCTCCGTCGCTTTCTTTTGTTTTCCTTGAATGGGGGTATAAAATACGGGAATGCAAACCCAGAGGAAAGTATTCCTCCTGCGAGGGATCCAACTTTAATGATGACTGGAAGAGACTCCCGTCTCTTGGCGGAGCAGCGCCGGCGCAAGATCCTCGAGCTGATCGAGCAAAAAGGACAGATCACCGTACGAGAACTGGTTGAGCGGTTCTCCGTCTCGTCGGTCACCGCGCGGGGGGACTTGGATGCCCTGTGCTCACAGGGCATGGCAGTTCGATCTCACGGCGGCGCAGTTCGCAGGTTGGAAGTGAGTCCGGACTCGCCCTCTGACTCAAGAGAGGCACAGCGCTATGCGGATGTGGCTCGTCTTGCAAAAGTCAGCGTGACGGCGGTTTCACGCATCGCGAATGGAAGTGCCAAGGTCGCCCCTTCGGTCCAGGCGACAGTCCTGGCGGCCGCTCGAAAACTGGGTGTAACCCTGACGGCGGGGAAGAGAAATCGCACAATCACCTTCATACTTGGCAACCGGGACACGGTTAACGAGTTCCAGTCCAAAGTGCTGCTGGGGGCGGAGGTGTACTGCGCCCAGCATGACTGGGACTTGCACTTCATCAGTTTTCGTTGTGACCTGAACGCGCCCTTGGGAAGCCTGCGTCTTCCCGAGGCGCTGATGCGATCCAATCGACCGAGTGGCGTCATTCTCTCGGGCACACACTCTGTCAGCATTCTCGCTGCGCTTTCGGAGAAGAAGATTCCGTTCTCTCTCGTGGGAAACAACATTGTCGGCGATTGGCGGCCGGAACAGTACGACTGTGTTTTCACGGACGACGTGCGGGGTTCCACTGATATCACCCGCTATCTTATCGCCCAAGGACACCGAAACATCTGGTATATCGGCAATCAGCGTCTTCCCTGGTTCGCGCGCTGTGCCGCGGGCTACCGCGAAGCCATGCAGGAGGCCGACCTTGAACCTCGTTTCAGCGAGATCAGTTCCGAGGATCGCGAGCTCGGATATCTGGCGGTGAAGGCCCTACTGGCCAGCGGAGAGAGACCCACAGCACTTTTTGTAGGCACAGACCAGGCCGCCTCTGGCGTGTACCAGGCGCTGCAGGAATCTGGAATCCGAATTCCCGATGACATCAGTGTTGCGGGCTTCAATGACACCATCGGCGAAGTGCTGCATCCCGGGCTTACAACGGTGCGCGAATTTCCCAAAGAGCTCGGCGGCCATCTAGCCGAGTTTACCCTGCGGCGGATTCACGAACCAGACCTGCCCCCCCAGCAACTCGTGATGCCGACCGAACTGATTCGCCGGGAAAGCGTGCGGCATGTTTCATCCGGCCATACGTTGCTGACTTCCGTTCCCCTTCACGAAAACGTCCTGTGAGACCCTTCGCCAAAACGTTTCTCCGGAGCCTACAAAGGCGACGAGACAGAATACTTCTCTGCTTCATGTTGGCCGTCTGGACAGCTGTAAACGCACTGGGCGGATCGACTCCGCCGCCGGAGGCGTTCTCGGTACTGCCAGTGGCTCGGAGTGGTCCGCAGATCACGCCCTACCTTCAGTATCAAACCGAGTTGGCTTGGCGCGAAGACGGGAAGAGGGTGAAGGTCTGGGACGGGATTCGCACTGAGCAGGACCTGCTGCGCGTGCAGAATGAAATACGTCAAAAGCTTCTGACCATGCTCGGAGGATTGCCCACGACCAGAACTCCGCTGCACCCGCGCGTCATCGGACGCATTGCGATGGACGGCTTTCACATTGAAAAGCTGATCTTCGAAAGCCTCCCGGGGGTGTATGTGACGGCGCTTCTGTACGTACCCGAGGGCGACCACAAGAACGGCGAGGATAAGAAGCACCCTGCCGTTTTAGTCCCTGCCGGCCACGCAGAAAACGGGAAGACACACTATCAGGCGCTTTGTCAGAGACTGGCGCGGCGCGGCTATGTGGTCATCAGCTGGGATCCCGTGGGTCAGGGGGAGCGCAGCCAGTTCTGGGATGCGAAGGCAGGCAAGAGCCGCTACAACCGGATCTGTGCGGAGCACGCAGTGCTCGGCAATCTGGCCTATCTGGCAGGCACAAGCCTGGCGCGTTGGGAAATCTGGGATGGTCTGCGCGCCTTCGATTACCTGCTGACGCGTCCAGAAGTCGATCCCGAACGCATCAATATTACAGGCACCAGCGGAGGCGGCTTTCAAGCGATGCACATCGCGGCGCTCGAGCCCCGGATCAAGGTAGCCGCCATCTCCTGCTACATTACCTCATTGCCCATGCGAATTCACAATCGGATTTTCAAGGACCCGGACAGCGATCCTGAGCAGGATTTGTACGGCATGATATCGAACGGCGTCGACCATGCCGGGCTTTTGCTGCTGATGTATCCGCGCCCGGTCTTCGTTGCCGCGGCGACGCTCGATTTCTTCCCCATTGAGGGCACGCACAAGACCTTCCAGGAAGTGTCAAAGCTGTATGGCCGTTTTGGTCATGCCGATCGCATCGCTATGGCGGAGGGCTATCACGGTCATCAGTACTCCGATGAGAATCAGGAGGCTGCGTTTGAATTTCTCGATCACTTCAATCAGTTGCCAGAGAGACACGCGCTCGCCTCGGCCAAAGATTTGGACGAGAAAGCCGTGCAGTGCACACGCACTGGCCAGGTAATGCTGGATTTCGAAGATGCAAGGTCGCTGATGGATCTGATCCGGGACTACTACACAGAGCACCAAACAAGACCGGTTCAATCCATGCGGCAACTCTATCTCGGTAGCAACTATCCTGGCATTGCAACCTGGAACATCAGCGAATATAAGGGCGTGGCCCCGGCCGAGCGCGAGATTGCGTGGGAGAGTGCGGGAAGCTCGTCATTCGAGGACGTCTCCATCGATCGCTACGTTGTGCGTCACAGTCGCAACCTTGTTATGCCCCTGTTGCACGTCCACCGGACGGCGGAGCGGAGTCATCGCTGGTTGCTGTGGTTCGGCAAAGACGGCAAGGCGATCGCGAACGATTGGCCCGAGATCGTGAAGTACCTGGATGCAGGCTTCGACATCGTCACTTTTGATTTTCGCGGGCTGGGCGAGACGCGAATGCCCTACAAGGCGGTGTCGGAAGATGATCCCTCCTTCGCGCAGCTCGATTTCGACCGCGCCTATGTCAATCCGCTCTCCAGCGTGCTGGCGGATTATGTTTACAACTCGCTCTTGACGGGCAAACCCTATTTCTTGCAGATGATCGAAGATGCTGAGATTGCGATCCGTTTCTCTCGTTTAAAACTGCATGCGGGAGACTTTTCCGTGGCCAGTGATGAAGAGGGATTCACGCTGGCAAATGCAATTGCCGGAACACTGCCAGCGGTCAGACTGATTCCGCAACCCGGAGCGCAGATCGTGAAGTGGTCCGATCTTGTAATCCAGAGGCGCGAACAGTGGCCCATTCAGTATCTGCTGCCGGGCGGGGCATACATTCACTAGCGGTCCGAAAGAGCAGGTGTACGATGGCCGCTTCGTGTCCGGCTATATCGGGCGCACCAGTCCCAGTTTCGTTGCTCGTGTGTTGCGAACCAGGAACAGCACGAGAACCATTCCTATGAACGGAACAAGTCCCGCCACGATGATGATCGTGTCGAAGGAGTGCGTGGCCAGCGATTGATTTGCATCGGAAAAGTAACCGACTAATTTGAATGCAATGATTGTCCCGATGCCCGCGCTCATGCCACTAAGCCCACTGACCGAGGCCACGGAGTCGCTCCGGTAGAGGTCGGAGGGCAACACGTTTGCAATCGTCGAAAACGCGGCATAGCAAAATGTCGCCAGAGCAAAAAGAAGAGTGATCACCGCAAGGTTGACCGTAAGGACCGTGGGTATCAGCAAAGTGACTCCAATCCCTCCGAAAACCACCAGAGCTTTACGGGCTGCGCCCAGCGTCCAGCCGCGCTTGATCAGATATCCGGACGTCGCTCCCCCGAAGAAATTGCCGAGATCGGCGGCGATGAAGGGAATCCAGATTGCGATCAATCCGCTCTTAAGCGGAATTCCCTTCGCTACCAGATAGATCGGAAACCAGTCTGCAATGAAGAACCAAACGGGATCGGTGAAAGATCTCGCAATAATCACACCCCACGTCTGCGGTAGCTTCAAAAGGTCGACCCATCGGGAACGAGGCTTATCGAGGAAGGCATCGGGATCGGCCGCATCCGCGAGAATCATTTGGAGCTCTTCGTCGCTCACGCGTGGATGATCCTTGGGCGGGTGGTACGCGCGGCGCCAGACCAGCAGCCAGACGAAACCCAGCATCCCGGGAATTGCAAACGCCGGACGCCATCCCCAGTGGCTGTAGATTGTGAACACGACAAAGGGCGCAACCGCTCCTCCAATGGATGAACCGCTGTCGAACAACGCTGTGGCGAGCGCTCGCTCACGTTTCGGAAACCACTCCGAAACGGCCTTCGTCGCACCCGGCCAGTTGGCGGATTCGCCAGCGCCCAGAAGAAATCTGAACGTCGCGAAACTGTAGAACCCAGTGGCTAAAGCAGTGGCCATCGATACGATCGAGTACCAGAGAACAGAAAGGGTCAGCCCTCGCCGAGTGCCGACGCGATCCATCAGCCTTCCGCATACGCTCTGGCCTATCGAGTACGCAATACGAAATCCGATGAGCAAATTCGCGTAGTCCGAATTCGTCCAGTGGTACAGCTGTTTGAGGTAGGGCGAGAGCAGGGAGAGGGTCTGGCGATCGATATAGTTGATGACCGTCGACGCAAACAGCAGCGCGCCGATCCACCAGCGCAAGTTGCGAATAGGCTGCACGTTCAGCTTAGTGACTTGCGCAGATGCAGGCATATTTGCCAGATTATGGCGCGGTGAAAACTCCCGAACTTAAGAGCGCAGCCGAATCTGTATCGAGGTAGATAGTAGCATTTGGGTGGTTGCGCAGAATCGACGCCGGCATCATGGGACTAATCTCCCCTTCAAGGCACGCCTTCACCGCGCGTGCTTTCCGCGTGTCCGGGACTACCACGATAATCTCCTTGGAGCTCAAGATTTGCCGCACGGACATTGAAATCGCTTTCTTAGGCACATCCGTCAGCTTCGCGAACCAACCTTCATTCACCTGCTGCTGGCGGCATGCCTCGTCGAGATCAACGATGAGGTACGGGTCAGCCACTTTAAAATCCGCGGGCGGATCGTTAAACGCGAGGTGCCCATTCTCTCCGATTCCGGCAAAGAGAATATCCACGGGTTTCGACTGGAGTTCGGCCCCAATTTTTGCAACCGTCCCGTGTGGATCGCCGTCACCGTCCAGCAGGTGATACCTGGTGATTCCGGTTTTGTGAATCAATCTCTCGAATAGATATTTGCGAAAACTGGCTGGATGGGTGGAAGGCAGGCCGACGTATTCGTCCAGATGAAAAACTTCCACCCGGCTCCAATCGATGTTGGGCGCTCTGGTCAACGCATCCAGGAATTCAAACTGAGATGCCCCGGTGGCGGCTACGAGGCGGGCGTTTCCTTGATTGCGGAGCGTCCGCCGGAGAGAGCGCGCGGCGTGATCGGCTGCTGCCTGGCCAAGAGAGTACTTATCTGCAAGAATTTCTATCTTAGATTGCGACACCGTGTTCGTTTAGCCTCGTCATTCTTTGATTCATGTTTCTAAGTGCAACTCGTGTGTTGTGCCTGCCGCATCGATTGCTTATCACCGATCGCAACTTAGTCATTGGGGCTTCGGCACAGCTTCGGCGCGTGCCATGCGCGTGAAGTGGTAAGCCAGCATCCGGTCGGGGAGCAGTAGCGCTTTCTGAAATCTCTGGTCCGCTTCTTGCCGGCTGCCCAGTGCGCCCGCGAGCGCGCCAGCAGTGTAGTCCCACCAACTGGTATAGCTGCTGGTGTCGCTACGAATCTTCGCTAGCGCAAGAGCGGATTGCAGGCGTACCTGCCATTGCTTCTCATCAAAACCAGGTAGTTTCTGCGCCCCCCGCCAGGCCCAGAGCATCTGATCAGGAGCGGACGCAGCAGAGGCCAGTTGGAATCTCCTTGTCGCCTCCTCGGCTTTTGCGCAGCTGGCGTAAACAGTGCCCAACTGATAGTTCGTCCGCGCGGATTGCAGAAGCGGTTCCAGCCCGTCCCGTGTAAATGGCAGCTCGGGCACTTTCGCGTCCAAGTGCGCTGCCACATCGAGAGCATCCGCGCAGTGACCGTCCTTTGCCGATGCGAGCATCTTTTGCAGTTCGACTTCAACCCAAACCTGGCGCACGTTGGTCCCGCCTTCTTCGCGCGGAAAGAATCGGTTACGGAACAGACTCTCGGCGCGTGGAATATCGCCGGCCTCGGCCAGATTGAGAATCAGTTCGAAAATCAGGCTGGAAGGCGCATCCGCGAGATTCGGATAGTTCTCGAGAACGTGGACTCGCTCGCTGGCGGGTCTTGCTAAAAGGCTGAGCGCCTGATCCGCACCCAAGTAAACCGTGACGTTCGTAGCGTCGCTCCGCAGTCCGTCCCGAAAAGCAGAGAGGGCATGATCGGCGTCATGCTTCTCGTGCAGCAGAGCCAGACCCAGGCTGGCATCGAGGACAGGAATTATCGGGTTCGACTTGCGGGCCTGCAACCATTCTTCAATCGCAGAGTCCGTCAATCCGCGCGAGAAATACAACGTGCCCAGTAGATATTGCGCCGTCGCATCGTCAGGGTTTGTGCGCGCGACAGTACGCAGGACGGTGAGTTCTTCGGCCGTGCTGGGAAAAACGTACGAGGTCGAGAGTTTCGACGCGATCTTGTAGTCGGCAACTCCCGGCTGTCCGAGATGCTCGAGGCAATAACCGCGGAAATACGCGATCATCGGATGGTTGCCGGGTGAAAGCGCGCCCAGTTCGATCTGATCGGACTGCGGCGGGGGATAATTCCGGGAAAGGACGGTGAGCGCCCGCTGGTAGAGTCCGAGGCGCATGTACTGAGCGGCAAGATTCAGCACGCGAATTGCGTCGTTGGCAAGCTGTTTGAGGTTAGGTTCTCCGAGCTCTTCGCTGAGAAGATAGCTCAGCGGAAAAAGTGCGATGCCCTTCCGCGCCAGCGTCTTTCCATCCTCCACCTTACCGGACGCGATTCTTACCGCAACCAACTCCTCGATAGCACGCACGTCGTCAGGTGTGGCTCGAACAGCTTCGCTGAGATGACGATCGGCCTCATCCAGATCGCCGTCCCGCGCCAGCATCTCTCCAAGCCGCAGGGCAGCGGCGGCGCGAAAGGAGGCAAATCGCCGGGCGTCCTCGTATGACAGCCGTGCTTTCCGCGTTTCGCCAAGCTCATCGTATGTAATGCCGAGGTAATACGAGATTTCCGGATCAGAAGTATCGCGCGCGTGCACCTGCTCAAGGAAACTCCTCGCCTCGTCAAATCGCAGCAGGCTCGCGGTCAGGCGCCCAGCCGATTTCAAGGCGGTGAAGCTGCCGGGAAATCTACGAAGCGTTTCCTCGTAGGTATCGAGCGCTTGAAGATTCTGCCCGTTTAGCTCAAGGTCTTTCCCGAGCCGAATCCAGTCATCGCAGGTTCTCTGCTCCGGGTCGGGTATATGGTAGGAAGGCTGAGGGCCGACATGAATTTCAGACTCCGGAGTCCAGTCATACTCGCCTTCCGTCTGGCTGATCAGGGCCGCTCCCACTGCATCCCGAATCTCAACGGTGTACTTAGTCTGCGAGTCGAGGACGGGAACCTCGTGGGTCCAGGCGCGCTCGGGGGTGAGATCGACGGTCTCGCTGAATAAGCGGCTCTTGCCGCTCAAGATGGAAGCCGTGGCCTTAGGAAGGGCCCGATTGGCGTTGAATCCGGCAATCAAGGTGTTGCCATGGCGCGCAAGACTGAGCACTCCCGAAAGATTGGCGCGCGAGATCCCGCCAATCTCCCGCACCGGCATCCAGTACTCCGAGAAGTGGATAGATTGCCGAGGTTCCAGGAAAGCATACGTCTCCTGATTGCGAAACAAGCCGGCCTGGATTTCAATGTATCCACTGTCGTCGTCGGAGAGGGCTTTGCGCCAGTCCATGCCCTCTTCGTCCACGCCCCAGGACCAGATCTTCTTGGCGGGTAGATCTTCGTACTCCGCAAAGTGCACCGTGCCGGTTCTGGTCGCGGGGTGCCAAATACCCATAAAGCCCTCGCGGCTTCCGTGCGTAAAAAGAGATACCGCGCCGTGAACATGATTGCGGATGACGCTCAAGTCGTGGCCGTCCTCATCGACGGGCCAGCGAACGACCTCCGTGAACCCATGGCTCGCGGCGAAGCGCATGGGGTAAACAATCTGTGAATCGTCCGAAACTCGCGCCGCTGCATTGTTCCACCAGTAGAAACGATGCCTGACATCGCTGCGGTTGCTCAGCGTCACACGCTCCTCCAGCAGCGTTGACTTGGGCCGAAGCATCAACTCGACCGTCCACTCCATTCCGTAGACACGATCAACGTTCCCCACAATCACGGAGACGCTGCCGTCCGCATTCTTATGGAAGGCGAAATCGACCGGCGACATGCTGACCCAGTTGTGGGAAACGGGAAAGTTGAACTCGATGCCGAAAGCCGCCCAAGCCCCGCGATAGCCAACCGCCGCCTTCTTGATGGAGGTGTTAGCGTAGAACATCGACTGCCCCGAAATCTTGTCGATGCAGGTGTAAAGGTGCCCACCGATGTCGGGCAGCACGGAGCATTTCAGGTATTCGTTTTCCAGATAAATGGCGCGCCAGTCGTGATTCACGCGGCGGGTAGTCAGATTCTCCCGCAGCACATACGGGTAGTTGAACTTGTTGCTCGTGAACTGGTCGAACGGAGGATTCGGATCGGGCATCCCCTCTTCGTAAGTGGGCAGGACGAGCGTCCCTTCCCACACGCGCACCTGCGCCTGCGCCAGAGTTGCCAGGGTCAGGACGACAAAGAGATGGAAATGGCGTCGCATTTAGATTCGCAATATCCGGGCGGAGTTCTCGTAGTACACCTTTTTAAGGATCGTCTCCGGCAGCCCAATCCCGTAAATCCTCCAGCGGCCCTGCGGCGGAATGTCGGCTGGAGCGTAGTCGAAGTATTCGTCTTCGGTTTCCAGAAAGCGAAAATAGATTTCATACAGCTTGTCGTTGAAGAGCTGTTGCGGAAACTCGTCGCCATGCGGGGTCGCATCGGTGGCGAACAGAATCCGGTCCTGATATTTATCAAAGAACTTGCGCGCAGTCCTCGGCTGGCGTCCGAGTTCTCCGATGCGCGCGGCGATGTCGACGAACATGTTCGGATGGCGGTCGAGATTCTCCGACACGTTTTGTAGATCCTCCGCGAAGTTCCCTACGTGGAGCACGACAAACTGCGTCTTCGGGTGCCGAGCAATGACGCGGTTGCGAGCCGCGATCAACTCGTCATTACTGGGAAAGTCCCCGCCATGGAACGACCAGTCCGGATGACGATTCAGTTCCTCGTAACGCTCGTTGAAGCGATCGGTGGGCATAAAGAACGCGATCGGATCCGAAATGTGAATCGCCACCGGAAGATTAAGCTGGCCGCAGGCGTCCCACATCGGACTAAAACGCGCGTCATCAATTTTCACCAGCGTGCCTGAGGTGATGTTTTCACGAAGATAGAGGCCCAGCGTTTTAAGAATCTTCAAGCCGCGCGCACTATCGCGATGGGCCCGCTCTATTGCTTGTGCCTGCAGCTTCGGGTAATCCGTTTCTTTGAAGCGGGAATAGGAAGGCTCGGTGAAGCTGTAAAAGCGGCCGGGATAGGCACGGTCGTATTTCGCTACCGCTTCGGCGAGGCCGTTATCGTATCCACCGGTCAGGTTGACCATGGCCCGAATGTTCTTGCGGTCCATCACTGCGAGCAGTTCTTGTGGAGTTCCCAGGTACTCGCGGTCCGGCGAGAGCTCCACTCCCTTTTCTGACTTTGTCGAGCCCGAGATGTGGGTATGGAAGTCGATGTTTGGAAATTTCGAACGCTCGACATGGGACTCGTGCACTTGGAGCATACTTCTTGGCTCGTACTGCGAGAGCTCCAAAGGTGCGGGCTGGGCCTCGTTCCTGGCGGCCACACTGACCGCCCTGCCTACTTTTGTTCCAGCTCCTGCCACCAAACCCATTCCACAAAGCCACTGACGCCGACTAATCACGCAGTTCCTCCGGCTATCGTCCAGGCTCGAGCGCCGGCGTGGCGATGTCCACGGCCCGCGGTTGCCCATTGACCGCACCGTGCCAGACACTCCCGCCGAAAGTCGTGATGTAGACCTCATCGTGGTGCAGAGGATCTGGAATCACCCGTTGTCCCCACTTGAAGTTGAAGCCGGGAATACGCGCCCAGTGCAGCCCGCGGTCTGCCGATCGCCAGGCCGACGACTCGAAGCCGGCAGCGTAGAGCACATTGGGGTCTTGCGGATCAACGGTGATGTCGTAAATGTGGCGATCCTTGTCGAACACCTGCTTCCAGCTCTTGCCGCCATCTTCCGAGAGGAAGATTCCTCCGCCGTCTCCGTGTTCCCCCATTGCTCGAGCCCAGGCAGCGAGGTAAAGACGGTCTGGCGACCGTGGATCGATGGCGAGGCCATTCGGTCCATTCGTTCCCACAGGTAGTGAAACGGACTGCCAGTGCTCAGCTCCGTCCGTCGAAGAGTACAGAGCGCCATCACCGGCGTTGCCAATGCTTCCATCCTCCGAACGCCGCGCCACCACCACGTAGAGCGTTCCATTCGAGCTGCGCGCTAACCGCCACGCGAACGGCTGTTCTTGCGTGATCCCATTGTTCTTCAGAGCCCAGCTATGGCCGCCGTCTGAACTCTTGTAAACCCCTCGGCCAAAACCGGCTGCGTACAACACACGCGCATGCTCCGGGCTGGTTGGATCGAGAAGAATATGCGTCGCGCCTGTCTCGTCCATCCCCGTGTTCGACTTGGACCAGTTCCTGCCGCCGTCATCACTGCGGCAAACGCCACCTTTGTAACTCAGCACTGAGTTATGCCGCCACATCTTAGGGCGAGGAAGATCATGAGTGTAGCTGTTCACGCTCCACACGCGGCCACGCACCTTAGGGTCGAAGACGATCCAATACGTGGTATTCATCCACTCATTGGGCACTCCGGCGGTTGAACTAACCCATGAAACGCCGCCGTCTTCGCTGCGGAAAAGCCCAATATCGGTGTAAGTAATGAACTGCCGCTTTGCATCAAAGGGATCGAAGTGAATTCCGTAGCTGTTGGTGACATCGAGACCGAGGCTGGTCCAGCCCGCATCATCTACCTTGCGGGAATACACCGCCGCCCAAGTCGCGCCTCCGTCGTTGGTCCGCATGGTTCGCCCGAGGTCGGTACCATAGGCCAAATTGGCGTCTTGTTGAGCTACGGTCAGGTTTAGAGGATTTTCTCCCCAGATTGGCCCGAAGCGCTCGGTGATCCATGAGTCTTTCACGTTCTTTGCCGCTACGTCAGATTCTTTCCACACCAACTGCCAGTCAGCGCCGAAGTCGCTGCTCTTCGCCACGCCGATCCAGCGCTTCCCATCGAGCGTCAGATGATCGTATGAGACATACGCCGTTTCCGGATGACGCAGACTGGTCGCGATGGCGCGCACTTTCGCTCCCTCGCCCGGCAGTTCACCCTTGCGCCAATTCGCGCCGCCATCGTGTGAGACAAGGATTCCTTGTTCGGAAGTGGCATATATGGTCGGCTGAGGGCCTGAACCAAAGCCCAGAGAAACATCGCTGACAGCCGCCGGAATCGGGAGACTCCGCACCCCGGCTGAGCTGATCACCGCGATCGCGTGAGTGCTTGCCAGAAACAACGTGCGCGCATCAGCTGCGGAATGTGGGTCCACCCATAGCTGGCGCGGAACATCCGGCAAGCTCACCTGTTTTTGCCAGCTCTTTCCGTAGTCGCGCGAAACAAAGAGCGCGGGACTCTCCTTCGTGCCGGCGGCAACATAAAGGATCTGCGAGTTGGAGGGATCAACCGCCAAGGCTGTAATTGTGTTCAACGGATCTGGATCAGCAAGGATCTGTTCGTCGGAATGGTCCGAATTCATCTTGACGCCCTTGACCGAGGAAGGATCGGGGTAGACCAGATTCCAGTTTTCGCCGCCGTCCGTGCTGCGCCACAAAGCCGTCGCATGTGCGTACATCGTCTTCGGATCCAGTGGGTCGAAGACAAAGAAGGTCACAACGCCACGAAGATTGAACATGCGCCAGGTTCGTCCCCCATCGTGGGTGATGTAAGAGCCGGTCATGTCGCAGGAGATTAGCACCGTATTGGGATCATGCGGGCTGATGGTGGGGTTGAACATAGCGCCGCCGCCGCCAGGACCAATGACGCGAAAACCTCCGGGCCGATCAGCAAAAGCACTGGTCAAGCAAACCACCACGAACAATGCGCCAAGTATATGGAGTTTCATCGGTTCCTGAGACTGTCGCGCCAGCATTCACTCCAGTGCGTGCAACCCTCCGGCTTGCCAACTGCATGCCGCCTGGCGCGAGCGGCTAGAAAGTGATTCGCAGTCGCAGACGAATGGTCCGCTGGCTGAGCACACCTTCCTGGGGAAAGCTATTTGTCAGCTGGCCAAAAAGAGAGTTGATATTGACGTCCGCAGCCGCAATCGGCAACACCGCCCCGGTGTTTTGATCGACCCTGATGTTGAAGTCGCCCAGTTGCGCGAAGGTGCCGCCACCGCCGCCGAAGTTGGCATCAGGGGCAAGCAGAGGGTGATTGAAGATGTTATCGAAATCAGCTCCTAAGGTCGCAACGAAACGCTCTCCTATTGGGAAGGCCTTGTGAATCCCTAAGTTCACGCCCCAAGCGCCTGGCCCAACCAGTGAATTTCTCTTGGCAACAGCCGGGTTGCTTAACAGGTCAGCTCCTACCGTGGGCAGGCCGAACGAACTGGCATTCCAGATGATGGCGTTACTGCCTTTCTTTCCGGTATTGATGTTGTTGTTCAACACTACCGGCCGGAATGAGGGCTCGGCATTGAAATCTCCGACAGCATCGATCGATGAAACCGCGATGTTCCCCGGCTCTACTGGATCACAGTCGTCGCAGATCCAAAATGGGGTGAAGCCTTGTCCGGACTTGGCAAACATATTGAACGTGGTTTGCCAGCCGCCGATTAAGGTGTCGGCCAGCTTAGAAAAGGAGCTGCCAATTCTATGGCTCCGTCCGATCGGCAGATCATAAATTCCATAGGCTATAAAACGGTGCTTGGATACGTAACCATCCGTGCCGTAGTCCGCATTGGGATTAAATGGGTTGTAGCCGATTCCTCCCAGGCTGGAATTCGCAGTATCCAAAGCACTGCTTTTCTGATCAAGATAGGTGTAGGACATATCCAACATGAGGCCGCTCTTGTAACGCCGCGTGAATTCGGTTTGGAAGGAGTTGGAGTTTCCATGCCCGAAGTTTCCGTAGGTGAGCAGAAATTCTCCCACCAGAGGGAAGGGCAGTGCTTTCAAATCCTGAGTCGAGTAGGCGCAGTTTCCCTGCGTGGGATCGCAATACGGTGGAGGAGGAGGGGTTCCGACTCCCTGGGTTGTCCCAAAGGGAATATTGCTCGGCGCGAGTTCGTCCAGGTCTTTACCTGCAATCAAGCCACCCATGTGTGTGCCGAGGTAAGAAACGCGCAGAGTTCCATCGTGCATGATCTCGCGTTCAAACGTGGCGTTATATTGCTGGATGCGTGGCGTTTGGATGTTCAAGGGTATGGCGTTGGCCGTCACAGCATTGCCAAATCCTTTAAGGGTTCCACCGGTAATGGGACTGATGCCATCCTGCGAAGCGCTTGGCCATCCTTGCAGTGTGGTTCTCGAAGTAACTCCCTGATTGAATGGGTTGGTTCCGATGGCGTCACGAATTCCCTGCGCCGCCGATGTCGGATAGAAGATGCCCCAGCCCCCACGCAATACCGATTTACTCCCCAAACTGTAGGCAAAACCCAGGCGGGGAGCGAAATTATTATCGTCGGTATGGACAAGACCACGGCCCAAGCCCGCCTGCGCGGCAGTTATATATCCATAGCTGGCGATTCGCGTGTCCACATAAGGCAGGGTTTTCGCCGAAGGAATGATGAACACTCCCGGATTTCCGTTGGGATTTGCGCCGTTCGGGTCGAAGTTGATCAGCAGGTCGTTTTTTTCGATAAAGGGAGTCGCTAAATCATACCGAAGGCCCAGGTTTAGCGTGAGCTTCGATGAAACTTTCCAGTCGTCCTGAGCAAAGTATCCTTCCTCCCAGTTATAAACATTCATGGGAGGCCGGGCCTGCAATACATAGCTGGCGCTCGTCGGGGGTAGACCCAGCAGAAATTCCGTGAACGTATCTGCGTTGGAGCAGGGATCGTTGGCACAGGTACCGGGGTTCGTATAGGTCATCGAGCCTCGCGGGTTGCCGCGGTTGAGAGCAAATCCGTCCACCGCCTGATTGCGCACAAAGTCCGCTCCCATTCGCAAGTTGTGCTTCCCCACTACCCACGTGAGTGTGTCTCCGAAAGTAATCAGATCCTGGTTCTGAGGCCGGTAAGTATTGCGACCACCATTTGTGAACGTAGCAAAGCTATTGTTGAAGCTTATGGCGGGATGCCCGAAGGTGCTGAGCGCAAATTGACCCACGACTGAACCGTAAGCGGCGATATCAGCAGCGTCAAAACCTATGCCGGAGAGGAAACCCTGCAAGGTAGTGTTGCTGTGTTCCAGCAAATTCTGTTTGTTGAACCCTCCGCGCATTTCATTGACGAGATTCGTCTTGAAGATCCGCGTGTAAGAAAGAGCCACGGTTTGGTTTTGACGATTGTTTTGCGTTAGACCAAGTCCCGTGTAGGGCGATACAACCGGGCTAGTCGCGCTCGTTTCGGCTGACGTGTTGTAGCTGGCATAAACGTGATCTTTTTCGCTGAAGTCATGATCGATGCGTAAAGAACCGGTATCCAGCGTATCCCGTCCAGGCAATTGCGTCTGGTAGCTCGGAATCCGGCCAGTCTCCGGATTAATGGGCGCCGCCAAACCGATGTGCGGAAAGTACTTGCTGATTAGAGTCTGTACTGACGGGTTCAATAGCCGCGATGGTATTTGTAAAAACTGCAAGCCCGCGCCACCAACCGTATCGGTAGCAATCTCTTGTGTTGTGAGCACGACACCGGCGGGCACGTCGGGTTGGTAATTCCCAGTATTATCCGTCATCCCGGAAAAGTTGCCTGTCCAAAGCGCCGGATTAGGAAGTTTCGTTGATGAGATGTTCACCGGCGACACGTCGTAGTCCCGTTCATAAGCGGCAAAAAACCATGTACGTTTTAGCCCTTTAATCGGACCGCCGATGGATCCGCCGAGATCGTTGATGTTGAAATAAGGCGTCGGATACTTAGAAGCAAACGCGTTCGGCGAAAAATCGGCAATCCCGGCAAGGTCCTGAAGCGAAAGCGCGGCCAGCGCGGAATTGGCGTTGTTGTAGAACATTGACCCGTGAAACTGATTTTGCCCACGCTTGGTGGTAATACGAATGTTGGCCGTGCCCGCGTATTCAGCGCTAAAGCTGTTGGAAAGAACGTTGAGCTCGTCGACCGCTTCGAGAGAAGGCTTGCTGTCGGTTTGAGAACCGAATATGCCTCCGTTGGAACGCTGACCGTCTACCGAGAAACTGCCACCATAACTCTGCCCGCCGATGAACTTGAAATCTCCCGGTTCATCCGCTCCCGTGATATTCGGGTTCAAATACAGAAACGAATAGATATCGCGTGTGTCGCGTGGGAGCTCAATAACCGTCTGATGACCAATGGTGTCGCTGATGGTCGGGTCCTCGGTATCAATGGTCACCGCTTGTGCCGAGACCTCCACTTTTTCGGCGACACTAGATACGCGCAAAGTTACGCTGAGCCCGACTGTCTTGCTGCCGTTCACCACAACATCGTTTATCACTTCTGTGTTCATCCCGGAGGCGGTTACCGAGACTTTGTAGCGGCCAGACCTTAGACCAAAGACCTCAAAGTCGCCCGCACCGTTCGCATTGGTTTGCCGCGGAGCATTGGTCGCGACGTCGATGACGGTCACCGTCGCGTTGGCAATCACCGCACCGCTTGGATCCTTCACAGTGCCTTGGATCGTGCCCAAGTCAGTTCCTTGCCCGAACATTGAATGGGCGATGCCCAAAACGGTTAGCAGGGTGAGAAGTAGCGTAAAGCGCGTCACCGACCTCATAGTGATCCCCCCAAAAATTGCGGCGAGTTTCTATCGCTGAGCTTTTTATCACATTGGAAACTAAAAGTAAACAAAGAATAGTAAATGAAGAAAAATGAAGAAACAAAAGCAATGCTGCCGGGATCCCAGGGCCCCCCGAACTACCTCAAACGGGGCTTGGACATCCGCCCCGCCGTCATTTCCAGCATTTTTGAGTGCAGCTTCGCGTGCTCCGTCAAAATGCGAACCGCCGCCTAGCAGAGCTACCCGAACCGGGAAATGCCTTCGACTAACCGGGACGGGGCAGCCTTCCTCAAATGCAATAAGAAAGAATTAGAAACACATGATGCAGTAAACGAAAGTAAAGTGACAATCAAATGCTTGCTCATCAGAAGTTCCACAGGTCTCTATCCGCGGTCTCACAAGGCCGGAAATGACCGAGATTCGTTGCATCGGTGTGCTGTTTGATTTGGACGGTGTCTTGGTCGATTCGACCCCCGCGGTTAGACGAGTTTGGCGGCAATGGGCCCTGGAACACGGTTTTGATCCCGAGGAGGTTGTTGCGCGCGTCCACGGCCGGCCCAGTCTAGCCACGGTGCGGGAGTATTTGCCGAATGCTGACCACGCGGCGGAAAACCGCGAGATTGAGCGTCGCGAGATGCAGGACGCGGACGGAATCATAACCCTTCCCGGCGCGCGCGAATTGCTGCTGCAACTTCCGGCGAAGCGTTGGACGATTGCGACTTCCTGCACGCGATCGCTGGCTGAAGTCCGGCTGCGCGCGGCGGGTTTGCCGGTTCCAGAGCGGATTGTGACCTCTACCGATGTGACGCTGGGCAAGCCGCATCCAGAACCATTTCTGAAGGCCGCTACAAAGTTGGGGTTTCCCGCGTCCGAGTGCGTTGTCGTGGAAGATGTCCCCGCGGGGATCCGCGCCGGCAAGGCCGCTGGGGCCAGGGTCATCGCTTTCCGCACCACCGTCGAAGAGGCAGAGTTGCGGCGCGCGGGTGCCGATTTTATCTTGAACAACTGCGCCGATGTCAGCGTCGCCCACAACTCCGAGGGATTGACCTTGCTTTTCAACGGCGCCGGCGTGCGAAATTAGGCCAGCGGTTTTATAGTTTGTCAGAATGATTTTTTCGCGCCCTTGACAAGATTCCCCGAGAGGAAACCACGGAAATGCGTCGCAGAGATCTTCTGAAAGGTGCTGCATTGTTCCCTGTGTTAGCGCTGGCCGGCGATTCAACCAGCTTTGCGCAAGGCTGTGACCCTAGCTTTGGTCCGGCCGAAGGAGAGCGTCTGAATCAGGGTCCGTTTGATATCGAACAGGATCAAGGTTGGCAAACGGTGCTCTTTACGACGCCGTCCGAACGCCCCCTCCGCAATCCGGGACTCGGACTGGTCGGCTACAGCTGGGAAGAGAGTGGGCCGTCGCTGGCGGCGCGAGCGGGCCGGGAAACACTCGAGCAGCACGTGGAGAAGATCTCAAGCCTGCCTTTCGTGGATGTTCTCTACATTCGCTGCGATTGGCGCAACGTGCAATCTCGCCCCGGACGGCTCGATCTCGATCCGGTTTGGGCCCTGACGATGGACGCAGCCAAGCGCAAAGGACTTCGCGTTGCGTTTCGAATTCAGCTCTCGAATACCTCATTCCAACCGGAACAAGTGGCCCTACCGCCATTTCTGCGCGAGCGCATTCCCCTGGTGAAAATCGGGCGGATCCCTGAAAAGGGCGACGGGGAGTACCGAGAGCCGCGCTATGACCATCCCGAGTTTCAGAAAGCATTCGCGGAGTTGAACGATCTACTGGCGGCAGAGTTTGAGGGCAATCCTCTGATCGAATGGATGGATCTGATGCAGTACGGGTTCTGGGGCGAAGGACACACCAGCAACTTTCCCAATCCTTTCCCGGACTATGTCACAGCGGAGCGAACTTTCGTGAACATGACGGCGCGTCAGCTCGACACATGGAAGAAAACGCCGCTCGCGGTCAATACGCAGCCGGATATCAGCAACGTCGGCAATCGCACCGTGATTGACATGGCCGTGCGGGCAGGCGCGTGGATGCGATCGGACAGCATTGTCGTCGAGGAACCGATTCAGATCGAAGAACTCGCCAATCGTCCGCCCTGGACGGCGGCCATACTCGAGGATGGCTACTTCCGCCAGTACGACACGCAGACACTCAAACAGGACGCAGCTGGAATCAACATGATGGAAAATTACATGCTGCACGTTCTGGATGTGCGGGCGAATTACTGGTCTCTGTGGACCGAAGCGGACAATCTGGCGCGATACAACGAGATTTACCCTCGCGGATTCGAACGCCTCCGGACCAGCCTGGGATACCGCCTGCGGCCTTCCTGGGTGTGGCAACGAAAGAGATATGACACCTTTGAAGTGATAGTGTGTGTCAGCAACCGAGGAGCGGCTGGGGTTCCGGGAGTCCTCTGGCTGCACCTGGCGAGTCACGACGGGAAAATCGGCTTGAGAGGCGCGCTCGACGCTGGACATCCGCATGGCGGCGGCCTGCGGCAAGCTTCCTTTCTACTTCCCAGAGGTTACAGCGGCAAGGTGAGTCTGTCCGCACAACTCGAGATTCGTCCCGGCATGAAGAAGGCGGTCGCCTGGGCATGTGAACAGCCGCTCAATCCGGACGGTTCCATCACCATAGAACTCAAGGGGGAGAACGATCCTGGCTGGCGAAAGGGCGTCTGACGGCTCTCGATCAACGACCTCTGTTACGTAGTCGCGCCCGCGTTCGCAGTCCGAGCGATCGCGAAGCAGAGTTCGACCGACGGAAAAACCTCGGCAATCGAGGGCTTTGGAGTACCGCCGCTTAGGGCTTGAATAAACGCGGCGGCTTCGTCATAGCAGCCGTTCACCACATCTTCAGGCGTGTCAGCGGGGACATTTTCCGTTTCGATAAGTCGACCGTCCCGGAAGCAGCGCCACCCGAGTTGCGGACCGAAGGGGCAAGTAACCGATGCGCGAAAGCCGTCGCCGAACAGATCATAGGTTTCTTCCACCATTCCAGTTGTAGGCAGCACATCGACACGTCCAGAAATTCCGTTCTCGAATAGCAGGTCCAGGGCATACCACGCCGTTGCTCCCGCGGGCGTCTTCAAAGTGCGAAGGTCAAATGCGACAACGTTACCCGCGATAAAGCGCAAAGTGTCTACCGCGTGAACTGCTGTTGCCCAGAGGAACTCCGGTTCCTGGCGCGCGTGCCTCGCGAGAGTGCAGAGCACATAGCGAAGAGGGCCGGCGTTGTGCGCCCACTCGATCGCGCGGTTAAGAGATGGCATAAACCGCCGGTTCACGGAAACCATGTTCGAGATCTTCGTTTCGACAGCGGAATCACGGAGCGCCCGCGCATCGGCCAGTGATGCGCCGAGAGGCTTTTCGACCACGCATGGAATACCCAAGGTCAGGAGTTTGATTCCAAGTTCAGAAATGTTTTCCGGCGGCACGACGGCGATGCAGCCGTCGAGGTTTTCTTGCCTCAACATATCGTCGACGTTCCGATAAGCCGCCAGAAAGCCATACTTTCTGCTGAAGTCCAGCGCGCGTTCGATTCGCAGGTCGCAAACCCCAGCCAGCAGGATTTCGGCGGGATGCGCGGCTTTAAATCGAGCAAGCGGGATGGCGTGCCCGCTCTCCGAATGTGCTCCGCAGCCGATCAATCCAAGACGAATCATAGTTCGAGAATTACTCAAGCCGCGCCGGAATGGGCAAGCCGTTGCTGTCAACCGCAGTTTTTTCGGCGTTTGCCGTCCCACGCACCAACCATAGAGACCCTCCCACCGCAATGGTGAGTGCAGCGAACCACACAACCGTGATCCGCTGGTTGGGCGGCACGGTGAACAGCAACACCAGGCTCAACAATCCAATGAAAGAAATCGTGCGGCTCAGAAAGCGGAACACGGGGGCAGTGAAGTCGGCGGAATCCTTCAATTCCGTGGCAACGTCGACGGGCGTATTCAGGTTCCGGAATAGCAGCGCCCGCCCGGGCGTATCTCCCCGGTCGAACAGCATGGTCAGGAAGAAGATTCCGAAGGACGCGGGAATAATGATCGCGACCTGCTGAATGAGCGACCAGTGATACACGAAGGCGCCGAGCATGCCCAAAATAAGTCCGGTGGCGAATGAGGCCAAGCCGGACCAGGGCGGCGTCCGGCGTACGACCAGCCCCAGCAACGCAGGAGGCCCGTAAGCCAGCGACATCAGCGTGTTGAATGTCAGCATGATCTGGAAGACGCTCTGCCCGCTGGCCGCCATAATCACGGCGATGACAGTCGTCGCTCCCCCGATCAAGAACGTGGTGACCCAACCCACGACAAGCAGTTCGTGTTCTCCAGCGCTCTTGCGGAACAGCGACTGATATACATCCTTGGTGAGAATCCCGGATTTCACGTTGAACTGGGCCGACAGATTGGCCATGGTGGCGCTGAACATGGCCGCCAACATGACTCCGATCAGGCCGTGCGGCAGCAGGGTCAGGCTGGCGACCGCATATGCTGCCTCGTCGGCATTGGGCAGGCCCATGCGGGGCAGTTCCGGATAGACCACGCGCATCGCCATGGGCGGAATGAACCACAAGAACGCGCCGACGAAAAACAGTCCGCAGCACAGCAATGCGATTTTGCGCGCGGAGCGTTCGTCGTCCACGCTGAAGTAGCGCTGCGCCATGGCGCTTGTGTTGTAGCCGAACGCGACCATGATCGTCCATGAGGCGATGTAGAGCCAGCCAAACTCCCCTGAAACATGGAGCGTTTTCATTTCCGGAGGCAGAGAATGCACCAAGCCGGTCACTCCGCCCACGCGGGCGAGAGACATCACGACGAGAACCATGCAAAACGGCATGAGGATGGAGGCTTGCAGAAAATCTGTGACGACCACGGCCCATAGGCCGCCCAGCACGCAATAAAAAACGATGAGAGCGCCCGCGCCGAGAATAGTCCAGGTCACAGGGAAGCCGCAGGCGGAAGATACGAAGAGGCTAAGCCCAAACAGCGTACTGGCGCTGGTAAACAGCTGGAACACGATGGTGGTCCAGGAAAAGACTTGATGGGTAGTCGGGTTGAAGCGGCCGGAGAGATATTCCATTACCGTGGTGATGCGGCTGCGCCGCCAGCGCTTGGCGAAGATGAAGTAGCCGAGCAAGAAACTCAAAGCGTTCCCGATGTAGAGTCCGATGACCGCGATGCCCGAGCGATAGGCGACGCCGGCTGCTCCTGTGAAGGTCCAGGCACTGAAGCCGGCCATGAAACAGCTCAGCCCGGCGACCAGCCAGGGAATGCGGCTTCCGCCACGAAAATATTCGGCCGCGCCCCGGTTGAAGCGTAAAACGTAGAAGCCCACCCGCACCATCAGCAGCGCGTAGAGGGCAATGACCACGTAGTCGACGGAGTTTGCGCTTGCCATGGAAAAGCCAGGCTTCCTTATACTTTGTTTTGTGCTGAAATAGAAGCCAAGAAACAACAAAGGAAAGAAATAGTCGCCATGCGAATGCTATACTCGGTCCCGCCATGCGCCGCCCCTCCCTTCTGATTAGTGCCGGGAAAGAACTGTTTGCGTCATTTTTCTCGCGGCAAGAGCAACAGCGCTTGAGCCGTCTTTTCCGATGGGAACGGCACGAAACCAGCAAACTCACCGTGGATTTCAGGCGGCGGTTGAGCACGACAGAGGCGCTGGTGACTACATGGGACAGCCCTCATTTCGGCGACGACTTGCCGCTTCTGGCCCCGCAACTGCGCATGATTGCCCACTGTGGAGGAGAAGTGAAATCGCGCTTCCCGCGATCTCTGTTTAAACGCCTGACCATCACCAACGCTCCCGCTCCCATGGCGCGCGCCACCGCTGAGCTGGGCGCTGCTCTGCTCTTGTATTGCGCACGCAATGTAGACTTCTATCGTTCCGAACTGCGAAAGCGGTCGAACCGGATTTATGAAGAGGTACACCTCCACGGTAGTTCTGAATCGCTGATCGGGCAGACGGTAGCGATGATCGGGTTCGGCCGGATCGGTCGCGCGCTGGTGGACTTGCTGCGAGGATTCGACATCAAGTGGTTGGTTCATGACCCGTACGCTCCGCGCTCTCTATCGCGTCAGTATCCCGTGCGTTTCGCGAGCTTGCAGAAGTTGCTAACCCAGGCTCATTTTCTCGTCCTGACGGCGGCGTTGACCGAACAAACCCGGGGCCTCCTGGGTCGGCAAAATCTGGCGCACCTTCCGGACGGCGCGTGTGTCATCAACATTGCCCGTGGTGGCCTGATCGATCTGGATACTCTCGGGAAAGAGGTGCAGCGCGGGCGGCTGCGCTGTGCCCTCGACGTGACCGATCCGCAGGAACCGCTTCCCGCAGGGCATCCTTTGCGGACCATGCAAGGTGCAATTGTTACGCCGCATATCGCGGGGAGTGGACGTCAAGTCCGCGAAGGGATCGCACGCGTGGTGCTGGATGACCTGGAAAGATTCTTCACCGGCAAGAACGTAGAGAATCGTGTGACGACTTCCATGCTGGACCGAATGACATGAACATGAAAGTTTCGTTCTCGACGCTGGCCTGCCCGGACTGGACGCTGCCACAAATCATCGCGATAGCCGTGGGCGAGAGCTATGACGGCATCGAGTTGCGTTTTGTCCAGGGCGAGGACTCTCTGTGGAAGTTGCCGGTGTTTTCAGGAAAGGAACTGGCATCCACGAAACGGGCATTAGCGGATCACGCTTTAACCATCTCATGCCTGGACACGAGTTGCCGCTTTGATTCGCCCGATGCCGCCGAGCGTGGACGTTGGATAATCGAAGGGGAACGGATGGCGGATCTCGCTGCGGAATTGGGTGCGCCGGGAGTGCGAGTTTTCGGTGACACGATCCACGCCGGTGCAGACCGTGCCTCAACGCAAGAGTGGGTCGCGGATTCCGTTCGGACGCTGGCGGAGATCACTGAAGCGAGAGGAGTGGAGGTCTGGATCGAAAACCACGGTGATTTTGCGGCTGCGAAGGAGACAGCAGCAATTCTTGCGCAAGCGGCCTGCCAAAGAGTGGGTGCCGTTTGGGACCCAGCCAACAGTTTCGCCGCGACTCGGGAACAACCCGCGGAAGGCGCCGCCCTGTTAAAAGCGGCCATTCGCCATATTCACATCAAGGATTTGCGGTTCGATCATGACGGCTGGAAGTATGTCTTGACCGGCGAGGGCGTTTTTCCCTTGCTCGATTTGAAAGGCGTTCTGGACCGGCTCGCATACGAACGCTTTCTTTCCTTTGAGTGGGAAAAGAAGTGGCACCCGGAGATCGCAGACCCTGAAATTGCGCTGCCACACTTCGCGCGCTGGTTTCGGAAGAATTGCGCATGACGGAATCTAGCAGCGAGAAAATGCGCAGGTTACACGCCGAAGAGATTCCGGCTGCAACTCAGTTATCGGCACAGGTGGGTTGGAACCAGACCGAGGAAGACTGGCACACGCTGCTGCAACTTAGTCCGGATGGCTGCCTGACAATGGAAGTGGATAGCCATCTGGCTGCGACCACGACTCTGCTTTGCTATGGGCGCCGGCTAGCGTGGATCGGGATGGTGCTGACGAGCCCAGAATACCGGCGCCGGGGCCTAGCCAGAAAGCTGCTGGCGAACGCATTAGAGCAGGCCGACAAGATGGGAATCGAAACGATAAAACTCGATGCCACCGAACTGGGCAAGCCGCTTTACGAGAGATTCGGTTTTCGCAGCGAGCAGGAAATCGAGCGCTGGTCGCGCCCGGGCGAAAACGCCGCACAGTTCCCGGCCGACCGAACATCGGTGGAGGAACCGTGGCGCGATTCAGATTTACTGGTGTTCGGAGCTGACCGTTCACAGCTTCTCGAGAGACTCACACAGCTCAACCGTCCGAGATCAATTTCGCAATCGTATTTGTTTTCCAGGCCGGGACGCATGTCCGCGTATCTGGGGCCGTGCATCAGCGAGAATCCGGGCACGGCTCGTCGCATGATCGAGGACCGCATACAGAACACGAGATGTGCCTGGTCCTGGGACCTGTTCCCCCGGAATCAAGACGCGGTGGCCCTAGCCCGCGACCTCGGATTTTCTCCACAGCGGCATCTCGTGCGCATGGCCCGTGGAAAGGAACTGTGCGAAAAGGGAAATGCGATTTACGCGATTGCGGGATTTGAGCTCGGATGACCGTGAAGATCAAAACAGAATCAGAATTGGAAGAATTGCTGTCACGCCCCGACGAAGAAACTGCCTCGGCGATGGCGGCGATGGACGGCGATCTTCTCATTCTCGGCGCTGGTGGCAAAATGGGTCCAAGCCTGGCCCGTCTTGCGCGACGCGCGATCGACCAAGCAGGCGTCAAGAAGCGGGTGATCGCGGTAGCCCGATTCACGAATGACCAACTGCCCTCCGAACTCGCTGCGCAGGGGATCGAAACCATCGCCTGTGACTTGCTCGATCGGGATTCCCTCGACAAACTTCCCGATATTCCGAATGTCGTCTTCATGGCTGCGCGAAAATTCGGCACGGCTGGGGAAGAACATCTGACATGGGCTATGAATACCTATTTGCCCGGACTGGTCGCCGAACGCTACCGCAATTCCCGAGTCGTCGCGTTCTCCACGGGAAATGTTTACCCGCTGCGTCCGCTGGCGGAAAGTGGAGCGGTGGAGACGACACCGGTTGGTCCCGTCGGCGAGTATGCGCAATCGGCTCTGGGCCGCGAGCGCATGTTCGAATATGGATCGATGCGATGGGGCACACCAGTGGTCATCCTGCGTCTGAACTATGCGGTCGAGCTGCGCTACGGAGTTCTTGTGGATATTGGGCAGGCTGTATTCGAGCGCCGTCCCATCGATCTGTGCATGCCGCGAGTGAACGTGATCTGGCAACGTGATGCCAACTCGTGGTGCCTGCGGTCATTCGCCCACTGCCAGGCGCCACCCATGGTCGTTAACATCACGGGACCCGAGACGCTTTCGGTGCGGGAACTCGCGCTCGAATTTGGCCACCATTTTGGCATCGAACCCACCTTTGTTTCCTCCACGGAAGGTTCCAGCGCCTTGTTGAGCGACGTCAACAAGGCGCGTGGTCTTTTCGGAAGTCCCACGGTGCGACCGAAAGAAATGGTCGAATGGATTGCAAATTGGATTCGCGCCGGCGGTGCAATGCTGAATAAGCCAACGCACTTTCAGACACGGGACGGAAACTTCTGATGCAATTGTGCGAGAAACTGCGTTCGGGCCTGGTGATTCCCGCCCATCCTCTGGCTCTGAACTCCCAGCGCAAGCTGGACGAGCGCCGCCAACGCGCTCTGACGCGGTACTATCTGGCCGCAGGCGCAGGCGGCATCGCCGTGGGAGTTCACACCACCCAGTTCGCCATTCGCGATCCCAAGATTGGATTGCTGGAACCGGTGCTTGCATTGGCTGACGAAGAGAGTCGGAGCAGTGACATCGTGAAGATTGCGGGCGTTTGCGGCGGACGCAAGCAGGCGTCAGCCGAAGCGGAACTCGCCGCCAGGTTGGGCTACGATGCTGCGCTGTTGAGTCTTGCCGATCTGAAAGACGAAACCATTCCTCAGCTTCTGGAGCACGCACGCGCCATTGCCACCGTGATCCCATTAGTCGGTTTCTACTTGCAGCCCGCCGTTGGGGGCCGACTGTTGTCCTACGAATTCTGGCGCCAGTTCGTTGAGATTGAAAACGTGGTCGCGATTAAGATCGCACCGTTTAACCGCTATCAAACGCTCGACGTCGTTCGCGCCCTGGCGCAGTCAGGCCGCGCCCAGGAAGTCGCTCTGTACACGGGAAACGATGACAACATTCTGAACGACCTGCTCACTCAGTTTGACTTCGGCACTCAGCTGCTACGAATCGCTGGCGGCTTGCTGGGGCATTGGGCGGTGTGGACGCAGATTGCAGTTTCTCACCTCGCCCTTGCCAAGCGACATTCCGACCCGGTTCCCGGCGAACTGCTGACGCTGGCGCAGCAAATCACGGATGCGAATGCCGCCATCTTCGATCCCGCCCACAATTTTCAGGGATGTATTCCGGGCATCCATGAGATATTGCGGCGTCAGGGCTTGCTCGAAGGACGCTGGTGTCTCGATCCCAAGGAGGAACTTTCTCCTGGCCAGAGCGCGGAAATCGATCGCGTGTGCAGATCCTATCCGCATCTACAAGATGACGCATTCGTACAGGAGCACCTTGATGAATGGCTTCGTTAATATCTTGCTGCTGATGCTGTTTGTATCTGGCAGGGCAGTAGGTTCGGACCACGCCGTGATCGAGAGCGTCCACGCAGCTCAAGATGTCCCGCTTGGTCTCGATCCCACGTCGGCGTTCTGGCGCGCGTCACGCCCGGTGTACATGGAGAAAGATAGTTTCGGGAAGAGTGTTCCCCGGTATCGCACCGAGGTCCGCACGCGCTGGACGAAGAACAATCTCTACTTCCTGTTCGTCTGCCCGTATGAGGAGCTCCACCTTAAGCCTGCGCCGAATACTCAGAAAGAGACCAACGAACTATGGAATTGGGACGTCGCCGAAGTCTTCGTCGGCTCCGATTTCACGAATATCAAGCGCTATAAGGAGTTTGAACTTTCTCCGCAGGGCGAATGGGTTGACCTCGATATTGACCTCAGCAAGCCGCACCACGAAGACGGGTGGACCTGGAACTCGGGCTTTGAAGTGAAGGCGCGCATTGATGAAGCCACGCACACTTGGTACGGCGCGATGCGCATTCCCTTGGCTGCGATCGACGCGCGTTCTTCAGCCATCGGAAACACGATGCGCATCAACCTGTTTCGGAGCCAGGGGCCGCCTTCGCATCAGCAAGCGGTAACATGGCAAGCTCCTATGAGCGATTCGTTTCACGTTCCTGAACGTTTTGGTTTGATCCGGCTGGTGGAAAAGCTCGCGGAAAAGGAGTGATTAACCTGAATATGTGGCCTATCAATAAGGTTGTCTTGATCAGCGCGTTCGCGATTCTGACTCTCGTTCCGCAATTTGTTCTTGCAGCTGAGCCCTATGCCGTGACCGTTGAACACGGCATCGCGATAACAATGCGCGATGGCACGGTGCTTCGTGCTGATATTTACCGGCCAATGGCCCCAGGAAAATTCCCTGTTCTTCTCACGCGAACTCCCTACGATAAACACAGCGACGGCGACGTCGATTTTGGCCATAAGGGAGCGGCCCGCGGTTACGTCGTGATCAACCAGGATGTTCGCGGACGCTACACATCGGACGGCGAATGGTATCCATTTCTGCACGAATCGAACGACGGCTACGACACCGTCGAGTGGGCAGCGGCACTGCCTTATTCCGATGGCAGAGTAGGAATGTATGGAGGCTCGTATGTCGGGGCCACCCAGATGCTGGCTGCGATTGCACATCCGCCGCATCTCGCCGGAATATGTCCGGTCGTTACCGCGAGCAACTATCACGATGGGTGGACGTACCAGGGCGGTGCTTTTGAACAGTGGTTCAACGAATCGTGGACTTCAGGTCTGGCCCAGGACACGCTTAACCGCTTTGTGCGAAGTCACACAAATGCGTTGAACGGTATTGCGAAACTTCCTCTTACTCAATACCCGCTTTTTGAATTGCCGCGGGCATTCTCCGATGCAGACTTCCTGCATTCTCTGGCTCCGTACTTTCTCGACTGGCTGGCACACCCCGGCTATGACGATTATTGGAAGAGGTGGTCTATCGAGGAGCACTATGCGGACATCGGGGTACCCTCTCTGACAGTCGCAGCCTGGTATGACATTTTTCTGGGCGGCTCCTTACGCAACTACGTCGGAGTGAAGCTGCATGGCAAGGACGAAGCCGCGCGCCGTGGACAACATCTCCTGGTAACGATCGGCGGGCACGCCGGGTCCGGCCGTAAGATTGGCGATGTAGACTTTGGCCCCGCCGCCCCATTTGACGAAGATGAAATTACTTTGAGCTGGTATGACTATCTCTTCAAGAACATTGCCAACGAATTTTCCCATCCCAAGCCCGTGAAGCTTTTTGTTATGGGCGCCAACCAATGGCGTGAGGAGGATGACTGGCCTCTCGTTCGTGCCAGTAACACCAGATACTTCCTGCATTCGGCGGGAAAGGCGAACTCGGCGATGGGCGACGGTAGTCTGGTCGCATCGGCTCCTCGCTCGGACAAACCTGACCAGTACGTATACGATCCTGCAAACCCCTCGCCCACGGCCGGTGGTCCTTTATGTTGTGACTCCGAGCACCTCGGACCCGGGGCCCGCGACCAGCGCGCGGTGGAAGCGCGCTCTGATGTTTTGATCTACTCGACGCCTCCGCTGGAGCAGGATCTCGAAGTGACCGGACCTGTCCAACTCGAACTCTTCGCCAAGTCCTCCGCGGTTGATACCGACTTTACAGCCAAGTTGGTGGACGTCGGGCCAGACGGATTCGCGCAAAACCTGACAGAAGGAATTGTTCGCGCGCGGTATCGCAATTCACAGGAAAAGGCAGAACGCATGAGCCCAGGCCAGATTTACAAGTTCACCGTGGACTTATGGGCAACAGCCAACGTCTTCCACAAGGGACACATGCTGCGACTGGAGGTCAGCAGCAGCAATTTCCCTCGTTTCGATAAAAACCAGAATACGGGTGATGACGCCGGAGTCGGCGGAAAATCAGTTCCGGCGACGAACACGATCTATCACGATGCCGAGCATCCCTCGGCGCTGATTCTTCCGATCGTGCCGACCACCTGAAGTGATACGAACAAACGGCCGCTCCTTCGACGCCGGTCTGCAACCATACCTCAGGAGATTCCATGCCGCACAGCACGTCGAAATGCATCTTCCTTGCCCCGGCACCACGGATAGCGTCCGACATTTTCGATGAGAACGACCTGCTTCGGCTGCGCGCCATTGGGGTTGTGGTTATTCACGAAGTCGGCCCCGTCACAGATGGAATCTTTGAAGACAGAGCCGCGAAGGCAGAAATCATCATCGGTCAGATTGACCTGCCTGAATCACGCCTGAAGCGCGCCACGTCGCTCCGGGCAGTGTTCAATGTGGAGGGCAATTTTCTTCCTAACATTGACTATGCCTACTGTTTTCGCCACGGCATACGTGTACTCAATACAAGTCCGGTATTCGCAGAGCCCGTGGCGGAGGCCGCACTGGGCATGGCCATTGACCTGGCCCGCGGCATCACCAAGTCAGATCGCCAATTCCGCCAGGGTACCGAGCAGTACGGGTTGGCCGCGAACCTCGAGGCGTTCTCTCTCTTCCGGCAGGAGGTAGGGTTTATCGGGTTAGGCGATCTCGGCCGTGCGATCTTGCCATTGCTTCGCCCGTTCGGTTGCCGCGTTCGGGCATACGATCCGTGGCTGCCAGCGGAATATGTTCAAACCTTGGGATGTGAAGCCTCTTCCCTGGATGAGGTCCTGCAGGGCTCGCGCCTTATTTTCGTAGTCGCGGGGGCCACATCGCAGAATCAGGGCTTCCTGGGCGCACAACAGTTCTCCTTAATGCAGCGGGGGGCCGCCTTAGTCCTGGTCAGTCGCGCAGCAGTCGTGGATTTTGACGCTATGCTGGATTTCGCCGCGAAAGGACACATCCGCTTCGCAACCGACGTTTTTCCCGAGGAACCGCTGCCTGGCTCACACCGGGCACGGCATACCGACAATGCGATTCTCTGCGCGCATCAGGCCGGCGCAATGGAGACGGCGATCAAATGGATTGGGAAGCTGGTTGTTGCGGACGCGGAACTGATTGCCCGCGGGCTTCCACCGATTCTCTGCAAAGTGGCTCAGCCTGAGACCATCGCTCTGTTTCGGAGCAGACCCGTCAGCAAAACCTGACAGAATAGGAAATCCGGCCCAGATAGCAATTGGATTTCCGGACGGCAACTGGCTCGATGAGTGCTTTGGCTTGATTGCTCAGACCGCGTAAGGGTACCCGCACCGGTAGCACGGTAGGCTCAGAGCAGAGACAACCGGTGGGCGCAGTCGGCCATGATTTCTGCCTCCCAAGCGGGACGCTGTTGGTTGTTCGGGTGCGTCCGATCGCTAGGAATCCGTCCGATCAGGCTTAAGAACACCGCAGCAGAATGTTTGTACGCGGGAACGGGGGCGCGAAAGGCGACGTTTCCCAAATACTGCAGGGCGTCCGAAAGGGCATAGTACTCGGAATCCCCGGCTTCCCACAGTCGGTCTCGCGCGGCGAATCTCTCTGGCGCAAAGGCGGCAAGTCCCAGCAAGTAGTCTGACCCGTATTCGATCATGTTGATTCCCAGGTCGTTCCCTGTGTAGATGCGGAAGTCTGGCCGGCACGCATCGCGAAGAGCGAGTCGTTCAAGTTCCAGAAGACGGTTGAGGGATGAGTGTTTCATTCCCTTGATCTCCGGGATGTCCATCAAGCGACGGATTGTCTCCGAGTCGTAGATCTCCCCGTTCGCTGCAAACATCGGACCCAGTTCGAACGCCAGTACGTGAGGATAGTCTCGACATATGGCTCGATAAGCCTCGGCAGTTCTTGCCGGAGACTTGCCGTGCAAACGAGCTGTCTGGAACAGGATCGGTATGCCCTCGAAGCGAACGATGGTGTCGATCTGCCGGCGATAAAGCATGACAATGTCGTCGCCGGCGTGCTGTTCGACATACGCACCGGCCACAAACGGAACGCCTTTCCCGAGAGCCTGCCGCGTCCAGTTCAGCACCTCTTCCTTTTCCGTATCGCTCAAGTAGTTCACGTAGCCGGTGTCCATGTTAACGGCGTTCATCAGCCCGGCTCGATGTGTGGAAGTCAGCTGCTTCGCAAACGCGTCGACAGCGACTCGGCCGTCTGGCTCATACGGCAATAAGGCGGCGGCCATGCCCTGCACTTTGCGTCGTGGTGCTTGGCGCTCGATCAACTCCTCAACCGTCATCTCTGATCTCCACAATCTTGGATCTCCACAATGGGCTCGTGTTCTGTGCCTGAGAAGATCGATGTCAGCGTTTCTTGGCGTCCTTCAGTTTTTCCGCCAAGGCAGAGTCTCTGTAGTATGTGTCCAGCGGATAGCAACCGGACGGCAGTCCGTTACGTGGTGCGGTCGTGCAATCGCTGAAGGTCCGGCAAACCAGCTTGCGTTGGATCTGGCTGCCTGCCGATGCCGCCCAAAGAAACTCGGGATAGCTCAATACCATCCGGCCGAGCCCCACGAAGTCGGCCCATCCTTCGCGCACTACGGCCTGCGCTACGTGGGGTAAGAAGTCCTGCAGGTAGGTGTACCCCGATCCAACCATGAGCAGGTTTGGGAACCGCCGCTTGAGCTGACGGGTCGCTTCCAGCTGCCGGGCAACTCCAACCAACGGGTCTTCTGGTGGCAGATATCCGTCGGAAGGTGGGTACAGCGCCGGGCGTTGGATGTGAGGATTGTAGTAGGGGCTGCCCGCGGTGATGTTCACAAGCTGAATTCCAAGGTCTTCTAGTAACGATAAAAAGCGCTCCGGCTCACTCAAGTCGGTGTCCGTCGGGTCGAGGGGATTTACGCCAAACCCCCAACGGTAGGGAATTAAGTCCGGGTGCGTTTCCGCAACTCCGATGGAGGATTTCCCGTTGACGCTCTGACTTGGGTCACGGTGGAATGGCACAGTGTCGATCGCCGACAGCCGCACTCCAATGTGCAATCCCGGACAGCGTGAGCGAATCCCCTGTACCATCTCCCGAAGAAAGCGCGTGCGGCCTTCGAAGGTGCCCCCGTAACGTCCCTCCCGAGTGTGAGCGCTCAGAAATTCATGGCCCAGGTAGCCGTGGCAATGCTTTATGTCCACGAAATCAAAACCTAATTGCCAAGCCATGAACGCCGCCCGATGGAAGTCTTCTATGATCGATTCGATTTCACCGTCGGTGAGCAGAGGGTAGTCTGGAGGCAGATTCAGGCGCCGGTCCAACAATGGATGGTGATAGAGGATGCGTGGTTCGGGGCGGGTATGTTCGTTCGGGCGGCAATACCGACCAGAGTGGGTCAATTGCAGACCCACTACCAACCCATCGTCGGTGCCGGTTGTCAGAATATGTTCGCGCCTTAAAACGGTTCGCAGATGCGCAAGGCCTTGTTGCATCCGCGGGGCAGCTAGAAGCTGATTGGGGTTCGCTCGTCCTTCGTGGGAAACCGCGACCGCTTCTCCTCCCCAGATCAGCTTGCCGCCGCTATGGCCGAAGCGCTGCCACCGCCGAACCGTATTCTCCGAAGGTGCTCCATCAGGAGTTGCGTCCCAACCCTCCATGGGCTGCACCGCGATCCGGTTGCCGATTTTGAATGGACCGCGTTCCAGCGGCCAGCGCAGCGGCGATTGGGCTCCGGTCACGATCTGGGGATCGCACGGGATCTTCAGGTCGAGGGCCCGCACGTGATCCTGAAAGCGTCTAACGTCCTTCAGGCTCCCCAGGCGAAGGATTGCTCCAGTGCTCATGCGGTTCTCCGCCGCTCCGGTAAACCTAAGACGGCCAGTCCGCCCAGCAACGCCATAACCACCAGGACAAAGCAGCTCACGGAGTAGCTTCCAGTCGTGTCGCGTAAGCGGCCTATCAACCAGGGCGCAGCTGCGTCCGCAATGGCACCCGCGGTCAGGATCACACCCAGCAATCTTCCGAGGATCTCGATCCCAAAGATTTCCGCTGTCATTAAGGGAATGATCATGTAGTCGCCACCAAGACCGATGCCAAAAAACGCGGCGGAAACGTAGAGGATTAGCCGGGTAGTCCCGAGGAATAACAGGGGTATGCCTGCGGCGACGAGTAAGTATGTCAGCAGCATAACGTACTTTTTGGAAAACCGATCAGCCAGCCAGCCTATGAGTAACCGGCCGGCGATACTGAAAGCCAGCACCAGCGACAGGACACCTGCGGCATCCTTCTGTGTGAAGTGCCGGTCGAGACTCAAGAAAAGCTTCAGATTCTGCTGAGTCCCACTGACTGCGGCAATCGAGCACATACTCCCCAGGGTGAGTAGATAGAACGACCCTTCCTTGAATGCTGCCTTCGGACTCGCGGACTTGAACGATCCAGCCGGTCTTCCCGCGTTAGGTGGTTCTTTCACCAGCATCGCCAGGGGAAGTGAAACCACCACGATCGAAAAGCCCAGAATCCGCAGAGCGGCCTGCCATCCGAAATGCTGGACGAGAGCGTGCGATATCCACGGGACTGTTGCCCCCCCCATGCCGATCCCGAGGTAGGCAAAGCCCATCGCTTTTCCGCGCGATTGATCGAACCAACGCGTCAACAACACCTGGTTGGGCAGCGGGCCTCCACAAACATAGCCCAGGGCGTTGAAGAAGTAGAAAAAGTAAAACATGCCGAGGCTTGAGGTCCAGCCCAGTCCCACTAGGGCCACCCCTGCCATTAGGATGCCTATCATCATCATGCGGCGGGGCCCAAAGCGGTCCACAACCCATCCTGCGAGGAACCCGAAGATGGGTCCGACGACAAGTTTGCTCAGCGCATTGCCGGACGTCACTTGAGCGCGCGTCCAACCAAACTGTTGGACCATGAAGTCGTAATAGAAAGGCAGCCCCCAGAGAGCAACGCCAACAATGCAGAACAGCACCACAAAAGCCGTCGCAACTGCTTGATACGACTGGTGCCGGCTCGAGGGAGATTGATCGGCGCTTGGCCCGTCCTCTTTTGACAACTCGTAGCTCGATGCAGCCCGCGCCGCAGCGGCCTCGCTTGCCGGTTCCGCCATGGGGTGTCAGTTTAACATTGGATATGCTCTAGGGAGAGGTCAGTAGGAATTGTTGGCGCAACATCGCGATGGGCTATTTCCGTCTGGCTTTGGGCTGGATGGAGCCGCGGTCTCGGGCTCGGCTTCTGCCGAGAGAGCTGGAAAGCATGCTTTGCGCGATCGCTCAGATCCTCAAGAAGATCCTCCGGCGGTACATCCAACATAGGATGAGCCAAAAGATCAGCATCACTGCAAAACCGTGAAGCACGGGCTGAAAAGTCGGCCCTGCTATCACCGATATCGCCCTTCCAAAGTGACGGTCTAAGGCGTCGCTGAAGAAGCTCGGCATCGTCCAACTCATCACGTAAACGGCAATCGAGTTCATTCCGACCACCACCAGCGGGAATGCCCATCGCCGCCATCCTTTCCATTCGATCAGCGCGTAAAAGCTGGCCAGGATCAGCACCACCCAACCTCCGCTATACAGCGTGTACGACGATGTCCAGACCCTTTTGACGATGGGGCAAATACCTACCCATTGAGACACCAGTCCGAGCAATATCAAGCCTGTTCCCGCGACTACCAGTCCTCGCAATTTGTGTTCCTTCGATCCGGTGCCCTTGAGCCATTCTCCCGCCAGGAGCCCGAGTATCATGGTCCCTAGCGTTGGAATAAAACTCAGCGTAGACCAACCACCCTCATTGAAGACAAAGGGCTGCTCTCGTGGAAAGAGATTCAAAGACCAAACATCGAACGCCCAGGCAAGATTGGAATTCTTGTTCCAATGAGAGAGAAATCCGGTGTAATTGTGAGTCCAATTCTGTGGAACTCCGACCCTGGCGTAGTCAAAGTGCGGACCTGGCGCTGGATAAAGCGCGAAAGCTGCCCAAAAGCAAATCAAGATCAGCACCAGCGTCACCACTTGGGTTCGCGGACGCGTGAATCCCAGCAGAAACAGGAATACGTAACCCAATCCGATCTGCGTCAGTGTGTCCTCAAATGTAAAGTAAGTCTGATGCGACCAAAGTGACCGAAGAAAGATGCCTAGAAGAATCAGGAGTAGCGCGCGTCGGACCGCATGCCCAAGCATGGGTCCGAAAGTTTGTCCCTTCATTTTCCGGCTCGCGATAGAAAACGGAAGCGCCGCACCGACCAAAAAAGAAAAGGCGGGCTGGATCAGGTCATGCAGTGAGCACCCTTGCCACTCCACGTGCTGGGTATTGAAGGCGATCAAGCGCCATAGCGCGCTGTGCGGAAATGCACGCGCCACCTCAGGCAAACGCATGTGTTCTGCGAGCATCAGGACCATCACCATCCCGCGGAATGCATCCATCGAGATCAGCCGAGTGGCGGCTTCAGCTTTGCGTTCAGGTTCTGCTCTAGGCGCTTCTGCCACGGGACTCTCAACCTGCGCGCTTTCGATCATCAAGGGCTCCTATGAAAACCTGAGTACTGGTGCGAAGGTATTCTCGTTCTCGCCCCGAAGTTTCGGCGATGGCACTCAAGTCTGAAGTGCAAAGCCTGGAGAATCCGAATGGACGTTCCACTTGCCGCGTGTGAAATCGGGGAATTTCTGTGGAGCGCCATTCTGTGCCACAGATGTCTCGCTTAATGGAGTAGGCGCACTCCATGCGGCGGCATCGTAGACGTTAATATCGGGCGCAAGACCCCTTTTCAGGCAATCCATGAGCCTGTAATTCATGACATAGTCCATCCCGCCGTGGCCCCCCATTTTGCGGGCCAGTTCTCCGGTTGCCTTCCAGAGAGGGTGCTCGTACTTGTCGCGAAACGAATCGATATTTTGCCAATCTTCCTGCTTTGTGCCATCGACGAAGACCCGCGGCGGGTAATCGGCGAACGCGCCCTTTGTACCCGAGATCGAGTTGAGGCGGCTGTAAGGTCGTGGGTTGACCACGTCATGCTGGAGAAGAATCGTGCGGCCTCTTTGGGTTTTTATGATGCTGGTGTTCATGTCACCGCAGACGTACCTTTCGGCGCGCTTCGCGTCCCCGTCAGCGAAGTTCGCTTTCACATACGCGCTCAGCGAAGCCTCGGACGAACTCACCGAAACCATGTAGTCGAACCTGTCGCCGCGATGGATGTCCATGTAATGGGCCACCGGGCCCAGTCCGTGCGTCGGATACAGATTGCCATTGCGCTGGATATGGGGAAAACGGCGCCACAGGCCTTCCCCTTCACTTGAGGTCAAAATACTGCGCAAGTCGTGGAGATAAGCCGCTTCTCCATGGGTAATTTCGCCGAAGACTCCATCCCGTACCATGCCGAGGACCATCATCTCGGTAGAGCCATAACAGCAGTTCTCGAGAATGACGCAATGCTTGCGAGTAACCTCGGAAGTATCGACGAGGTCCCAGCACTCTTGCAATGTTGTACAGGCGGGCACTTCGACGGCAGCATGCTTGCCATTCTTCATGGCGCTGAGCGCCATCGGAACGTGCCAGTTCCATGGGGTGGCTATGTAGACGAGTTCGAGTTCGAGTTCGGTCAAATTCTTGAAATCCCATTCGCCCTTGCTGAACCCTGCGGGCTCTGCTTGGCCTGCGTTTGTGACCGCCCTCTGTGCTCGCGCCACTTTCTCCGGCACGAGATCGCAGATCGCCTTGACCTCTACCTTTTCAATTGCGAGTAAATCCTGCAGCAAGCTGGTACCGCGTCCGCCGACGCCGATAATTCCCAGGCGCACCCGTTCTCGTGCCTCGAACGGGACGCCGATCATCGTCGAGTTCGCACTTTTCGGTGTGCCAGAAAGGAGATCAGTACCCAGAATGTCGGTCGCAACTACGAGTCCCACACCGCCAATCGCGGTGCGCTTCATGAAACTTCGTCGTGAAATATCTTTGGATTCTTTATCCGTGGGCATGTGGTGACCTCCTACCATATTGCCGAGCGTTTGCAGATCGTTATCTTTTGCGTACCATGACCCAAAACCTAGCACTGTACACCGTGGAGCGTATCGGGCAAAACCTTCAAGACGAGTCTATATACCGAAGGCTGATGGGCGGCAATGTCCGTTGGGCATCGCAGCGCGGAGGGCAAAATCGTTCAACAGGCTGTGGTGACGATCCTCAACCAGATAGATGAGGTCGACTTCAAGGGCTTCTCTTACGGGTTCCGTCCCGGTCGCAGCGAAACTGTCCCTCAATGTGTCCCTCATTGGGTCCCGTACACCCCCAAACACCTCCGACAATCAGGGGCCAGGGTCTGCTTATGTCGTTGAAATACATGCCGCTGACAACACCGCCCACTTTTGAAGACCGGGACGATCTCCGGACCGCATGCGCTTCCGCGATGCGACGAGGAAAAAACCATTGACCAGGGACCGCCGTGGACCTGACCGTGTCGCAGCCCGATCCGTAGAGATCCCATGCAGTCCCTGGGGGCATTCTCGCCCACGCTATTTTGTTCACTCAGCTATTTTGGCTGGGGAACGATGCGCAGATAGGGCTTTGGGGACTTCCATCCGCCGGGATACTGTTTCTGCGCTTCTTCATTCGAGACGTTGCCGCTGATGATGACATCATCACCCGGCTTCCAGTTTGCCGGTGTCGAGACTTTGTGCTTCGCCGTAAGTTGAATCGAGTCGATGACGCGCAGGATTTCGTCGAAGTTCCGGCCGGTACTCATGGGATAGCTGAGTTGCAGCTTGATTTTCTTGTCGGGTCCTACGACGAAAACGGTGCGCACTGTAGCGTTGTCGGCGGCGGTGCGGCCTTCCGACGCGCTTCCGCTCTCGGCCGGCAGCATGCCGTAAAGCTTCGCGATTTTGAGCTGGGGGTCGCCGATCATCGGATAATTAACCTTTGCGCCCTGCGTCTCTTCGATGTCGGCCGCCCACTTGCTGTGGTCGGTGACGGGATCGACGCTCAAGCCGATGATCTTGACGTTGCGCTTGGCGAATTCCGGCTGCATGCGTGCCATGGTGCCCAGTTCGGTGGTGCAGACCGGCGTGAAGTCTTTGGGGTGCGAGAACAGGATGGCCCAACCGTTGCCGATCCAGTCGTGAAAGTGGATCGTCCCCTGCGTGGTTTCAGCGGTGAAATCGGGGGCCGTATCGTTAATCCGGGGAACGCTAAGAGTTTCGGTCGCGGTAGTCATGATCATCTCCTTAGTGAATTTCAAATGGCTCAAGATTCGGAAAGTCTGCTCGCCCGGCTTCCAGACTTGGTAAAAAGCGGATGAAAATGAAACCCACCCGCTTCACCGGGTGGGCTGGGAAGAATCTCGCTGCTTCCTTACCCACACGCCGGCGCCGGTGGACAACAACCCATGGCACTGACGGTGGAAGGAAAAAACATATTGTTAGGATAGAAGCGCCGACCGCCACTGTCAAACGGTCCGGGCCGCGGAAAGTCCCCTCTCTATGAATTGTCCGCCGCATTTTCTGCATCGCTTCGGGATGGCGTGCATCCTTAGTCTTTGCACGGAAATTCGGGACACGGGAACTCGTGTTCCTGGGGATATTCATGGGCAAACCGACGCGGCGGCTGGCTATGGCGCAGTGGGACGTTTTTTCTTCCAAGCCGCTGGAGGGAAATTCTCTGGCAGTCTTCTTTGACGCGCGCGGGTTGAGCGACGTGGAGATGCAGTCGATCGCGAAAGAGATGAATCTCTCGGAGACGACTTTCGTCTGTCCTCGCGATGCGGCGACGGAGAGCGAGCGCGGCGTCAGGGTGCGAATTTTCACGGTGCAGGAAGAGTTGCCCTTTGCGGGCCATCCCACGCTGGGTACGGCTTTCGCGCTGCGCGGAGAATCTGGCGCAAAGGAAGTCACGCTCCACCTGAACGTGGGAAAGGTTCCCGTGCGATTTGAGGAGGCGCCCGGCCAGGCAGCATTTGGAGAGATGACGCAGATCGATCCGGTATTTGGAATGCAGCACGACCGCGAAGCAGTCGCGCGGGCTACCGGATTACGCGTGGAAGATTTCGATCCGGCGCTGCCGATCGAGACGGTGTCGACGGGAGTCGCCTTCACCGTGGCTCCCTTGAAATCTTTGGCTCTGATCCAGAAACTGCGTGTCGATCTGAACCGCGCCGTCGACTATCTGGAGAAAACGGGCGGAAAATTCCTGTACTTCGTGGCGCGTGAAACCGTCGATCCGGCGGCCCGTTTGCACGCCCGGATGCTGTTCTACAACGGAGAGGATCCGGCTACGGGGTCGGCAGCGGGATGCACGGCGGCGTGGATGGTGGCGCACGGAGTAGCCGAACCCGAGCAGCGCGTCCTCATCGAGCAGGGCATCGAGATGCAGCGACCGAGCCGGATTTTTGTGCGCGCGTCGCGTCGCGATAACCGGATAGTTAACGTTCGCGTCGGAGGCAACGCAATCGAAGTGATGCGCGGCGAAGTTTTCCTCTAACACAGATCGCGCAAGCACCGAAAACACACAGGCGCACTCACTCGCAAAAAAATCAATGGCCAGAAAGTCCCATTGGCATCGGCGGCACTTTACAGTGAGTGCGCTACCCGATAGCATTCATCTCGCTCTGACATTCTTCATATTGAGAAAAGCCTCTGTTGGTTTCGCGAGCCGCGTTTGCGGCAGCGCCCGATAGATTGCGGAAGGCTGATGAAACCTAAGCGCACGATCTTGTGTGTAGATGACAACGAACAGTCGCTTTCCCACCGCAAAATCATGCTGGAAACCCGCGGATACCGCGTGGCGAGCTTCTCGCGCGGAGAAGAAGCGCTGGCGCGCTTCCAGCAAGGCGGAGTCGACCTGGTGATAGCCGACATGGCGATGCCGGGATTGGACGGGCCGCAACTGATCGCCAAGATCAAGGATTTGTCGCCGCAGACGCCCGCCATTCTTATCTCAAGCAAAGTCCGCATCTACGACCACGACTCGCAAGCGGACGTTTTCCTGACCAAGGGAATGTACGCGCCCGTCGATCTGCTGGAACGGGTTCGGCTCTTGCTGGTGCGAAAGCGCGGTCCCAAGCGCATGCAGCCGCGGGCTCCGGAAGTTCCGCGCCAGGTCGGCGTGGCCTGAGTTTCCTCTCCACAACTGCACCTCCGCTTCCGCCGCCGCCCTTCGTGTAAGATTCTTGTCAGGCATGGCCGAAGCTTTCATCGAAGCAAAAAACCTGCGGAAGACGTATCACGTGGGCAAAATTGAGGTTGAAGCGCTGCGCGGCATTTCCTTCAGCGTGCAGAAGGGTGAGTTCGTCAGCGTGGTGGGTCCGTCGGGCAGCGGAAAATCGACTCTTTTCTATTTGTTGGGCGGGTTGACGCGGGCCGACGGAGGCAGCGTGGTGCTCGACGGCGACGACCTGGCCACGCTTACCGACGCGGAGCGAACCCGCATGCGCAAGCGCAAGATTGGCTTCGTGTTTCAGAAGTTTAACCTGCTGCCGACACTGGACGCCCGCTCTAACATAGCAATTGCGCGGGAAATCTCGGGCAACGGCGACGGGGATCCCGCGCACTTCAACCGCATCACCGACCTTCTTGGCCTGACCAAGCGCCTGGGGCATCGCCCGTCGGAGCTTTCTGGAGGAGAACAGCAGCGGGTTGCATTGGCGCGCGCTCTCATTAACAAGCCTGCGGTCGTGCTGGCCGACGAACCGACGGGCAACCTGGATTCCAAGAACTCCGACATCGTGCTCGGCATGCTGCGTCTGTCGAACCAGGAACTAGGTCAAACGGTGCTGATGATCACGCACAATCCGGAGGCGGCGAAGTATGGCGATCGCATCATCCACATGCGCGACGGGCAGATTGTGAGGCCGGAGGATGATCCGCAGTGGGCGCTGCACTGAGTTGCGCTGGCGTCTCGCAAGGAATCCGCTGAGAGCATTGTGCTTTCGGAGCGGCGGGCGGGACGCCCGCCGGACAGCCGCCGGGACGGCGGCGCTACTCTCGGCTGCGATGTTATCCTAGCTAAGTCTATTCCGCGACGAGGGCTGTAACCTTTCATGTCCAATCCAGAAACTCCAGAAACCCAAAATATCTCCGAAACCACAGAATCCTTCGGCGACATCCTGTCTCAGTTCCAGAAGAGCCATTCGCGCAAGACGGAAGGCAGCAAGCAGCTGCAGGCTACCGTGATTGCCATCAACGCCGAGTCGGTGTTCTTCGATATCGGATACAAGTCCGAAGGAATTCTTCCGCTAACGGCGCTGCAAGGGGAGACCCTGAAGCCCGGGGACAAGTGCCTGGTTACGGTCAAGGGCCGCGATCTGGATGGCTACTACGAGCTTTCGCGCTTCAAGGTCGAACGGCCCATGGATTGGACGGGTCTGGAAAAAGCTTTTGCCGACAAAACGACCGTCCTGGGAACCGTGACGGGCGTGATCAAAGGCGGCTTCAGCGTCGACGTCGGCGTGCGGGCGTTCATGCCCGCCTCGCGCAGTGGAGTTCGCGACGCGGCCGAGATGGAGAAGTTGGTCGGGCAGGAAATCCGTTGCCGCATCATCAAGCTCGACGTCACGGATGAGGACCTGGTGGTGGATCGGCGCGCGGTGGCGGAGGAAGAAGAACGCTCCGCCAAGGACAAATTCTATTCGCAGATTAAGGAAGGGGAGACGGTGAGCGGCATCGTGCGCAGCCTTACCGATTACGGAGCCTTCGTCGATCTGGGCGGAATGGATGCGTTGCTGCATGTGAGCGACATCGCCTGGGGCCGAGTCAACAAGCCGGCGGACGTTCTCTCGGTGGGGCAAGCGGTCGAAGTCAAAGTGCTCAAGGTAGCGTCGGATTCCGACAAGCGGCGCATTTCGGTTGGGCTAAAGCAGTTGCAACCGCATCCCTGGGATGCAGTCGCTGAAAAGTTCAAGGCAGGCGACCGCGTGCGCGGCACGGTCACGCGCCTGGCCGAGTTCGGAGCGTTCGTGGAACTGGAGCCCGGCATCGAGGGCTTGATTCATATCTCCGAGATGTCGTGGTCGAAGGGTAAAGTCAGAAAGGCGAGCGATGTGGTGAAGCAGGGCGAGACCGTTGAGGCCGTGATCCTGCAGGTCAATGCTGCGGAGCATCGCATCTCGCTGGGGCTGAAGCAGGCATTGGGCGATCCTTGGGCGGACGTGGCACAGCGCTTTCAGGTGGGTTCGGCTGTGGAAGGGCCGGTCACCAACCTGACGAAGTTCGGCGCCTTCGTACAGCTTTCGGAAGGAATCGAAGGCATGATTCACGTCAGCGACATCAGCGCCGAGAAGCGGATCAACCAACCGCAGGACGTGCTGCGAGTCGGGCAAGTGGTCAAGGCGCAGGTGCTCGCCGTCGACCTCGAAAAACGGCAGATGCGGCTGGGTATGAAGCAACTGGTTCCGACTGGCCTTGACGAATACATCGCTGAGCATAGCGCGGGGGACGTGGTCACGGGCCGATTGATGGAGGATTCCGCAGGCCAGGCACGAGTGGAACTGGGCGAAGGCATCCATGCCACCTGCAAGATGGCCGCGCCGATTCCGGCCAAGGCCGAGGCTCCGAAGGAATCGACGGCGGATCTTTCGTCGCTGAGTTCGATGCTGCAGGCGCGCTGGAAGAGCGGCTCGGGCGGGCCTCCCAAAGCAGAACCCGTGCGGACGGGACAGATTCGCAGTTTTCGAATCGTCAACCTGGACCGGACAGCGAAGAAGATCGAATTGGAGTTCGCGTAGGCCCAAACAGCGCTCACGACGGTAACGCTTCCCTCGAGTCAACGGGCGGTGGGAAGTGCAAATGCGGTATAATTTTCGGGTCGAGCGGGAGTAACTCAGTGGTAGAGTGCGACCTTGCCAAGGTCGAAGTCGCGGGTTCAAATCCCGTCTCCCGCTCCAGATTTCTTTGTTCCCAGCCTGCTCTCCGCAGATGGACTTTTTCCGGCGGGAACGCTAACGTATGGAGCAGGGGCGCGGTACCCAAGTGGTAAGGGAGAGGTCTGCAAAAATCCCTTTGATTCGATTGTCCTTACCGCGCTCTCTTCGGTCTTTTCCTCCAAAATAGCCCTCCGAGACCCCGATTCTTTGCTCAAATCTTGCTCAAATTCTTGTCCAGCCACTCTTCCCATTCGCGTCCCGAGGAGCCGACCTTGAAGGCGTTCAGTTAACGGTCGCCCCGCTCATCCGTTCACGACTGCCGATCCCCGCTCAAAACCCACGTCGATCTTCTGACGCCCAGCTTGAATTGCTGCCTCAATCGCGGACTCCTGCGTGGGGAAGGTGTCGGGCAGGTAGAATTCAGTTTCCATGACCCCATCCACATCATGTTCCTCGACGGAGAACTCCGCTGCGAATCCCCCATCCTGTAGCTCGGACGATCGTGCCACGATAACGTAGCCCTTGTACCCCTGCCTGCTCTTCATGACTGCTACCTCTTCGGCTTCAATTATTGCACTTCGAAGTGGGGAGCATACCTCTCAAGCCAACGTCGTCGGCTTGCTGTTTTTCAGGCTGGCAAGTAGCCCCGAATACCGCCTCTGCGGACGGTCATTGCGGACCGCAATACCCAACGCCTTCTTCTGCCCGATAAGCACGAGCAGCCGCTTACCCCGCGTGAGGCCTGTGTAGATCAGGTTCCGTTGCAGGAGCATATAGTGCTGCGTGGCGAGCGGGATCACTACCGCCGGGAACTCCGATCCCTGCGACTTGTGGATCGTGATCGCGTAAGCCAGCGAAATCTCGTCCAATTCCCCGAAGTCGTACTTGACCAGCCGCTCGTCGAAGCGCACGGCCACCTGCTGCTCGACGGCATCGATTCGCTCGACGATCCCCACGTCGCCGTTGAACACGTCCTTGTCGTAGTCGTTCTCCGTCTGGATCACCTTGTCGCCTATCTGGAATCGCCATCCGAACCGCTCGACAAAGGGTTGACCGGGATGGGTGGGGTTCAATACCTTCTGCAAGGCTGTGTTCAGTTCGCGCACGCCGAGCGATCCCCGGTTCATCGGGCAAAGAACCTGCACGTCGCGGATCGGGTCGAGACGAAACCGTTCTGGAATTCTCTCCTGCACCAGCTTGACCAGCGTTGCCACGATCTTTTCCGGGTCGTCTCGCTCGACGAAATGGAAGTCGGAACTCGGGTCGGCTCCGCGCATATCGGGCATCTGCCCTCGGCGGATGCGGTGTGCGTTGGTGATGATGTGGCTGTCCGCCGCCTGCCTGAAAACCTCGGTGAGGCGAACTACTGGTACGACGCCGCTTTCGATCAAGTCCTGAAGCACCGTGCCCGGACCGACCGAAGGAAGCTGATCCACGTCCCCGACCAAAACCAACCCGGTGCGGTTAGGAAGAGCCCGCACCAGCGAGTGCATCAGCGGCACGTCCACCATCGAGGTTTCGTCAACGACCAGAAGACCGCAGGCGAGCGTGTTCGATTCGTTTCTGCTGAACCGCCCTGTTGCGGGATCAATTCCAGCAGGCGATGAATCGTCTTCGCTTCCAAGCCCGTAGTCTCAGTGAGCCGCTTCGCCGCCCGTCCAGTTGGGGCGCACAGCAAACACTTCACGCCCTTGGCACGCAGGATCATCAGGATTGAATTCACGAGCGTGGTTTTTCCCACCCCCGGTCCCCCGGTAATGACCACGACCCGGTTCGCGAGAACCGTCTTTAGCGCCTCGCGCTGGCTGGGGGCAAGCCTCTTGCGTGTCCGCCCTTCGCACCACGCAACCGCCTTCTCGAAATCAATCGGCGGATAGATCAGCTCCGCTTCCGCTAGGCTCTTGATCCTTGCCGCGATGCCCTCTTCTGCCCTCCTGAGATGTGGCAAGAAGATCAAAGCATCGCCGTCGATTTCCTCCAGCAGCAGGGAACCACTCGTGAGCATTTGCGACAACGCCTGCTCGACTGTCCCTTCGGGCACCTCCAGCAGCTTCACTGCCGCGAGCTTGAGTTTTCCGAGCGGCAAAGCGCAGTGACCATCCGAAGTCGCTTCCAGCAGCACGTGGTCGATGCCCGCCCTTGCCCGATTGAGCGAGTCCCGAGGAATCCCAACCTTCTGCGCGATCTGGTCGGCGGTCGCGAAGCCGATCCCGTAGATGTCTTTCGCCAGCATGTAGGGATTGCTCCGCACCTTCTCGATTGCCTGCTCGCCATAGGTCTTGAAGATTCGCACCGCTCGGCTGGTGCTCACGCCGTGGCTGTGCAGGAACAGCATGATTTCGCGGACTTGCTTTGCCTCCTGCCACGCATGCGCTATCCGTTCCCGGCGCTTGGGACCGATGCCATCGACCGTTTGCAGTTCTGCGGCTCGGTTCTCGATCACGGCGAGAACCTCGGCTCCGAACCGCCCGACTAGTTTCTTCGCGAGAATCGGCCCGATACCCTTGACCAAGCCGCTGCCGAGATACCGCTCGATCCCCTCGGCTGTGGTGGGCGGCACCGTCTTCATGGTCGTCGCTTTGAATTGCAGACCGTGTTCCTTATCTCTGACCCACCAGCCCTCCGCGCTCAGCCATTCCCCTGCGGTCACCGAGGGCAGCGAGCCTATGACCGTCGTTTCATCCCGCTGCCCACGTGCTTTCACCCGCAGGACGCAGAAGCCGCTCTCGTCGTTGTGGAAGGTGACCCGCTCGATCAGTCCGGAGATTTCTTCGGTCGCGGGCCTGCGCTCTGGGATTGCGGCACTCATGCTCGGGGATTCATTTTCCCACGGACGGTCTGCCTTGGGTTACCCCATTAACAGGGCGATTCTGCGGCGATTTCGCTGCCGGGGGGGCGGGTCGTTTCAGAGGCTATCTCACGAAAGGGCTCACGCGCTTAGGGTCGTACTTGAAATCCACAAGCCCGTCACGGTAGTCCAATTCCACCTCAAGCTGCCTCAGCATTGCGAACCCCAGAAAGCCGGAAACCTCCGTCCCAGTGTGGCGGCTTATGGTGGAGAGGTCTAGGGTGATGATGCCTAAGTTCGACTGCTGAAAGTGCCCGAAACGCAAAGTCGCCTTCTCGGAACTGTAGACCTTATCCACCGCGCCGTTCACGCCACGAACCCGAACCCGGTCTTCGGAGCTAACCTTGCTGACCTGCCGCCCAGCACGCACTGAAAGAAGATTGCTGAAGGCCCCCGTGTCGAGTCCGAACAGCATGGCTTTCGAATCGTTCACGCTGGTCGGCACCAAGATGCTGTGGCCAAAGCGGAAGACTTTCGTCCAGTCCGCCATTTCGGGAGCAATGTAACGATCTCTTGGCAGGCGTCGGGAGGGTTTCATTGTTGGCGGGGGAGATTTCTGATCCTTAGGAGTCCCCTCATTCACGCCATCTTCTTTCTGATCCGAATTCGCCTGCTCCTCTCCCTCGCTGTTCAGCGATGTAGGGGCCACTGTGTCTTCGGGACGCTTGGGCAACGGAGATAGTTTGAGCCGCATTCCCGGAAGGTCAATGTCAATGAGATACCTTCCGAAAACATCTGCCCCGATCAATCCGTCCTCATCACCCACCGAACCTTTGTCGCTTACGGAGATCACGCAGTCTTGGAACTCCAATTCGCCGATTCGGATGTGGTCTGCTACCGCCGTGTAGCCGCTTTGCAAGCCTTTGTCGCCGATGCCCCCGTAGTGCACCGCAGAAATCGGGGTCAATCCCGCCTTCTCAGCGAGCTTGCGGTTCACCATGATCCCGCCTGCTCCGGTGTCAAGCAGTAGATGGGCATTCCGGTCATTGAGCCGAACCGACAGGCCTATGCCCCGCATGCGATGTGCGTCCGCCCCATACATGGTCTCCAGCTTGGTTTCGGTCTGCTCCACTTTGCTGACCAGCCTGCACGCATGAGTGGGCTTATCCGCTGTAGCTTTCAGAAACTCCAAATACTCCGTCATCCACTTGGTTTCTTCTTCATCATCGGGATGGGGACCGCTGAGGTAGGCCTCCAATGCCCCCAACCTCTCTTTTCGTGGAAGCATCCGTAGCCATGCCCTCTGCACGTCGATATCGTCAGGGGCAACCTCGTGGGCGCTCTGTAACTGGTCATAGGCTTTGCGGTACAGGGAGTACGAACCATACAACCGCGCCAGCCCGAGATACGCGTGCACTTCCTTGGGGTCGAGCTTCTTTGCCGTCAGGTAAGACACTTCGGCATCGGACATTTCACCGCGCCGAAATTGGACATCACCCTTTGCCGCCAGCAATGCCGCCGAATTGGGCTGCGGGGCCAAAGCGGCGTTAGCGGCGTCCAACGCTTCATCAATTTTCTGCTGCCGCAACATTGACCGCACGAGTCCAACTTGAGCAAGCACCACTTCCGCAGGCACGAGCTTCGAATCATTCTTTAGAACCGCCTGATAGCCAACCTCCGCTTCCGCGAACTTGCCCGCCCGATAGAGTTGGTCGGAAGCCGCGAGGTCGGGATTGATCACCTGCGGCTTGGCGTCGTCACCAAACGCTACGGTTAGCAGCGGCAGCAGGAGAAGAGCGGTGACAAGGGCCGGGCGTAAAAAGGAGGACATTGCTTGGATGATACGCTCCGGGTAAGCGGAGCAGAGTAGCACGATTCTTGGTCTTCTGTGCAGTCCCTTTTGAGTGGTGCCGGACGCAGAAGCCGTTTTCGTCATGGAAGAGTAACGCGCTTATGACGCCGGAGATTTCCTCCGTTGCGGGCTTGCGCTCTTGGATCGCGGCGTTCATGCGTTGTGGGGATTCATTTTGCCACGGAGGGCGTCGGCTTGCGCAATTCATTGCAAGCCAGATTTCCAGCGTTCAGTCCCGATGCGTAGAATCATTGCGAGTATGGCCAAACCTAAGCAGAAATCACAACCCACGTGGACAGATGTCAAAGCAAAACTCGCAGATTTTGATCGGGCAGCACTACTGGGATTGATTCAGAGTCTCTACGCCGCGCACAAAGAGAATCAGACGTTCCTTCATGCCCGATTTGGCTTGGCTGAGGACGTGCTGGAGCCCTACAAGAAAACCATTGATCGATGGCTTTGGCCTGATGTGTTCCGGAGGCAGGACACTTCGGTCTCCCATGCCAAGCGTGCCATCTCTGATTACAAGAAGGCAGTGGGCGATCCAGAAGGACTGGCAGAGTTGATGGTTTTCTACTGCGAGCGTTCCGCTGGGTTTTCCAGCGACATTGCGAGTGACGATGAGGCATACTTCAATGCAATGGTGCGGATGTTCGAGCAGGCGCTCAAAATCGTAAACGCACTATCGGTCGAGCGCCGCGACGAACTTGTAACCCGGTTGGACAGTGTGCGAGTGACCAGTCATAAAATTGGCTATGGAGTCGGAGACGACATGGATTTCCTCATGTCGAAGTTCACGCTTAAGAGCCTGTAAGCCTATTCTGCGGGGGTTTGGGTGCGGGGAGGGGGTTCAGAGCGGCTTGGGCGTTTCAGAGGGGCTGGCGGGCTTTGTGGCCACCCCAACGGAGTAACCAGAAGCCCGTGCATTGACCGATAAACTCGCAGAGGCGGAACATTGAACAAATAGTGAAGATGAACGACTTTACGGACAGACTTTCCTCCTCGGCCTAGATCGTCAATTTTCCCGAACTAGTTAAGAGAACGTGTGCCGATAGACGACGAACAATCCGACTTTGCGCTCGCAATCAAAGAGGAAGCACAGAGAACGCTTCAGGAGAAGATCGTATCTTCTGGGCTGGGTGGACTGCTTCACCACATGATTCCCATTGTCGGTCCAGCCGTCACCGAGTTGCTGACCGATCTCGCGATACAGAGAACGAACAATCGCATGTACGACATGTTCGAGCATTTTGCGAAAAAGATACGCGACATCGGGGAAGAAAAAGTTGATCGAGAGTGGTTCCGCAGTGAGGAGTTTCAGACCTTGCTGTTCGAAGCACTTCGACAACTGCACGTCACGCATGATCGCGAGAAAATCGAGATGCTTGGCGTCGCATTGGCTAATAGCGGGGCACCCGGCTTCAAGGATGAAGAGCGAAAAGACCTCTTCATTCGATTTGTGCGAGGCCTCACGCGGCAACATCTCAAGGTGCTTGTCGAACTCGCTCCAACGCGACTCCCCATGCCTGCGTCTCGCCCCGCTGTAGAGCCCCTAAATGATGAAACTGCACGCAGCCTGAAGTGGAATTCGAGACCGACACTAATGCCAGAGAATGATGATCTGCTGGCGCTCCAGATGCTACACGCCCACGGACTGGTTGAAGAAAACCTGAGGTCGTCGATTGAGCAGCCTCAGATTCCTCGAATCCCTTCCACGCCGAGTATGAATCAAATCCAAAACGCGATGAGCAAATTCTCCAAGAGCATCCCCGATCCGAAGGTAACTCGGTCTTTCCGACTGAGTCCGCTCGGTTACGAATTCTTGAAGTTCATGGGATTGCCGAAGCCTCAGGCCCCCGTCGCGTAAGAGGCCGCACCGCGCATTAAACGCCGCAGAACGACCGCATGAGCGCCGTGCTGCTGATCGCAGCGAGCATTCTCGCGGCACGGAAGCTGGCACAATACGAAGGCGGAAAGCGTGTTCCTGCGACCGTGAGCGCAATCGAGGATGCGATCCGGTGGGCTGAAGAAATCATGGCTGAGATTGATCGTCGGCACCCGGCGAAGGCCGCGCAACAGGAGCCGAGTAGAAACCTTGACCTGACTCGCGGTTCCGTGTCTTGAAGCGGCTTCCGCGATTACCGCCACCAGCCTGCTTCTACACAGAGATACAATCCACATCATGCAGCACTCAGCACAAATTCGCGCACTTGTCTACGAGCGGCTTCGCAAGCCATTGATGAGCCACATAGCCCCTTCGCAACAGGCACAGTGGAGCGCGGCAAGCGTGAGCTATTTCATTCAGTCCGTTCTGCAAGGCGGTTTCAGCTTTGCTAAAGCGAAGCACAACCCGGATGTCGTTCGCGAGAGCTTGGCGCATCTGCGGCGTTATCTCGAAGCTCTTTTCAATCAACCACGTCTGACAAATCGAAAGGATAAATGAGCATGAAGTGCATGATATTCGTTAAGGCGAGCACGGACAGCGAGAAAGGCACCATGCCGGGTCCGGAATTGCTGGCCGCAATGGGCAAGTACAACGAGGAACTATTCAAGGCGGGCATCATGAAAGGTGGTGGCGGCTTGAAGCCGACTTCTCACGGCAAGCGGGTGCGGTTCTCAGGGGTGCAGCGTAAAGTAATCAATGGCCCGTTCGCCCCGACGGAGGAGCAAGTCGCTGGCTACTGGCTTTGGGAGGTTAAGTCGATGGACGAAGCCGTCGAATGGCTCAAACGCTGCCCGAATCCAATGCTCGTGGACTCTGACATTGAAATTCGGCCTGAGTTTGAAGCGGCAGATTTCGCGCAATAGTTCGGCCCAAAACCATAAACGAGCGCACCCGCCGCCATCGCATTCGTAGGAAGAGAATTGGCGTAAGATAGTCAACGTGTCTGGTTTCCTGCAATGTTAACCGAGGGCGTATGGGCTGAAGTCCAAGTCGGCAAAGAACACCTGCGGCTCTTCTCAGAGAACAATGCTCAGGGTACGCAGGCGTCCGTCTACAACGTCAACACGAAGAGTTGGATTGCACCCTCCGAAGAAGTTGAAGATATCGAGGAGGGCAAGGAAAGAACATTAGAGCACGCCCGAGCGTACCTTAAGGATGTCGCAAACTCGGAACTGCCGCCGTTGGAGTGGAAGGCATCCCGCTCGCGGTAGCATTTCAGGAGTCCCGATATCCGAACAACTTTCGGCACTCAGGTCTCAAAAACTCGCCCGAAGAGTCTTCTTCGGTTTGAGGAATCATTTTCTCCGCGAGTCCAAAGTTCTACGCCGCCTTCTTCTTTGCCGCCCTGAACTTTGCCCAGCGTTGGCGTGCGGCAGCAGCGATTCTCTTTTTGCCTGCAGCTGAGATTCTTCGAGTGCGTTTCACAGGAGTCGAAGTAGTCGTCGCTGCTGGCTTCGTTCCATTCCGAGCCCTCGCCCATCGCTTTTTCTGCGCGAGGCTAATTTGTCTGCGAGCCGACGCAGACAATGTGCGCTGCCCGTTCGAGCTTGGGCTTCCTAAAGCCGCGAGTGCGGCAGTAAACCGTTGGACTTCTTGCTGTGCTCTGTTCAGTTCTCTCCTCAAATGGCCTACGACTCCAGATAAATTTCCCATGGTTCCCCCTCGGCTAGAAATTGTAATTGATGGGCTCAGGTTCCTCGGCCACCGGATTGGCTGCTGCCACGGGGACTGGCTGCTCGGAGGAGTTGAGTCAGCAGCGTTTTGTGATTACGTGGCGAAATCTTCAGAAAGGGTCTGCGATCTTACGGAGGGGGCAAGTCAGACGCCCACCTTGATCCGGGGACTGCGAGGCTTACCCTTGACGGCGTGAGACTTGAAATCCGAGGGCGGCGCAGCAGACTTGAGTTCAGTGGTCCTGAGGATCGTCTTCGAGCCGGAATTGATGAAATCAATATCCAGCCTGTCGCCTCGGTTCTCATTCACGCGCCCTAGCCCGAATGAAGCATGCTCGATCCAGTCTTGAGGTTTCCAGTTCATTGCATCCTTAATTAGCTTTGGCCAATCTACCAGTGCGATTCGAGGCGGGCGTGAGGGTCCGAACGTCGCCATTAACCCATGCCCACCCACCAACGACTATCCGCCGTTCTGTTAGCGGACCGCCTTTTCAGGCTGAAGAATACATCCCAAGAAGACGACCGAACTGTTCAGAATTGCACACTATTCGAACTGGGTATTAACGGATCAAGAAACTACTAGCAACAGGGACAGCGTCCATAGTCGCCTCGCCACTGCTGTGCAGTAAGCGTCAGCGTATCATTGCATCCGGCCATTGCCTCACGGAGCACCCAACATGACCTTGGACGGTTTTCGCCAATCGCTCACCGCGACCGAGCCGCCAGTCGGACTCACGCACGCCCTCGCCGGATTGTGGTGGGATGCGAAGGGCGATTGGGCACGAGCCCACGAGTCTGCTCAACAGGACGAAGGCGTCGAGGGGTCGTGGGTGCACGCCTACCTCCACCGCAAGGAAGGCGATCAGGGCAACGCAACATATTGGTATGGTCGAGCGGGAAGACCAGTTTGCCGAGAACCACTCGATGCGGAATGGATCAGCATCGTGAGAGATTTGCTGGGATAGATCGACCTCTCGCTTTTTGTGATTGCTAGTCTGCATCAGGCTGGGGGGATTTCAGGTGGAAAACAGTTATGGTTCGCAACACGCTGTTATGGAAATCTGACCGGGACCGAAAACTGTTCGGCTCGGTTGTCGCTTGCAAGCCAAAGTTCCCCTTCAGCGGTCGGGCATTTGTTGTCGGGAAACCTGAAGTGCAATTCGTAGTCTTCTTTGTCGTTCCCGCTCAAGCTAATTTGGTCTGATCTGTCTCTGGTATCGGATTTCAAGTGGAAGGTAATGCTTTGTACTGGCCATTCCTCGCCTGCCATGAGGAGCCGGAGTGGGGTGATCTTCACAGGCATTGGAGTGCGATTCACGACGGTCACAAGACCCCATAAGTATATGACCGGCCCTACCGACGAATGCTGACTTCCGGCGATCAGTATCGGGCCGGGAGTTCCATCGAAGTTGTAAAACAACGGGGAAGCCTGTTCCTTCAGTCGTTGCTCGGCTTCCCTCTCGTCGCCTTTGCGTTTTTGCTCAGCATTGTCCTCGGCACGTGCCGCTCGTTCTTCCTTGCGCCACTTAAGCTGAAGCAGGTTGAAGAGAACGCTGACAAGAAATGCTAGACCAGTGATTACTAACCCAATAGTAGCCATGTCACTTTCCCCAAGCCTGATGCCTTGCAGTGTGGATTGAGTCTCCTGCGGGTATCATTGATTTGCGGAATCGCGTCTGTGATTCGCAGGCGACTGCACTGGCTCTAAGCGGCCTTCTTCTTCGCCGCCCTGAACTTTGCCTGACGTGACCGGCGATTTTTGTACCAGGTGGAATGAGAGAGAATCCACTTGGAGG
>OCZU010000072.1_pt1 | contig 73416 bp, 65 predicted proteins | sample 1539001 | NCBI WGS metagenome assembly OCZU01 (sample SAMEA3539306, study PRJEB22396) | soil metagenome | biome: tundra; feature: field; material: soil | place: USA | collected 2010-05 | depth 0.15 m | reverse complement strand
ATCCAGTCCGATGACCACTCGCACCGCCTCCTGCTTTACGTCGAGATAGGCGCCGAGGAGTTGCGCGACTTTTTCTTTCTCCTCGAGAGTTTTCAACATCTCCTGCAGACGTTTACGATCCTCCTGGCCGGTGACCAGGTTGGCCGCGCCCTCGACGAAAACCACCTGGATTCCGGCTTCTGAAGCCAGCGCGCCTTGTTTGTAGAGCTGTTCGATGGAATTCATCAGGCGGTCGTATTCGCTGCGTTCCTGCTCGATTCGGCGCGCGAGTTCGGCGCGCATGGACTCCATGGTCCATCCACGAAAATTTTCGTTGATGTAGCGGGCGGCGAGATCGAGCTCAGGTTGAGGCAGATCGAGGCGCAATACGCGGTCGCGCACTAATCCCGAGCGCGTAACCAGTACAGCCAAAACTTTTTGATCTCCCAGGCGCGAGAAGTATACGTGCTCGAGCGCATTTCTGGTGCCGCTGGAGGCTACGGTGATGCCTACGTTCCGCGAGATCAGGGAGAGCACATGCGAGGTGCGCTCCATAAACTCCTGCACGTCGCTGATGCCGGCGAGGGAGTCGGAAATCATGCTTTCTTCCTGGGGAGCCAGCTTGGCACTTCCGGAAATCTGCTCGACGTAATAGCGGTAGGCTTCGGGCGTGGGAACGCGTCCCGAGGAAGTGTGCGTCTGTTCGAGGAATCCCGAATCCGTCAAATCAGCCATCACGTTGCGGATGGTGGCGGGGCTGAGGCCTTCGCGGTTCGAGCGCGAGAGCGTGCGCGAACCGACGGGCTCGCCGGTGGAAATAAAAGTCTCCACGATCGCGGTAAGAACTTCGCGTTCCCGCTTGCCGATATTGGGATCAGAGGGCATCTTCTATTATTAAAGGGGCGTCAAGACTTGCGGCCACCGAGGTTCCAGCTAAGTAATTTAGATGCAGAAACTTAGCCTTAGGACGCAAACTGCCCGCGCTGCTTGGATTCTAGGAAGGCGGTGGGGTTGTGTCAAGGAGGTTGGTGAGGGAGTTGAACGTCCGCCCAGCTTCCACCTTCGAATTACAGGCCGGTCATTTTCTCCAGGCGTTCCGGATACCGAGCGCCCTCCACCTTGATCTTTGAGGCGGCGTCATCGATGTCGCGGAGATCTCCAGCCGTCAATACGACTGCCAACGCACCAATGTTTTCTTCGAGGCGGTTGAGCTTCGTGGTGCCGGGAATGGGAGCAATCCAAGTTTTTTGAGCGAGAAGCCAGGCGAGCGCGATCTGCGCAGGAGTAGCGTTCTTCCGCTTCGCAATGCTGCCGAGCAGGTCAATTAGAGCCTGGTTCGCCTTGAGAGCCTCCGGCGTAAAGCGAGGGAGAGTGCTGCGGAAGTCGGTACTGTCGAACTTTTTATTTTCGTCGATCGCTCCCGTCAGGAAGCCCTTGCCCAGAGGGCTGTAGGGCACGAAGCCGATGCCGAGTTCCTCGAGGGTTGGTATCACTTCCTTCTCTGGAGTTCGCGTCCACAGCGAGTATTCGCTTTGGACAGCAGTGACCGGCTGGACTGCGTGGGCGCGGCGAATCGTCTTTGCGGCTGCTTCCGACATGCCGAAGTGCTTGACCTTACCTGCGTGAATCAGTTCCTTCACTGCGCCGGCAACGTCTTCGATCGGCACGTTCGGGTCAACCCGATGTTGATAGAGGAGGTCGATGGTTTCGACTTTGAGCCGCTTGAGGGAGCCTTCGACTGCCTGCTTAATGTGATCCGGCTGGCTATTGAGGCCCGCCGCTCCGGGCCGGTTATCGCTGCCACTGAGATCGAATCCGAACTTGGTGGCGATCACAACTTTGCCACGGTAAGGAGCGAGAGCTTCGCCTACAAGCTCTTCGTTGGTGAATGGGCCGTAGACTTCGGCGGTGTCAAAGAAGGTGACGCCGCGGTCGACGGCGGCGTGAAGAAGAGTGGTCATCTCCTGCTTGTCTTTGGGCGGACCGTAGGAAAAGCTCATTCCCATGCACCCCAAGCCGAGAGCCGAAACTTCCAGGTTGCTGCTTCCAAGTTTGCGCTTCTGCATTGATTCTCCTACCGCTGCGAAATTCCGTCTGCCTCAAGGGCAGCGCGACACTAAGCATAGTCTCCTGAACCGTGGGCTTCTTGCCTATTTCGATGAGGTTCTTGCCAGATTCTCCAATCTTGTAACATATGCGAAGGGAAGCTACTGCTTCACAGTTGAGGTCGGAGCCTTGGAAGGAGAGCGAAAACCGGAAAATTCATCGGGGCCATGGAGCGTACAACGATTGGTCTCTGGGCGGCCAGGGAAACCCGAGCACATCAAGAGCAAGGAGACATCTTTCTTGGTCTCCACCGTATCTGATCCCTTATGTTCGGGCTCGAACAGCCATTTCGACAACTGGGCGGATATGTCGTCACTCATTCGCTTACTAGGCGGATAATCCGCCGAGACACTGGCCACGGTTCCATCTCGACGTACCGTGATCGCTGCGCGGACCCGCTGTATAGAAGGCGGCCCCGCATTGTCCGGGACTATCCCCTTGACGTGGCACTCGACACAGCCCTCTGCGAAATATTGATTGTGAAGGTTAAGGGAGATGATCCCGCCTGGCACTTCGGCTTTGTCCGCAGGTTTTTCTGTTACGGTGGCGCGGCCACATCTCAGGGTACTGTCGCTAACGGTGCATCCCGTGCCTTCGGCGATAGCCCACTTTTCGCCCAGCGAGCCGTCCTGCGGTAGCGCCCAAAACTGTTCGTGTTCGCCATAGAGAACCTCTACTGCGCCGTCCCACATATAACAGCCCTGAGAGCTGCACGAGTCGAATTCTTTCGGCCCCGGGGCTCCATCCGTCCAGGTCTCCCCGTCTTTCGAATGCAGTGTTAGAGGCACGCCATAGCCACCACCTTTTTCACGATGCACTAGCTCGTGGCCAAATGCCCAATACTCACCTTGATGAACAAAAACCATGCGAGGCAAGCCTCGGTTACTGGCGTCATTTTGCGGGCGGACGACGTTCCAAGATTTTCCGCCATCTTTTGTAACTAAAAAGATATCCTCGACTTCGGCTTGACGCCTTAGCATGAGGTAATGAGAGCTATCGAGGGCCGCGATGGAGAGTGTCTGAGTAAATGGTCGCAGTGCCTCCGAATTAATAGCAGCTATATCCTCCCAGTGACCGCCCCCGTCGTGGGTGATCTTTACAGTTCCCTCAATGGGAACGGCTTGGTCAGACGATGAAACTCTTGGACCGGGGTGACCTTCGCCGATGACAGCTATGCCGTTTACAGCGTCAGCGAACGAGAAGGTGCGCACGGCTCCGGGCGCGACATGGCTCTTCCAGGTCTGACCGCCATCGTCGGTCGAGAGCAAAAGTCCGCCCGTGCCCGCGGCGTGGCCGACTTTCTCATTCACAAAAGAAATGTTCAACAAGACTTCCCCGTCGAGATTTTGATGTTTCGTGTCCCATGTTGCCCCACCACTTTGGGAACTTAAGATCATTTCGTCCGCCCCGCAAACCCAGATTGTTGCTCCCTGCGCGGTAATGTTCACGGGACGAAAGGGCGAGGCAACGACGTTCCAATTGTTTCCGAACCATTCCTCGAACCACTCCAGCGAACGCCGTGAATAATCCCGGGAGTCCGCGGGCTTGATGAACATGTGTCCCTCGTTCGGATACACGACCAGCTTTGTAGGCACGTGCAGAGTGGTGAGGGCGTGCCACCATTCGACGGATTGTTCCATGGGAACTTCGCCATCGCGGTCGCCGACGAGAATGAGCGTGGGAGTTTTCACGGCTTTGACGAAGCGCATGGGGTCGCTTTTGGCGTAGACGGCGGGATCGTCATAGACGGATGCGCCGAAGAATGGGATCATCCATTCGTCGATGTCGTTGAGACCGTAGTAGCTCAGCCAATCGGAGAGGCCGGCGCCCGCGACGGCCGCGGCGAAGCGCTGGGTTTGCGTTTCGGCCCACATGGTCATGTATCCGCCATAGCTGTGGCCGCGGATGCCGATGCGTTTGGGATCGATGGGATACTGCTTGGCGATAGCGTCGACGCCGGCCATGATGTCGCGGTAATCGCCGCCGCCGAAATCTCTTACGTTGCCTTCCGTGAACGCTTCGCCTTGGCCGTAGCTGCCGCGCGGGTTGGGGCAGAGGGCGAAGTAACCCATCGCGGAAAGCGGGCCCATGTCACGCTCGGCCCAGTGTGGGGCGCAGGCGGAGGACGGGCCTCCGTGGACGCTGACCACGAGCGGATATTTTTTGTCGGTCGAGAAATCTTTGGGTAGCATTAACCATCCTTGGACGCGGGTGGTACCGTTCATCCAATGAATGGTGCGCATCTCTCCCCAGGCGGGCTTGAGTTCGGTGTTTATTTGGGTGAGCTGTTTCCATTTTCCAACTGGGCCAGCCCAGACTTCTGGTGGAGTGCTCGGCGATTGACGGACAATTGCGGTTGTGACTTCGCTCGAAGCCGATGAAACCCAGGCGGTGCTGGCGGGATAAGCAAGTTCTTCGCCGGTCCAAAGTGTTTTGATTGCGCCGCCATTCGTGCTCACGCTGGCAAAGCCGAAATTTCCGTCTACATCTTCGGCGTAAGTTATACGGTCGGGCGCGGTCCAGGCGATGGCGTACGGAGATGCTTTGAGGTTGGGAGTGAGGTTTCGGGCAGAGCCTCCCGCGATGGGGACGACCTGGATATCGCCGCCGGTGGAACCTTCGTCGCTCATTAATCCTTCGATGAAGGCGACATTCTTGCCGTCGGGGGAGACTCGCGGATTGGCGAGTTGAAACTTGGGTTTATAGATCTCGCGCATCTCTCCGGTGCGCGCGTTTACGAAATAGAGACGGGCAATCCACCAGTTGGCATCGCCGTTGCCGCGAGCCGCAGTCGCTGCCCAGGCTTGTCCGTCGGGTGTCCAGTCGTACTCGTAGACATACATGTCGGCGGGGGTGACTTGCGTGAGATGGTCCGTGCTGAGGTCGATGGTTGCGATGCGCTGCTCGAAGATTTTCTGGTCGACGACTCCGGCGAGTGGCGTCATGGGTTGCAGAGGGCCCGCGACACGGGGCATGCCCTCGATGAAAAGAATCGCGAGCTTTGAACCGTCGGGGGAAAAGCGTGGAGCTTGCGCGTAACCTTTCAGTTCCGCGTGCTTCACGGGAGAGCTGCCATCGGCTGCGGCGGTCCAGATTTGCGCGGAGGGAACGTCGCCGGGAAGGTCGGCGATGAAGGCGATGCGTTTGCTGTCGGAAGACCAGGCCACGTCGCGAAGGGGAAGACTGCCTTCGACCGCGATGGTCTGAGGAGAGCCGCCGCTGGAACTTGTGACTGTAAGTTTGTCATCCACGAGGTAGGCGACTTGGGCACCGTTGGGTGAGAGTGCGACCTCGCCGATGCGCTTGGCGTGGGGCATGGAGTCAAGGACGGCGGAGGCGCGAGACGGGGCGGGGGTTGGGTCTTGCGCGAAAAGGAGATTGCAGAGGAGCAAGGATGCTACGGCGCAAAACAGAATGGAGCGGCGAAAGCGTGGGTTCGTTCGTGGAGGCATGGAGGTAAGGAGTATAACTGACCGGAATCTCGGCCGCATCTTCTCCTGCAACTTCCCCTCGACCGTCGTCACCGCGTATTCTCAAGGGCGCGTGATGCGAAAACATTCCGTATGAAATCCAAGCCACACGTTGCAATCGTGGGAGCAGGTGCCTTTGGAGGCTGGACCGCGCTTCACCTTCTCGAGCGCGGAGCCCGGGTTACGTTGCTCGACGCCTGGGGGCCGGGAAATTCGCGCGCTTCTTCCGGCGGCGAGACGCGTATTATGCGCGGGACGTATGGGCCTAATCAGCCGTATACCAGGCTCGCCGCGCGCGCTCTCGAGATGTGGGCGAAATACGAACGGCGGTGGAAGCGCCAATTTCTGCACCGTAGCGGAGTTCTGTGGATGGTCAGCAGCCGCGACGATGCTTTTGAACGCGGGTCGCTGGCAATGCTTCGCGAGGCGGGGATCACGTTTCAAGAATTGTCTACGCCGCAGATGAAGAAACGTTGGCCGCAAGTTAATTTTGCGGATGTACAGTGGGGAATCTTCGAACCCGAGTGCGGATACCTCGATGCTCGCGCCAGTTGCCAGGCTGTGGTAGATGCTTTTGTGGGCGGAGGCGGAGCATACCGTCAAGTCGCGGTCTCGGCCGACGGCCTGGAGAATGCGCCTCTGCGCAGCTTGACGCTCTCCGATGGCTCGCAGGTCAAAGCTGATTGCTATGTTTTTGCGTGCGGGCCATGGCTGGGAGAATTGTTTCCTGAAGCTATGGGTGACTTGATTCGCCCGACCAAGCAGGACATTTTTTTCTTCGGGCCGCCCGCCGGAGACTCGCGCTTTACGGACGCGCATCTTCCGGTGTGGGGAGATCATGGAAAACGATTTTTCTACGGCATCCCCGGCAGCGACCGCCGCGGTTTCAAGGTGGCCGACGACACGCGCGGGGCCGCGTTCGATCCCACTAGCGGCGAGCGAGTCATCACTCAGGCGACGCTGAAGCGCGTGCGCGAATATCTTGCGTTGCGGTTCCCTGCGATGAAAGACGCTCCGCTTCTCGAGACGCGCGTGTGCCAGTACGAGCAGACTTTCGACAGCAACTTTATTCTGGATCGCCATCCGCGGATGGATAACGTGTGGACGATTGGCGGAGGGTCGGGGCATGGGTTTAAGCATGGGCCGGCGGTGGGGGAGATGATGGCTGAGTTGCTTTTAAAGGATGGTGAGGCGGACGCGATCTGGCGGATGACGCGGTTCAAAAAGCAAGAACCTTAACCACAGGGGACACAGAGGTTCACAGGGTAATTCTCTAGGTCCTCTCCTTTACTGGATCTGAATCACGCTCGCCGACTCGCCTGCTTTGATTTCTGTGACACGGGCAACTACCCTGCGGGCGAATTCGAAGATTGATTTGGCGTGCGGCGAATTTTCGCCTTCGAGCACTACTGGCTTTCCGCCGTCGCCGGACTTGCGCACTTCGGGATCGAGTTCGATGTTTCCCAGAAACGAAACGCCGTATTGCTTCGCCATGTTTTCGGCGCCGCCGCGCGAAAAAATATCGATCTCATGATTGCAGTGCGGGCAGGTGAAAAAGCTCATGTTCTCGACCACACCGACGATATCCACTTTCATCTGCTTGAACATTTCGATGGCTTTGCGGGCGTCTTGCAGAGAAACGTCGGAGGGCGTTGAGACTACGACCGCGCCGGTGAGCGGAACATTTTGCACGAGCGACAACGCGATATCGCCTGTGCCGGGCGGAAGGTCGACGATCATGTAATCGAGATGTCCCCACTCGACCATGCTGAGGAATTGCTTCACAATCTGGTGCAGCATGGGGCCGCGCCAGATGATGGGCTTGTCGCCGGGGTTGAGGAATCCTACAGAGATCACTTTGAGGCCGTAGGCTTGCATCGGCTCGATGCGGTTTTCTCCGGCCATTTTTGGCTGACCGGTGACTCCCAGCATCAGCGGGACGTTCGGGCCGTAGACGTCGGCATCGAGCAGGCCGACTTTGTGGCCCATCTTGGCGAGGGCGACGGCGAGGTTCACCGACAGCGTGGTTTTGCCGACGCCGCCTTTGCCGGAACCTACGGCAAGGATGACATCGACGCCGGGGAGGGGTTGCGGACCCTGTGTGGGTTGACCGGGATGTTGGGGCATGTGTGCGTTCAAGGGATCACACTCCAAGGATGAGTTCGGATGGATCGAAAATTCGATTATACAGGGACGCGGCGAGGGCTCAGTAGCCTTCGCCTTCGAGCCGCACTTTTCCGCGGAACATGCGGAAGAGGAAGGTGAAGTAAGCGAGAGCGAGAACCATTCCGATGCTCCACCAGGTGATGCCAACGGTTAGACCGTGACGTGCGGCGGCGGTGTTGTAGATGGTGAGGTTGTAGGCGGGATCGGTACTCGCGGGCAAAACCACGGGATAGAGCGCAAAGGCTGCGCCTACCAGCATTCCCACGATGTAAAGGGCGGAGCCGACGAAGGCGAGTTTGTCCTGCCCTTTGCGGATCGCGTAAATCATTACGCCGAGACTGCCAAAGACAACCACAGGAATCAGATATCCGATGGCATGCTGTTTGTAGTTGTCGAGAACTGTTGGACGCACGTAGCAGGTTGCGATCAGGCCTACGATGGTTAAGATCAACTGCAGCGGCCAAGCCCACAAGGCGACAGTGCGGACGCGCTGGTTCAGTTCGTTCTCGGTTTTCACTGCGATGTACAACGAGCCGTGCGCGGTCAGCGTGACTAAAGCGATCACGCCGGTGAGCACGGTGTACCAGTCGAGGATGCCAGTGGTGGCGCCCACTCTGAAATTTGTCCAGAGAGGTTCAAAGAAATATCCATCCGCTCGAAGAGGAACGCCGCGGACTACGTTGCCGAGGGCCGCGCCGAAAAAGATGGCGAGCAGTACGCTGGATACGCAGAAGATCAGATCGAAGAAGCCGAGCCAGACTGGATTTTCCATGTGCGCGCGCAGCTCGATGCCAATGCCGCGCAGCATCAGCAGCCACAGGACCATCATGAGCGGAAGGTAGAAGCCGCTGAAGCTGGAGGCATAGAGCAACGGGAATGCGAAATACAGCGTTCCGCCGGCGGCCAAAAGCCATACTTCATTGCCATCCCATACGGGACCGATGGCGCGCAGGATTCTTCGGCGGTCATCGCTGGTGCGGCCCGCACCCAGGTAAATCGCGCCCGCGCCCAGATCGAATCCGTCGAGCACCACGTAAGCCGCAACCATCACGGCGACGATCATGAACCATAGGGTTTCCATTGCAATCCTTAAAACCATCCCTCAGGGGCTAAAGCCCGCGTATTTATTGGCGCTGGGCGGCACGGCTGAAGCCATGCCCTTCCCTAAACCATTTATAAAATGTGCGGCGAACTTACTTCCGCGACCGGGCCGTGTTCAATTTCTCGACGCACTAGAAACAAGAACAGGATGCCCAGCACCGTATACATACCGAGAAAGCCCAGCAGCGTAAACATTCCGTTGCCCGCCGAGACCAGCTTCGAGTATCCATCGGCGGTGCGCATCAGGCCGTAAACTAGCCAGGGCTGGCGTCCCAGTTCCGCCGTCATCCATCCGGCGGTGTTAGCGATATAAGGGAAGGGCAAGGCGAGCAACAAAATCCACAGCATCCAGCGCGCGGAGAACAACTTGCCGCGCCATAAGAGAAACGCCGCCACCACCATGATGGCGATGAAGATCGTTCCCAGGCCGACCATGATGTGGTAGCTGTAATAAAGCAGAGCGATGTTCTGCGGCCACAGGTCTGGAGGGAAAGAGTCCAACCCTTTCACCTCGGCTTTCCACGCGCGGTAAGTCAAGAAGCTGAGAGCGTCAGGAACTTCCAGCGGATTATCAATCTTTTGCGTTTCGACATTCGGCTGCCCCACGATTATCAGTGGCGCCCCGGGCTGGCTTACGAAGAGCGCTTCCATGGCGGCCAGGGTAACTGGCTGATTTTCGGCAATCAGGCGTCCCTGACCATCGCCGGTGGGAAATAACTGCAACGTGCTGAAGATCAATGCGGCGATAACACCGACTCGCACGAATATTCGGCCGTGCGCCTCGAACTTTCCCCAGAGCAGATAAAACGCGCCGACGGACGCCATCACAATAGCGCCTGTAACCACGGCACCGCTCATGTTGTGGGCGTACTGCCACCACGCCCAGGGATTCATCACGAGCGCCCAGAAACTTGAGAGTTGCAACGATCCATCGGCTGCCTTCACATAGCCCACGGGATGTTGCATCCAGGCATCGGTCGCGATGATGAAATAGCCTGACAGCCATGACCCCAGAAATACCGCGACCGCCGACCACCAATGGCCGCGCGGGCCAAGCCGTTTTTCGCCGTAAAGAAAGAGGCCGAGGAATGCGGACTCCAGGAAGAAAGCGAACATGCCTTCCATAGCGAGCGTCTGACCGATCACGCCTCCGGCATAGCGCGAGAAGTGCGACCAGTTCGTGCCAAACTGAAATTCCATGGGAATTCCAGTGACCACGCCCAGCAGGAAATTGATGCCGAAAATCTTCGCCCAGAAACGCGCCGCCTGATTGTAGATTTCATCCTGGCGGCGAAGGCCAAGGGTCTTGAGTACAACGATCAGCGGCGCCAGACCCATGGTGAGTTGCGGGAAAAGATAGTGGAAAGTGATGGTGAAAGCGAAATGAATGCGATGAACAAGAAGAGCACTATCCATAGAATCCTGCCGAACCGAGTAGGCTATGCGTTCCGTGAGGGGTCTGATGTGACCGCGGTCACATCAGCTGTGGATTACCCCTTGGCCTTGCGCCGCCGCTCCGTTTCGGAGCGCCGGATCTCGCGCCGCCGCCCGGCGTCGTCGTAGCGGCGCCGCTGCTCATCGGTCTCTGGAATCACGGGCGCGACTTTCATATGGTTCCGGTTAATATCGACCGCAACGAAGGTCAGGTGGGCCGAAGCTACGTGCTGCGACTTGTCCGCGATGTAATTCTCCACGAAAACTTTGACTCCGACCTCCATCGAAGTTTGGAAGACCCGGTTCACCGACGAGCGCAGAATTACCAGATCGCCTACGCGAACCGGAACCAGGAAGTCGATGTGATCCACTGAGGCGGTGACCGCGTAACTGCGGGAATGACGGTGAGCGGCCATTGCGCCGGCAAGATCGATCCAGTGCATTAAACGGCCGCCCAGCAGTGCGCCCAGCGGGTTAGCGTCGTTCGGCAATACAATTTCCGCCATCTCCGATTGCGAATCGCGCACCGGACGCGGAATTAGAATTTCTTCGGTCATAGCCTTCCTTAATTCTCAGCTGGCGACTGCCGGGTTCACTTGAGGCTTCTTTCTTTTGTCCACGTACGACGCGAGGAAGCACTCTGCCATGCGCTGCACGCGGTTATCAGAATGTCTCAACTGCCACTGGGCTGTCACTGCGTCAAACTTCAATGTTCCGTGTTCAACCGGACGATGGTCGCGCTCGCACACATAGTGAATCTGAATGTGCCCGCCGGTAAAATTCTTCCCGTCACTGGGAACGGTTCGGGCTCCGAAGCGAACCGAATCCCACACGCGCTGGCGCGGCAAATGCGCGCAACCTTCGGCGTAGCCAAGGTTGCAAAAGTCCCGCAGTTCATCTTGCGATGGGACTGCATTTTCATGCCCGGGGGCCGTGCAGCGGCCGGTCCAGCCGCATCCGAGGGGAAGGCGGTTGGCATGCAGCCAGGCTCCGTTTTCCAACTTTTCCACCGGCATGAAAAAAGGACACGCCACCTGTCAGTCTCCCCCAGAGCCAGAAATTTTCAGAAAACTCATTCTACTCAACGCACGAACCGCAAGCCAATTCCCAGTCACCAAGAAGTTTGTAGTAATCTCGTTTTCAACGGAGAACGGAGCACCGAGAACTGAGAACTACCCTATGGACCGCATCGCCGCACTCAACGACATTCTCACGCAGGATCCGAACGACACTTTCGCGCGCTACGGCTTGGCGATGGAATACTCGAAGCAGGGCGACCTGGATCGCGCGCTGGCGGAGTTCTCCATCCTGCTCAAAGGCAATCCCGACTACACTCCGGGATACTTTATGGCCGCGCAAACTTTGGTTCGCGCCGACAGAGTGCCAGATGCGAAGGCGATGCTTACTGATGGAATCGCCTCGGCCCGCCGCACGGGAAATTTGCACGCGCAGTCTGAAATGGAAGCAATGCTGGTGGAGTTGGGATAAATTGTGCGCCAAGAGTAAGCTTGCCGGGTAACGGTCTACTTTGAGTCGTCATATCTTTCCGCCATAAAATGAGACAGTTTGAAATGGGTAATCATCTTATAGAGCTCGAACGAAGGGCCCTTCGTGCCCGAAAGTCGGGACATATCAAGGAAGCTGCCGAGCTTTTTTCTGCCATCGTGAAGGAACAACCGGACTGGGAGCACGGAATCGGGCTTTACAATCTGGCGCGATGCTACGAAGACCTAGGCAAACTCCAATTGGCAGAAGAGTGCTATGACGCTGCCATACGGTATCAGCCAGCGAATAGGGACTTTCTTGGCGGCCTTGCGTCATTTCTTTACCTGCACCGTGCACCGGAAAAAGCGTTCAATGCGTATCTAACAGTTCTAGAAATCTACAGGATCGATAAAGATCAGGAAGCGGTCGCATCGGCGACAACCGCCTTGCGGGCTTTAGGAAGGAAAATGGGGATATCCGAGGATGGGGTCACCGAGAGAATCAACAAAACGCCGCTTTGAGAATACAAGCCGGAGCGACACCGAATGGGTTGCTGAGCTACCCGCCCGTAACGTGCTGTCCTGTGTAGTCTGCGATGGATTGTTTTCGCCAAGGACCACTCATCCCGCCATCCGCCCCATCACCCACTCGACCAGCCCCGGGAAGTGCTGATAAATTCTTATTGGAATGTGCATGGTCCAGGGCACAACCACTTCCCTCTTCTGCCTTGCATATCCCTGCAGCGTCGCTCGAGCCACGCGCTCGGCGGTGATTCCTCGCACCGAACCCGGACGAACTCGTTTCAACTCATTCCCGCGGACCGCATTTTCGCTAAACGCCGTCCGGACATAGCCCGGACAGACGGTGAGCACGCGGATTCCATCCTTCTTTAATTCGACTCCCGCAGCCTTGCCAATGGCATTCATGGCAAACTTAGTCGCACTGTAGGCGGCATGAAACGGTATGGGAATGTGCCCCGCCACACTGGAAATATTGATGACGGTGCCTCCACCCTGCTGCCGCATCAGGGGAATCACGGCCTGCATCGCGGACACGGCGGCGAAGAAATTCGTATCGAACATTTCCCGGCACGCGGCCATGTCCATCTCGGCCACAGAGTCCAGGAGCCCATGGCCGGCGTTGTTCACCCAAACATCGATCCTCTGGAAATGATGCAGGGTGAGTCCGATGGCGCGGTCGAGATCCTCGCGATGCCTGACGTCGCAAGCCATGGCCAGCGTTCGTTCGGCGTGGCCCACGCGTCCGCGGGCCGCTTCGACGCGACCGGCGTCGCGCGAGAGCATGACCAGGCTGGCCCCATGATCGGCAAAAATTTGGGCAATCGCTTCGCCGATACCCATCGAAGCGCCGGTCACCACTACAATTTTCCCTGCAAGTTCCATAGCGCGCTTTTATTCCTCCTCAACTTGTGAAGTCAAGGGCTGCGGTACAATCAGGAACAGCCCGTTCACCATTGCGCGACATCCCGCGCCCACGGAGATTGCTTGGCCGCCCTCATCGCTCTGTTCCCGCTCGACGTTGTACTATTCCCCGGCACACCCCTGCCCTTGCACATTTTCGAGCCCCGTTACAAAGAAATGATCGCTGAATGTCTGGCGCAGAATCGCACCTTCGGCGTGGTGCGCGCGCTCGAGCAAGGCCTCGCCGATGTGGGATGCACTGCCGAAATCGTCACCATCGTGAAAGAGTATCCCGACGGGCAGATCGACCTGGTTGCCGAAGGCCGCAAACGCTTCGAAATCGTGGGCGTCAACCAGGAACGTTCTTTCTTGCAAGCCGAAGTTCTGATGATTGAAGACGAGCCCGGCGCGCCGCCGCAGGAAGACACCTTGCGCGCGGTTCAGTTGCACTCAGAACTGCTGGCCTTTGCCGGCGCCAAACAAGATCTTTCTGCCGCCGACCCTGCGTTGCTTTCTTTCTATCTGGCCGGCTCGCTGCCCCTCGATCTGGATTTCAAACAGAAATTGCTCTCTCTGCGCTCCGAGCCCGAACGACTTTCTTTGTTCATTACTTCTCTGCAAACCATTATTCCCAACCTCCATCGCACTGCGCGTGCCCGGGAAAAGGCTGGGGGCAACGGGCACGTGCAATGAAATTCGGCTTCGGGCTTCCGGCTTGCGGCTGGCCGAAGCCGGGAGCCGGACGCCGGTTTTAGTCCGCTGTTCCGCGTATAATCCTGGAAAGTATTTTCCCCTGGGGGTTCCTCATGAGTCTTCCTCGCACGCTCGGCGAATTGCGCCGCAGTCCTTTTTCCGAAGAACGTTTGCGCACCCGCCACGTGAAAGACGAACTCCGGGACAACCTCATCGCCCGCTTGCGGCAGCACGACGATGCCAGCATTTTTTCTGGCATCGTGGGATACGACGACACGGTGGTGCCGCAAATCGTGAACGCCATCCTCTCGCGGCACAATTTCATTCTGCTCGGCCTGCGCGGACAGGCTAAAAGCCGTATCCTGCGGGCGTTGACGACCTTGCTTGATCCGCACATGCCCTACCTAACCGGCTGCGAGATCCGCGACAATCCGTATGCCCCCATCTGCCGCCGTTGCCGGGAAGAGGTTGCCCGACTCGGCGATACCACGCCGATTTCCTATCTCACGCCCGACGACCGCTATGTGGAGAAACTGGCCACGCCCGATGTCACCATCGCCGACCTCATCGGCGACATCGACCCCATCAAAGCCGCGCGCGGCGGCCATGAACTCTCCAGCGAATTCACGGTGCACTACGGGCTGCTGCCCCGCGCCAATCGCGGCATCTTCGCCATCAACGAACTTCCCGATCTCGCGGGAAAAATTCAGGTGGGCCTGTTCAACATTATGCAGGAAGGCGACGTGCAGATTAAGGGCTATCCGATTCGGCTGCCGCTCGATCTCGCGATCGTGTTCAGCGCGAATCCCGAGGACTATACGGCTCGCGGAAAAATCATCACGCCGCTCAAGGACCGCATCGGTTCCGAGATTCGCACGCACTATCCCGCCACTGTGGATGAAGGCATCGCCATCACCGCGCAGGAAGCCTGGACCAGCCGCAACGGCCAAGCTTCGCACATGCCCACTTACATTCAGGAAGTGATCGAGCGCATTGCGTTTGCCGCCCGCGAGGATAAGAAGATCGACAAGCGATCTGGAGTCAGCCAGCGCCTGCCGATTTCCGCGATGGAGAACGTTATCTCGAACGCTGAACGCCGTGCCTTGCGCAATGACGAAAAGCTTGTCGTACCGCGAGTGAGCGACGTCTACGCCGCGCTGCCCGCCATCACCGGCAAACTCGAACTCGAATACGAAGGTGAGATGAAGGGCGCCGACTTCGTGGGCCGCGAACTGATTCGCGCCGCCATCGCGAAAACTTACGACGAATACTTCACCGGCGCCAACGTGCAGCAGATCGTGCAGTGGTTCGACCTGGGCGGCGAGATTCAGTTGTCCGATTCCGTGTCCGCTCTCGAAGCGCTGGAAAACTTGAAAGAAATTCAGGGCCTGGTGGAGAAACTCGGGCCCCTCGGCGTGTCGCAGAAAGAAAGTCCGGAGCAGCAAGTCTCCGCCGCCGAGTTTATTCTGGAAGGCCTGCACGCGCACAAGCGGATAGGCCGCAACGAAGAACGCGTCTTCAAAGCGGGAGAGAAGAAGGCCGAACCGCAGCGCGAAAAAGCATTCGAGAAAGAAGAACCGCCATACCGGCAGAGAAGACAGTTTAACTAGAAAGCTTCTAGCTGCTAGCTTCCAGCTAAAGACCGAAGCGGCCCTTGCTAGAAGCCAGGAGCTAGAAGCTAGCAGCTATTATGAAACGCATTCGCTACTCCAAATACGTGCCCGATCCTGCGGGCGAAATGAGCATGGAAGACTTGCTCGGCGCGCTCTCCGACTACCTGCTGCAGAGCGGCTTCCAGAGCGACATGTGGTACGAAATGCCGGAGGGCGAGCAGACCCTCGACGACCTTCGCCGCGCCATCGAACAGGCCCTGATGGAAGGCGACGCCTTCGACGACGACATGCGTGAACGCCTGCAGCAAATGGCGGCGGACGGTCAGCTCGACGAACTTATTGAAAAGTTGATCGAGCGCATGCAGCAGGAAGATTACATCTCAATCGATCAGCCGCCCGATCCGTCACGGCCCTCCGGGATTGGCGGTCAACTCGGCGAAAATCAGCAGCAGGCGAAATTCGAAATTACCGACAAGAGTCTCGATTTCCTCGGCTTCAAATCCCTGCGCAACCTGCTTGGCTCGCTCGGCAAATCCAGCTTTGGACGCCACGACACGCGCGACCTGGCCACCGGCATCGAAGCCAGCGGCGCTTCCCGCACCTACGAGTTCGGCGACACGCTCAACCTCGACATCACCGCCACGCTTTCCAGTGCGATCCAGCGCGAAGGGCTCACGCTGCCGCTCAACATTGAATACTCCGACCTGCAGGTGCATCAGTGCGAGTATCAATCTTCCTGCGCCACGGTGCTCATGCTCGACTGCTCGCACTCGATGATTCTTTACGGCGAAGACCGCTTCACTCCGGCCAAAAAAGTTGCCATGGCGCTCTCGCATCTCATCCGCACGCAGTATCCCGGCGACTCGCTCTCGCTGGTGCTGTTTCATGACTCCGCCGAAGAAATTCCGCTCTCGCAGCTCGCTCGCGTCAAGGTCGGTCCCTATTACACCAACACGCGTGAAGGGTTGCGTCTGGCGCAGAGAATTTTGCAGCGGCAAAGAAAAGACATGAAGCAGATCGTCATGATCACCGACGGCAAACCCTCCGCCCTCACGCTCGAAGACGGACGCATTTACAAAAACGCCTTCGGCCTCGATCCCCTTGTCGTCAGCCAGACGCTAGAAGAAGTCTCCAAGTGCAAGCGTGCCGGCGTCCTGATCAACACCTTCATGCTCGCGTCAGACTATGGATTGGTGCAATTCGTGCAGAAAGTCACCCAGATGTGCCGCGGGAAAGCCTACTTCACCACTCCGTATACGCTGGGGCAATACCTGCTGATGGATTACATGTCGAGGAAGACCAAGACCATTCACTAGGACCAGGGCCGCTGGACGAACCAACATGACAGCCCTATCTATAAAGCCGCTTCCGCGATAAAAATTGGGTAACCTAAGACTTCGTTCACGCGACGCTTTTCTCCATTCCACGTATAGCACTGCTCGTTCGTAACGTGTCTCTTGGTGTAAAGGGCCGTTATCCACCTCTCGTCGCCGGCGGTGCCATTAATTGACCCCAGCTTCCTAACGGGGTGATCGTAGCTCCCTCTACCAAACGGCTCCCATTCTTCGCAAGTTGGACCAGCATTTACCTTCTCACCTTGAGCGGCGTTTACGATTGCCTGCAAGGCTGAGCACCCGGACCAGAAGGCGCTTCCGCCGTCATCCAGCCATAGCTCGGTCAGGTAGACGAACGTACCTCTCCACGTCCATTCCTCATTTGTGTATACGCTAGGGTCGGGATCCGATACCCAAACCGCCAAATGCTTCAAGCCAGGAGCGGCGTGCAGATGGACGTCAGGAATAATAACCCTACGCGCCAGCATGGTCTCGAGGATAAAGGGACGACCTCGAGGAGCGCGGCCCTCCTCCGCTAATAGCTCCAGAGGCCGGGAGAAATCCACAAGGTGAAACGTCTCTAAGTGAGCAAGCAGGACTTCTACCTTTTCGTGGGTCGACAGTTCCTGCCAAGCATCCTCCTCTGACAACTCCACTCCCAACCCAGTAATCGACAAGTTCACTTTCTTTTGCCGCTTAACTGTTCTCTTCTTCGTAGTACGGATCTGCTGGGCGAAAGAATCGAGCTTGGCCTCATCGATATATAGGTAGTTTCGAAGCATCGTCACGCAGGTCTCCAGAGACCGACTTCCGTCGTGCGGCGGGCATGAAGCAACGCCAACAGTTTAGACTGAACGACTGTCGAGCTGTCAATGCCGAGCCTTCATGGCCCTGCACCCTAAACCCACGGGCTGAACACAGATAGCGCCCTCCCTTTGATTTGCGGCCGAGAGCCCGCACCGCTGCCCTCCTCGCGACCGTCCAACCAAAAACGGAACTCGCTACCCAGATTCTCCGTCGGCAACCTAGGTATCAGGGCACCGGAGTTCGACCAAAGTCCCGCCTTACGGGGCTTTTGCTTTCTACCTCGCCTTTTTGTACCGTTTTTGGCTCTGGAACCCCCACCACTTGCGTACCCGATTACACTGTTGCCCTGGGGAATCCCCCATCGATAAGGAGAATAACTATGAAACGGGCCCTAGCAGTTGCGTTGTTGCTGATGTCGCTTGCTGCAGTAGCTTTGGCTGACGGGTCGGGGCTTCAGCCCAGTACGACGACCAAGTCTCCTAGCACAGTCGTCCTGGTGGCCGACGGGTCTGGGCTTCCGCCGGGTTGCGAGAACGGGCCCGGCCCGAATTGCCCGCCACTGAAGCCGCCCACCGTAGTCCGGTTGGCCGACGGAGGTGGACTTCCGCCAGCCGGTACAGCGCCTAAGCCGGCCAAGCCAGCCGTCGTCCTGTTGGCTGACGGTGGTGGCTTGCCACCGACCGCTACCAAGCCTCCGCACCCCGAATTTGCCGTATAGCAAAAATGAGCACTCGAAGACCGGGAACAGTTGAGGTAAGCTGTTCCCGGCTTCATGAACCTCGTGGAATTCATCCCGTCTTGTCTTTTGGTGGTGCTTCTCGGAGTGCTACTCCGCAGACGCGCTTATGCGGCTCTTCCGTGCTTTTTCTCGTACGCCGCATTCGCAGTGGCGGCAGACATAGCGCGGTTCGCGACCCATAGCCATTATCCCACCTACCGCCTGACCTATTGGATCACCGAAGCCGGTTACGATCTCCTCGGAATCCTCGTCATGTACGAAGTCCTTCGCGCGGTTCTAGGGAGCCTGACTCGCGCCTGGTGGGCTCGCCTCATCTTTCCGGCCGTCCTGATCGCGGGCATAGGCATGAGCATAGCCCGGGCGAACGTTGTCCCGTCACGCCTTACCGGCGTCTTGTTCTATATTGCCGTCGGCGAAATTGCCGTGCGATTCGTGCAGGTGTTCATCTTCGCGGGATTGGTTACTTTAGTCCCCCTTCTTGGCCTCCGATGGCGGCAGTATCCATTTGGGGTAGCCACGGGGTTTGGGCTTTATGCAACGGTTATGCTGCTGGCTACGACCAAGTTTTCGGATTTTGGAACAAGATTCAAATTGTTGTGGGGATGGACCTCACTTGTGGCATACTCTCTTGCCGTGTTGATTTGGATATGGTTTTTCAGCGTGCCGCAAAAGGCACAGACCCCGAGTTCGGAGCTATCGGCCCCTTCCCCCGGTGATCTAAAGCACTATAAGGACGCGTTACGGAGGATGCGCTAGGTTATGTTCTCTATTATTTTTACCTGGCTGATTGTTGCGTGGGGCGCACTGGCCTGCATTTACATGCTGCATTGTGCCTGGTCGCGCTTTCCCAAGCGTGACGCCGACGACGTCATTCCCTTCCTCTACCCGGTGGATATTTCGCTGGCCGAGTCGCTTCTCGATCCCGCGGCGGAATTTGAAAGTCGCTGGAAGCTTGGCCCACTGCAGTTTCGCGAGGCGCAACGCAAGCGGATGCGCTTGTTTCTCGAAGTAACGCGGCGAATGGCTCACAATGCCAAAGTCCTCGTGGAATACGCCGACGCGGAAAAGAAGAGCCACGATCCTCGCCGCGTCGGCCTGGCTTCCGCGCTGCAAGAGATAGCAATCGGAGTCCGCCTCTATTCCCTGCTGACCGGAATCAAGCTTCGTTTCTGGCTACTGCTTCGCGCGGATATCTTTAACGCAATGCCAGTTCTCTCACAGCTGCGCACCACGGGTGAGATCGACGGTCTCCAAAGTTACAGCGCCTTGAAAACCGCAGCGGCGGCGGCCTTTGTTCAGTTACCGCCCGACGAGCTAGATTCTCTGACCCGAAACCTCTGAGCGTCCTGCCCGCGAAGATGCTTCTCGTTCTTCCGTGGAGCAGTACTCGGCCCACTCTTCGTTTCACCCCTCGCCCACCCGCCAAACTGCTGATACTCTTTTATAGAACCCATGGCAAACTGCATTCGATGTGGCCGTCAGCTTCCCGGCTTGTCCTTTGGCAAGAAGATCTGCCAGTGGTGCATGCAGCACGAAGCCGCGCAGCGCGGCGAAATCGGCGACGACGCACCGCAGCGCGTCATGCCCACGCCCTGGGTTCGGCACGGCGAATCCAGCATCGGCCTCACTCAAGTGATCTTCGGCATCAATGCCGCGGTATTCCTCGGCATGGCGCTCGCCGGTTCCACCATCATGGAGTTCTCGATTCCAGAGAGTATTCAATGGGGCGCCAACGTGGGCGCGCTCACGTTCTCGGGAGAATGGTGGCGGTTGCTGACCAACGTGTTCGTTCACGGCGGCATCATCCACATCGCCTTCAACATGTGGTGCCTGTGGAATCTGGGCGCGCTTTGCGAATCGCTCTACGGACGCTGGAGCTACGGCGCCATCTATCTCATCTGCGGCGTGGGAGCCAGTTTGGCCAGCGCAGCGTGGAATCCCTACCGGGCAAGCGTCGGCGCCTCCGGAGCCATCTTCGGTCTCGCTGGCGCGCTCATCGCGGCTTTCAAGTTGGGCGAGTTTTCCGTACCGCGCGCCGCGCTCTCGGGTACGCTGCGCAGCCTGGGCGCGTTTGTTGTCTACAACCTTGTCTTCGGATTCGCACTCCCCGGCATCGACAACACGGCGCATATTGGAGGGCTAATCACCGGATTAATTGTCGGCGCGCTCATCGCCCTGATTGCCCCGCACTCCGATCCGCCGTTGCGCAGAGTCGCCGTCTTTCTTGCCGTGATTGTCGCCCTCGCCGGGGTCGCCATCGGATCGGCGCATTATCGAGGGTTCCCGCTACGCCTGGGACGCGCCTCAAGCTTGATGGAAGGCAATCAGCCCGGTCGCGCAATCGCGCAACTGGAGAAGATGGTGAAGCAGCGGCCCGATTTTGTTCCCGCGCATTTCAATCTTGCCCAGGCTTACTTCAATCAAGGCGAGTATGCGCAGGCGGAGAACGAACTGAAACGCGTGCTCGAACTCCAGCCGAAGCAGGCCGGAGCACAATCTTTATTGGGGATGGTGTATCTGAACCAGAATCGTCCGCAGGACGCGAAAGATACGTTTACCCAGTTGCTGACGCAAGATCCCAACAATGCGGAAGGCCATTACGGCCTTGGCCTCGCTCTGGCAGCGGAAGACAATCATCAGGCAGCCCTCGAAGAATACAAAACCGCTGCCCGCCTTGATCCGCAAGCCGGCGGGATCAACTACGACCTCGGAGTGTCTTACGCAAAACTAAAGCAGTATGACGATGCGATCGCCGCTTTCCTCAAGGAGCAACAACAAAGCGGCGACGGCTACGAACTGGAGACCGCCCTGGCCGACGCCTACCAAGCTAAAGGCTTGACGCGAGAAGCCCAGGAAGCGAAAAGCAAGGCGGCGCAGTTCAAGGGCGCTGGACGCTAAGATAGCTTCTAGCTTCTAAGATCCCCTATCGCGCGCCAGGCCTGATTGATGGCTTCGTCGGTGTAGGCGTAGGCTCCGGCATCGGCGTTGGCGATTGCGATTCGCCCGAAAGTTTTCCGCGCCACTTCGCACGGAGTCTCGCCGCCCTCCAGCCAGAACGAATCAAAGAGCGAATTATATTGGTAGGCGTAACCGTGGGGCCAGCGGTTCACGGTAATCGCCGAGATGTCGCGCGCGGGATCGAACCCCCCGGCGCCCAGCGTTCGCGCCAACTGCTCGCGAATCTTGCGCTCCATGGTTTCGAACGCCGTATTGAACAGCTCGATGCGGCCTAAAGTATGCTGCTCCCGCGCCGGCCTGCCCGGCTTGCACGGAGTCTTCATCATGTGAATCACAATCGGCTCCTCTGGCTTGCGTGCACATTCATAGCCGCCAATACTAACCGCCAGATCGAGCCCCATGCGTGTGTGATAACACCCCGGAGCATAGACCGCATTCGTGTTCAACTTCTGAAACGACGTCCAGTCGCGCAGCGCAACGTTGGTATAGAGCAGCGGAACCTTCTGCGCCGAGGCGAGCGCGTCTTTCTGCTTCTGCGGTAGCTCTTCACAGATGTAGGGAATCACCACGTGCCAGCACGCCAGAATGCAGTTCGTCGCCCGCGCGGTATACACCTTGCCACCGCGCGAGTAGGCCACTTCCACTTCCTTGGCTGAAGCTGCGTCGCCCACATGCTTCACGCGCACCGCGGTGCTGTTGAGGCGGATCTTCACGGGCGAACTCGCCGAGTCGAGCTTGGAATAATTCGCCTTTGCGAGGATCACGTCTGTGGCGGAATTTCCTGCGATCACATCAGGAATCAGTTTGCGGACGAGCAGGCGCGCGATGCTGGCATTGCCATCGGGGAAATGAAAGAAATATTTCTCGGCCTCTTCATTCGGAATCGCGTCGCGGTTCATTCCCCTGCCGGGCGCGGGATCGAGCTTCATCCCGTCGAATCCGGGCAGATCATCCCCCCAGGCATCTTGAGCGGAGACGGCGTCAATCCCTAAACCGAACGTCGGGTGCAGGACGGCCTGGTAAAGCTTCACCGCGTCCTCATGAACTTTGGCAACCTCCCTGAGAAATGTGGCATAGCTCATGCGCGCCAGCTTCGCCTTCTTCTCTGCAGAGGTCAGACCTGGTAAGTAGTCCCGGTCATCGTGACGCAGCCGATCAAGATCGGTCTTGGCCTGCGCGGCCAGAGGAGCCTCCGCGAGAAGTTGCTTCCACGTCTCGCGGTTGTCCGCTGCGGCGTAATCCTTTTCACCGCCGCCCAACGTGGCCGGGCCGACGACCAGGCGGTCCGCGCCAAATGTTTCCTTATCGAAAAATATTTTCGGACGCAGGCCCAGCGAGCGATAGAGCTTGCTGTCGTGATACCTGGGATAGGAGGACACGTCGATGCCCAGCTCCTCGATCAGGGCGCGGGCTTCCTTGCTGTAAGGCACGGGGCTTTCGATCGAATACGTGCCGCCAAAACCGAGGCGGAACGCGTTGCCCACGCGGAATTCGTTGCGCTTGGCGTGTCCGCCAAAATCGTCGTGGTTGTCGAGGATGAGGATGCGCGCGCCGTCGCCTGCAGCCTTGCGATAGAAATGCGCGGCGGAAAGGCCGCTGATGCCGCCGCCTACGATGATGAGGTCGTAAGTTTCGCCGGTGTCTTGCGGTGTTCCGGCCGCGTCCCAGAAAGTGCCGTCGCGCAAGGAGTGCGCGGCATCGAATGAGCCGGGATGGCTGCCGCGCAATCCGGTGAGCGCGGGCGGATAGTAGGCAGGCGACTTTTCGGGATCGAAATCACCGGCGGCAAAAAGATGCCAGGGCATCAGGGCAGCGCCTGCAGTCATGGCGACACCGTTGAGGAAATCACGGCGCGTGATGTTGCGGTTCATTCCGAGTTCGCGGTCGGCTTGGTCGCTCATCGCATTCAGCGCCTGAAGGCGCGATGGATCAAGAGAATAGCTCTTACGGCATCGCTGAAGCGATGCCCTGATACGAATCTATTCGGATGCAAACGGATCATTGACACGCTCAATTCAGTCCAACGCCAAGGCGCCTAGCCATCGGCCTTTTTGACGGCCAGTTCTGCGCCCTGGAATCCGATTTTGCTGTGGGTGCCATCGCAGAAAGGCTTGTTCACCGATCCGCCGCAGCGGCAGAGAGAAAATGCGGGCTTGCCGGTGAGGTCGTACGGGGTTCCGTTGGCGTCGACGAGTTCAACCGAACCTTCGGGTGCTTCCACGCGAAACGGGCCGTTGGGACGGACGGTGATTTTAACTTGAGCCATGTTTGATTCCTCCAACCTTGCGAGATTCTAGTAAGGATACAAAGATAGCATCAAGAGGGGGCGCATGTCGCGAAGTTGGCCCCGGCCGCATAGCCCCCAAATCTCAACCACAGAGCACAGGGGGAACACAGAGGAACGCGCTTGTTCTTTGCAAAATTAACCAATGATCGAAGGGATCTTTTGGAACTTAACAACAAAAGTCAAAGGCAGCGGGCAGGAGTGCCCGCTCCACACCGGCCCGCTCTACACGACGCTTTAGGCGGCCAGTGAGGTGGCGTGGATTAGGCTGCGGTAGAGATCCAGGTAGTCGTCGATCATGCGCTTGGCGGTGAAGCGTTCGCGGGCACGGGCGAATGCGCGATCGGCGTAGGCGTGGCGCAAGGGGCGGTCGGAATCGAGTTGGGCAAGAATTGCGGCCAGGCTGCTGGCGTTGTTGGTACGGAAGTAGAGCGCGGCGTCGGCCCAGACTTCGCGGAAACTGGGAATATCGTTGGCGACGATGGCGCAGCGGGAGAAAGCGGCATCGAGGGCGGCCATGCCGAGCGGCTCGTAGCGCGGCGTGGCGGCGTAGACGGCGGCGCGGCTGTAGAGAGCGCGCAGTTGAGACTCGGTCTGCGGGCCGCGGATGGCGACGGTGGCCTGACTGGTGGAGACTTTCACGTCGGCGCGGATGGGAATGCGCGGGACCGGCACAGTTTGCTCGGCGCCTACGATGCAGATGGGGAACGGGTGCGAGTGCTGAGTGAGGAGAAAGACTTGCTTGCCGGCATCGACCAGGCGGCCGATGGAGAGGACGGAATCGTCTTTGCTGACGTAGGGATTGAAGAAGATGGGATTGCGTCCGGGATAGATGATGGCTGCGCGACGCGGGCGGCTGTAAGTGGAGATAAGAGTGTCGAGCATACAGGCCGACGGCGCGACCACGGCATCGGCGGCGGCGATGCCACGAACAATGGTATCGCGATACCACTTGAGCCAGCGCGTGGGGCGAGGCGTGCAACCTTGCACGGCTTGCGCCCAAGTGATGAGGTCGCCGTGAGCCATCACCACGCGGGGGATATCGACGGGAAGATTGCCGTGGCAGAACTGGTGGAGCTGAAGCAGGTCGGGCCTAACTTCGCGCACCAGGCTTGCCAGAAATGCGGAAGATTCGGCGAGGTCCTGCGGAGCCTCGTCCATCCACTCCAGGCGGAAGGCGGTGGGGCGGTATTCGAGGCCGTGAAGGCGATCCATCCATGAAGTTTGGTCGGGGAGCGGGATCTCGCCGAAGGTGACGAGGGTGACTCGCACGCCGCGCGTGACCAGTCCGGTGACCAGTTCGCGAGCGTAGGTCCAGGAGCCGGAGATCGTATCGGCGGTGACCAGAACGTGCAAACGCGCCTCCCAGGCTGGCTGCGGAGGATAGCAGACCTCCGCCAAGAGGGTTTATTTTAGTGGGAATTCGAGCGCAGGGGAAGGGATTTCGACAGCCGAGGCGGCTGTCTCTACCGGTTCGTTGTTGTCTACGTCGCTTTAGAACGTCAGCTTGGCTGCCAGTTGGAAGGCACGAGGGCCACCGGAACCGAAGACTCCGCCCGCGGTGCTGACCGGTTTTCCAAAGGCAGAAGCGAGGGCGGGATTTGTGTTGTCGGGGACGAGGACGTTGAAAAATCCGGAGTAGTTGGAGTTGCTCGATCCCAGGATATTGGTCTTATTGAACAGGTTGAAAACCTCGGCGATGGCTTGCAGGTGGAAGCGCTCGCTGAGACGGAACTCGCGCGAGAGGCGAAGGTCGAAGGAATTGAAAGTATCGTTAAAGCGGGCGTTGGGAGAAACCATAGGGAATGGCGTGCCTAGACCGCCGTTGGTCGCGCCTTGGGCGTTGAGCTGGGTCAGAAAAGCGTTGAGCTGGGCGCCGGTCTGGAATTGACGGCCACCAGCATTGCGTCCAATCTCGGGGACGCGGTCGCCGCTGCCATCGCCAAGGAGGATGTCCATGGGAACGCCGGAAGCGTAGGTCCAGAGGGGAGAAAAGCGCAGGTGGAAAGGAAGATCGGCCGTGCCTTGCACAACCAAGCGATGGCGCTGGTCGTTGGGAGCGGGGCCGTATTCCCGATGCAGATCGGCGGGATCGACAGGCGGATAGCCGAAGGGGATCTGATCGTAATTCGCGTAGTCCAGCGATTTGGAAAATGTGTAAGCGCTGTGAAACTGGAAATGCCGCGTGAAGGGGTGGTCAAGGGTGAGCCATAGCGCGTCGTAGTGAGTGTTGACCGTGGACTGCAGATCGGTCACGGTTTCCGGTCCGCCGGACACCGGATTGAAAACCGGAGGCGAGAGCGGCACGCCGATGATGAAGTGCGTACCGAGATTATGAATGCCGTCCACTTTCAGGATCCAGTTGCGGGCGACTTCGTATTGAACACCCAAGTTGAACTGCTGCACCATCGGATTGCGCATGTTGTTGTCGATGATGTTGATGCCTTCGGCGGCGCCCCCGGCACCGGGAATGATTGGTCCAGTGAAGGCCGTATTGGGATAAGTGGGCGTGAGACCCGGGATGAAGTTTCCGCTCCCATCGAGGAAGTTGGCACTGCCCAGGCTCACGTTGATGGGCAGGGCGCGGCCGTCGAGTCCGCGCTCGAGGGATTCGATTTCGAGCGTGACCCGGTCGTAATAGATGCCGTAACCGCCGTGGAAGCTGAATTGGGCATTTTTTGCGGCCCAGTTGAAGCCGACGCGCGGGCCCCAATCGTTCGCCGCTTTGTGCCGAGTACCGTGTAAGTAAGGAAGCAGGATGGGATTGATCTGGCTGTAGTGGCCGACGTCGTTGACGTCGCTGTCGATCTCGTAACGCAGGCCAAGGTTGAGAGTGAACTGCGGGTGGACGCGCCAATCGTCCTGAAAGTACGCAGCAGTGTGATTGTTGTCGGCGTTGGGAATGATGAGGTCGCGATCGGGCGTGCCGCTGCGGATGGCGACGGCGAAGAGCAGATCTTCGTCGTTGATGACGCCATCGCCGTTGCGATCCTGATTGGCGAAGTCCTGGACGAATTCGATAACGCCGCTGCGAAATACGCCGAGATCGAAATCCGCGCCGACGCGTTGAAACTCGCCTCCGAAACGGAGATTGTGCTGGCCGCGGATCCAATCGACGTTGTCATCCCACTGCGAGCGCTTCTGGCGGGTTTGTTGCGGCACGCGGTAGGAAGAACCGTCCGCTATGCTGGGGAAGTCGAGCTCGGGCGCAGTGGTTAGCGGAGTGGTGGCATTGATGAAGTTGTTGAAGCTATAACTGGCGCGATTGAGCAAGGTGGAACTGATGACGCGCGTCCAAGACGCCTGAAAGGTCTGAAAGTCGTTGGTAAGGCCCTGGCGCTCGGCAGCCGAGCCGAGGGGCTGGCCGGAAAGAAAGCTGGCAGCGCCAGTCGCATTCAAACGCTCGATTCCGTAGTGCAGGGTAAGCGAATCCTTCCTGGAAATCTGCCAGTCGCCGCGAAGAGTACCCATGGGATCGGTGAGCGGCTCCGAAGCAAAGCTGGTGGAGATAGTTCCGCCGCCGGCAGGATTAGGGTTGCGTGTTCCCACCAACACGCCGCCCAGTTCGTCGCGGAACTCGAAGGCTCCGAACCACCAAGCTTTGTCTTTTACCAAGGGGCCGCCGAGCGTGCCGGAGTACTGTTGCCGGCTGAACTGAGGCTCCTGGCCAGCAGGCGGGGCAACACTGGATGTGGGATTTAGGACAGGAGTTGCGGCCTGTATGCTCTTGTCGCGCTCGTAGGTCGACGCCGAACCATGCAGACTGTTGGTACCGGACTTGGTGACGACGTTGACCACCGCGGAACCGGAGCGGCCGAGTTCGGCGGAGAAGCGATTGGTGGCAACCTGGAATTCCTGCACCGCGTCCTCGGGGACATTGAGCAGCATGCCGCCGACGACGTCGTCGTTGTCATCCATGCCGTCGATGCTGACGTTGCCGCCGCGGCCCAACTGCCCTGCGGAGGAGATGACGACGGTGCCCTGTTTGGTGGGATCGAAGTTGGGAGCGATGGTATTGCCCGGCATCAGAAGCGAGAGTTCGAGGAAGTTGCGTCCGTTGAGCGGGAGATTGTCGATCTGTGCGGAGGTGACCACGCCGTCGACGACGGAGGAGACCGTGTTGACTTCAGCGATGGAGTTGGCGTCATCAATCTGAACCACGGTGAGCTGCTCTTTTACACTGAGCCGAATCTTGAGGTTGGCTTGCTGGCCTACTTCGAGGTGGACCAGCGACTCATAGCCGGCAAACCCAGCGGCGACGACTTTCATGTGGTAGTCGCCTGGGGCAAGGTCGTCGAGCGCAAAGAGTCCGGAATTTGTTGTCGTGGTGTTACGCTGCAGTCCCGTGGTTTCTTGCCAGGCGGTGACTTGCGCGCCGTGCACGACCGCGCTTTGCGGGTCGGAAACTTCGCCGCGGATCACGCCCGTACCTAACTCTTGTGCGGAGACAGCCGCTGCCAGTAGAAACAGCGTGGAAAGCATGAGAAAGGCACGCCCGCTCGCGGCGACGTTCGCTACCTGCTTCGAGACAGTAAAACGCTTCATCGGCACACAGTGCTCCTAGAGCGTGCGATTCGAGAACGCGCGATTCAATCGCAGGTATGCGACCTTGCGAAAGCGCTGGTCCTCGGCACGCGAAATCTTTTTTGAAAATTTTCTGATGAGCCCCAGCCCACAGAATGAAGAGCAGCGACAAAGTAGCGGGAGCGGGAGCGAGACGCAATAATGCGAAAAGATTAGATAGAGGACGGAACGGCCGCGCCTAGTCTCTGGCGTATGTCTCGGGCGAGATTGTCGATGAGACGAATTTTTTCCGCGGCGGGTGCGGGTACGCCGGGCACGGACATGGCCAGTTCGCAGGAAAGCAGCATGGAGGTGAGGCTTTCACACATTTCACTGCGAAACTGTTGCTCGACCGAGAGTCGCGCTTGAGCTTCCTCGCGCTTGCGGCGGTGCAATGCGGAGCGAACTTCGCGAACCAGCCGATCCATGCCGCTGACGCCGAAGTTGAGGTACACGGGAAAGGCGGTGCCCAGATGCTCGAGCACCTGGTCGCTTTCGGCCGGCTCGTTTTCTAAAAGAAATTGATCGATGACAACTGCGGAGTACGGCTGTTCCCGCAGCCGAGCCACAGCTTGCGGTAGGTTTTCGGCCCAATGAGTTTCATTGCCAGTGGACTCTCTTAAAGTGGCGGCGCACTCTAGACCGCGTGCTGACGGTGTGATGAGTAGGATCATGCGGTTTCTATAGCACGCGGGTCTCCACTGGCAAGTTCGTTGAAAAGATGGGAGTTATTGGTCTGCGCACGAGTTTTCTTCCCGTTGCGGACCACGCGAGCATTCGAATGCATTTCATAATTGAACGCTTGCCGCATCACTTCTTTAGGATCAGTAAACTTGGGGTCGAAAAAACGGCACGGGACCCGCCGCGGACATGAGTCGGTGATGAAGTCCCCCTCCAGAATTCAGCGCCCGAAGGCGCGCCGATAACGAGGGCCTTGCGGCAGGCCTGAAGGCCTGCCCCGATACGAATCCCACTGGGTACGAATCCCACTTCGCCCCGGGCGGCTAAGCGTGAGCTGCGTAATCTTTCAGCTTGCGGTAGAGAGTTGTTTTGCCGATGCCGAGCAGGCGTGCGGCCTGTAACTTGTCTCCGTTTAGCTCCGCAATGGCGCTGAGAATCGTCATCCTTTCCAACTCCGCCATGGGGACGATTTTGTTTTGACCGTGTCCGTTCCCAGTTCCCGGCATGATGATCACGGTCCTGGCAATGGCTGGCGGGAGGTCGGGAACATGGGTGAGGGGTCCGCTGGTGAAGGCGCAGGTGCGTTCCAGACAGTTTTCCAGCTCACGAACGTTGCCGGGCCAGTCATAAGCCAGCATAACTTTGACCGCTTCGTCGCTGAGAATTTTTTCCTGAGCCGAAGCGCGCGAGGCACGCTCCATGAAGTGGGCGATGAGAAGAGGGATATCCTCGCGACGCTCGCGCAGCGGTGGGATGCGCAGGCTGAGAACGTTAAGGCGGAAATACAGGTCGCGCCGGAAAGCGCCTCCGGTGACAGCCTGCTCCAGGTCGCGGTTGGTGGCGGCCAGAATACGAACGTTGATGGGAATGCGGCGCGTGCTTCCGACGGGACGGATTTCTTTTTCCTGAATGGCGCGCAGCAGTTTGGATTGAAGGTCGACGGGAAGTTCGCCGACTTCGTCGAGAAAGACGGTTCCCCCTTCGGCGATGGCCAGCAGTCCATCTTTGGCTTGATTGGCGCCGGTAAACGCGCCGCGGACATAGCCGAAAAGCTCGCTCTCGATCAACGTGGGCACGAGCGAGCCGCAGTCTACGGGAATGAAGGGCTTGTCGCGAAAAGCTCCGGAGTAATGAATGGAGCGCGCAACCATTTCCTTTCCCGTGCCGCTCTCGCCCAGAATCAGCACGGGATGAGAACTGTTGGCGGCTTTGGCGATGATGCGGTAAAGCTTCTCCATTTCCGGAGCGCGGCCGACGAGGCCACCATAACCCTGCTTGGACTTGAGTTTTTCGCGCAACATCCGGTTTTCGGTCTTGAGCTTGAGATGGTTGGCGACGCGAGCCAGCAACATTTTGAGTTCGTCAATGCTGAAGGGTTTGGTGACATATTCGTAAGCGCCATGCTTCATGGCCTGGACCGCCGACTGCACGGTTCCGTATCCGGTCACGACGATGACCAGCGCTTCTGGACGCTGGGATTTGATGTGCCGGAGCGCTTCGAGACCACCCGCGCCGGGCAGTCGCAGGTCGAGGAGCACAGCGTCAATCGTTTGGGTTTGCAGCAGGCGATAGGCCTGTTCGGCGGAATCGGCGACATGAGTCATAAAACCCAGAGAGCAGGCGACTTCGCGGCAAGCTTCCCGGATGGAGCGTTCATCGTCGACGATGAGGAGGTTGAGAAAATTGGCGGCCAGAATTTGCGGCGTGGCGATCGATGGGCTTACGGCTGCTGACGTCATAAGAGTGATTCCTTCTTAATTTCTTGAAATATTTTTTGGGATGGTTCTGAATGTGGAATGGGGATGTCCAGAAAATCTGCGGCGGCGGTGGAGTGGGAAGTGCGAGGGAGCAGGATCATAACCCGCGTCCCGTGGCCCGCTTCGCTTTCGACATGGATCAATCCGCCGTTTGTAGTAACGATGCTGCGGACGGTAGTTAATCCCAAACCGGTGCCTTTTCCGGCGCTCTTGGTGGTGAAAAAAGGGTCGAAGAGATGCTGGCGTGTTTTGGTATCCATGCCGCAGCCGTTGTCGCCGACAGTGAGAAGAACACAAGGAAAGGCGGCGGGGCCGCCCTTCAGCGGCACGGAGCCGGGAACGCTTTGAAACTTACAGTTACTGGTCTCAATCACAATGCGGCCACCGTTGGGCAGGGCGTCGCGGGCGTTGAGAACAAGATTGAGGAGGATTTGCTGGGCCTGTGCCTGATCGATCTTGACCAGGCCCAGATTTGGGTCGAGACCGAGGTGGAGGACGATGTGTTCGCCGATAAGGCGGGTAAGGAGATCCTGCATGGCCTGGGCAATTTGGTTCAGGCACAAGGCGCGGACCTGGGAGGCTGGCGGACGGGCGAAAACCAACAACTGCCGCACCAGGCCCGTGGCTTGCATGATGGCCGAGCGAATTTCATCCGCGTAGCGGCGCCGGCGGTCGCGCGGATCCAGACTTGAAAGAAGGAGATCGCAGTACAGCATGACGCCAGTCAGGAGGTTATTGAAGTCATGGACTACACCCCCTGCCAGGCGACCGACGGCCTCCCATCGTTGAGACTGGAGCAAGCCATCCTCGATGGGAACGGCATCGCGGTTGGGTTCGGCGATAAGCAAGGCATGGGTTGGATCCTGGCCAGATTGGGGCAAACGCCAAGCGGTCCAGTTCGTCTTTGCCAGCCGGAGACCAGCGTCTTTTCCGGCATGTGCTCCTGCGATGCGGATGCTGTCCCGTGTGGAATTGAACAGGTCGCGGAGAAGCAATTCCGTGGTTTCGCGGGTTTCGGGAGGAAGCAAATCATAGAGCCGCAATGACCTACGGTCAGCGAGGCTGGGGTCCAGAGACTGCTCGAAGGCGGGATTCATCTCGACGATCTCTCCCTGCGGATTACAGCGGGCTGCGGCGAGGGGAGCATGTTCAAAGATGGAACGGAAACCCATTCCGGCGGCCTCCGCAGCGGATGGTTCTGTCCAGGGAAATGGAGTGGCCGTGTTCATACTGATACTTTGCCGTGGGGGGCTTAGGAAAGAAACCCCAAGACGGTCTGGTTGATACCTCGGTGCTCCCGAAACGGGACTGGCAGACCACGTTTGCGATCCGCCTCTCTTATTTTCGAGTCCCACTATAGGAGGCCCAATCTGACACTGCGAAGGGCACACGTCACTCAAATCAGGAACAGGCCTGTGGAAAAATTGGGCAAGAGCTTTTGATTGTTTAGCTTAGCGGTAAAATAATTAAAACGTCGAAAGGCTTAAAGGGCGAACTGCAGAAGGACTATTGGTTGGAGGTATGGGAATACTGACGATCGGCAACTGAGTTTGGATCGACGAAGGTGACCGGGGCGGTGAGCCGGAAGGTCAGGCGGCGTCCTTTCTGCACTCGGAGGTCGAGGGATCGCGCGATTCGTCCGCTGCCCCGGGAGGACGCACTCGACAGCCCGCTCGACTGAAAGGTTCCCTTCGCGAACAGGCTTGAAGTCTGAAGATCGAGCGCTTTGCCATCGACGATGATGGTGTTCAAAGTAAGCCGGACATAACCCGGATCAGGACTCAGGCCAGGCCGGTCCACGGAGGGTTGGGCGGACTCTACGCGTCCGCTGACCGGAGTGCCGCGTTCGATAAAGGCATCTCCGTCAGGGGTGAGAGGCCCCTCCACTGACGCAGTGAATGTATCCTCCGGCCGAACTTTTGAGATGGACAAGGAATTATCCAACCGGACGGTGATCAGCGTTCCCGCTGGCAGGCTGCGCGCATGCGATGCGACAGGAAAGGGCGTACTGCTTCCCGACTTGGGCTCCGGGGGAACGGCCGGATGGACGCTGTCGTCGGTGGTGTGATCAGGATTCTGGTGGAACGGGAGCTTCTGCTCACCAGCCGGAGAGTTCGTTCCTGCGTCGGTACGATGGACAACGCCAGGACGAGCGCACCCTGAGGTAAGGCTCACCGCAAGGCAGAGCACCAGCCAAGCTAAGTTGTGCGGGGGGCTGGCTTGACGTCGTGGCATGCTAAGTATGGTTGCTCGATCCTCTCAGACACGCTAGTGGCAAGTGAAATACCAGATCGGCGGTATGAGGATAAAGGAGTTATAGTCGCGGCGAAGAACGTGACAATGTAGAAGTTACTATGTTTCAAGCCTCAAGCGCTTTTGCTTGAGGGGCTGGAGAGCGTGCCTGAAGGAAATCCTGCCGTCCCCTTTTCCGAAATTCAGATCTCGCACGGCACTAGCGCATCAGTTCCAGCGGCTAAGGCCGCAAATCTTCTGTTGTCCCTTGCGGCGCGATTGAAAGACGCGCCCTTTCAAGTCTCGTGTGCAAGGACTGCCTACAAAACAAATCGCGGAGAGCGTGATGCTCTCCGCGAAGGTTGTTCGGTTAAAACCGCGAGTTAGTTGGAGCCGCTGCCGGCGTTGGCGCTTTGCGCTTCGTTTTCCGGCTGCGCGATTACACCGTCAAACGGAGTTGCAGCGACGTAGCGTCCATGCACCACGCTGATGCGGCGGAGCGGATAACCGGAATCGGGTCCGCGCTGCCAGGTGCTGCCACCATCGGTGCTTTCGAATACGACGCCGGTCTGGCCGCTGGTGGCGAGCCAACGTTTATGGCTGCCGTCGTAGGCGACCGAGGTGATGTCCTTATCGGGCAACCCTGCCACTACGTGGTTCCAGCTCTTGCCGGAATCCGCGCTGTGGAAGGCGCCTTCGCGAGTGGCGATGAAGATCTGGCCATCCGGGGACACGGTCACGCCGCGAACGTTAATCGGGTACGAGGCCAGACGCGCGGACTCCCAGGCTGCTCCCGCGTCCTGGGAAACCAGGACCGCGGAACGAGTTGCAGCGACCACCAGACCGTCCTTGGCCTGCACTGCGACGAAATCCTTCTCACCGGCGACCGGGCCGCCTACCCAGACCTTGCCGTGATCTTTGCTGGTGAAGAGTCCGGAGGAGGTTGCTGCGAACCAACGAGTTTGCCCCAGATCAGTATCGTTGACGCGGCCCTCAAGGACGGCGCGGGTGCTCGTGGTGGAACTCACGGTTTTTTTCTTACCGCTCTTCAGCGTGACCGTGCTCGAGACCGTCTTCGCAACCACAACATCGTTGATGGGGTGCCAGGTCGAACTACCCTCGGCAAGTTCAAAAACGCCCTTGTTGGTTCCGGCAACCAGGGTTCCGTTGCTGGCTTGCTTGAGGGTGAATACGTCACGGCCATCAAGACCGGAACTCTTCTGCAGCCAGTTTTGCCCACCATCGTGAGTGAAGAATACGCCGCCGAATTCGCGGTCGTTCACCAGGCCGATGTAAAGCGTGTTGGGTTCTTTGGTGTCGGCCAGAATTGCGCTCACATACCGGTGGGAATACCCGTGGTTGGATGAAGTGAAGGTCGCGGCTGAGTCGTCGCTGGCCAGTACGCCGCCGCGATCGGTCGCGAGCAATACACGTTGCGAGTTGCGCGGATCGATGAGCACATCGTTGACTACGACTTCGGAACTGCTTACGAGCTTCCAATTCTTGCCCTCGTCAACGCTCTTCCAAAGGCCTTCGGTGGTGCCAGCGTAAACGATGGCTGGGTTGCTCGGATCCTGCTTCAGCACGCGAGTGCGTCGCGCGGTGAAAGGAATGCCTTTGATCTTCTCGAACTGGTCGCCGCCGCTGACGCTCTTATAGATGCCGGAGCAGGCGCTGGCGAAAACTTCCGAAGGATTGGCCGAGCTGACGATGATCGAGAAAACGTCGGAATCGTCGATCATACCTTTGTTGATGTGCTGCCAGTTGGCGCCGCCGTCGCTGGTTTTCCAGGCCAAGTGCCAGGTTCCGGCGTAAACGACGTTGGGATCTTTGGGATCGACAGCGATGGATTCGATGTTCTTGACGATACCGTCATTGGGAGAAATCCGCTGCCAATTGTTGCCGCCATCGTTGCTGCGGTAAGCGCCATCGAGGGCTCCGGCGACTACAACCTTGTTGTCGGAAGCGGAAACTGCCATGGCGCGCACGGACTTGCCATGCATGGCGGGCAGAGTTTCCCAATCCTTGCCGCCGTTGTGGGTACGGAAAATGTCGCCTGCATTCTGATCCTGAACGCTCCAGGCGGAGACGAAAATAGTCTTGGAGTTGTGGGGATCGAAGGCGATGTGATCGAGCACGTAATCGTCACCGGCGCCCAGTTTGGCGAATCTCGACCAGTTATGGCCGCCGTCGTCGGAGACGAAAATCACGCCGGTGCTGGTGCCCAGAAAAACGCGGTCCGGATTATGCGGGTCATAGGCCAGGCTGCGGACATCGCCGCCATCCGGCCCCAGAACGGACCACTGGCGAGATCCCGCGGCAAATGCGGATATGGAAGCTAACATCAACAAGGTCAGCAACTTAACCAAAACGGATTTCATAACGGTTTCAGCCCCAGATCGAGAAAGTTAGATGCGACAGCTAGCCTGACAGGCTAAACCAGCCCCAGCAAGTTACCGAAGGCCACACGAAAAAAAGGGCCGGTCGATTGCCGACCGGCCCACCTCAACTCCGTTGCCAAAGTTACTGCGCTTTCTTGGCGGCCGCTTTCTTCTTGGCCACTGGTTTGGGATGATCCGGAACCGCCTTCACCTTGGATTCATTCACCGATTCCGTACCGGTCGAATCGAAGGTCGCGCCCGAAGGCACGATCCAGTATTCGGCAGTCTTGGTTCCGCCGCCGCCAGTGCGGACTTCGATCCGGCTGGCATCGATGCCCTGTTTGGCTTCGCCCTCGACCAGGTAGGCTTTGGAATCGACGGCGCGTTCGCCCGCCAGATTCTTGCGCCTCTCCTTCGGGTCGGCGTTGCCGACGATCACCAACTTGCTGTCGGGGTTCTGCTGCAGGTTCTTGGCTACGTCATCCAGGATGGCCTTGCACGTATTGTCGACGCGCCAAGGCTTCTTCTCGTTGGGGAAGTCGCATTGGCTGAGCTTGGCGGCTTTCGGCGGCGGCGGCGGCGGATTTTCCACAGTCGCCTGCGTCGAGGCCTGACCGGTCAAACCGCGAGAGTCGGTGCAAGTCGCAGTGACGGTGATGGGGCCGGGCTGTACTCCGTCGGTAGCCAGAGTTGCCGTACTGCCACTGCCGGAGACGGTGCCGCCGGTAGCAGTCCAATTCGAGATAGAAACAGGAACGCTGTCCGGACTGGTGCAGGTGCAGCTTACGGTTACGCTTGCGCCCGCTTGCACGGTCGAGGGACTCGCCGAGCAACTCATGGTCGGCGGGTTTTTCGGCGGCAACGGCTTGACCGTGTAGGTCGCCGAGCAACTCGCCTCTCCGTTCGTCTTGGCTTTCGCGTCCGTCACATGAGCGGAGACAGTGTAGCTGCCGGGAGCTGTGTTGGTGGTATCGATCTGAGCGGTGGTATCTTTGCCGGTGACCTGGCCTCCATTGCCGCTCCAGGCATACGTTACCGTGTGCTTGGGGTTGAAGTTGCTGGCGGTAACAGTCGCCGTGAGCGGTTCACCCACCATTACTTCGGTCGGCTGGACTGAACAACTCGCGGTCGGCGTGACTGCGGGTGCGCCACCCCAGCTGAACACAAAGCCCGTACGCAGGCGGGTACCTTCAAACGAAGGACGCGCCAGGTTGGGAAAATCCTGAGAAACAAAATCGGAGTAGTTGTGCCGTGCCCAAACATAGTCAACTTCGAACAAACGGAATGCAATCCCCTTCTTGAGGGGCAGGTCCATGCCGCCGCCGAGGATGGCTCCAATTCCGTTGCCGGCGTTGAGACCGCTCACCGACACCCGGTTCAGGCTTACCAGACTATGCAAGAAGTAATTTGCGTTAGCAGTGCGCCAGATGAAACGCGGACCCAGCGATCCGGTGGTCTCGTAGTTGCTGCTGCCCCAGTTCTGTCCGAAATCAAACTCCACGCCCCAGTGCGGATCAAAGTTATAGGTGAGGGCGCTGCCAAATCCCTTCGCCATGTCGGGAATCTTGTAGGTGCCGGGATTGTTGAAATCGCCGAACGCCGCGGGTACCGTGCCGCCGGGATGCAGCCATTGATATCCCACAAACAAATCCCATTGGGGATTCGAGTCGCTCTGCGCGAACGCCGGGCTGCAGACGAGTGATACTGCGAGAAGAACTAACAGGCCGGTTATCACGCGGCTCTTACCGATCTTTAGACTAGGTGACATTCTTTCCTCCATGTATCGACACGCGTTTACCCTGCGCGTAGGCCCGACGACGACATCAAGAAAGCATTGCAGGATTAGAACGCTTCATTGGACCTCTATTTAGGAACCTGCAATTCTAACGCACTGCAATCGCAAAGCGAAAGTGATTTTGAGAATGACGCCTGTGGATCGTGATTTTTTGAGTTACGCTGGGTGTGACTTCGTCTCAAATTGACATGGAATAAACCTACAGTCGGTCGCGCTCGGCTTGAATGGGCTGCGGATGGCCGGACCTTGCTCCACAGGAAGCTAGCCGCGTATGTTTGTAGTCTCGGTGTGCTGGCGAGGGGTCGCCGACCGAAAAGGGTGGACAAGAAGCAAGGGATGAACCACGAAAAAGTATTGATTGTTGAGGATGAAGAGAACGAGCGCACCGGGCTCGCCGAATTGGTTTCTTCCTGGGGATACCGCGCCGAAACCGCTCGCGATGGCTATGAAGGCCTGGAGAAAGCCACGCAATGGACTCCTTCCATCGTTATTACGGACATGAAGATGCCGCGCATGGGAGGCATCGAACTGCTGGAGCGGCTGGCCGAGCAGACCCAAGCCATGGCGGTAATACTGGTAACGGCGCAAGGCACCATCGACAGCGCGGTTCAGGCCATGCGGTTGGGAGCCTATGACTACATCACCAAACCCATCGATACTCACCGCCTGCGCGCGATGTTGCAGAATGCGTCGGCTCTGCTGGGCACCCGCGCCGAACTGGAAAGTACCAAGAAGAAGCTTCGGGACTCCGGCTCTCTCGGCCAACTGCGCGGTACGTCGCGCAAGATGCAGGAGATCTTCCGGCTGATCGAACTGGTGGCACCCAGCACGGCCTCGGTACTGATAACAGGAGCCAGTGGTACGGGCAAAGAGCTGGTGGCCCGGACCATCCACCAACTCAGTCCGCGCCGCGACAGGCCTTTTGTCGCTATCAACTGCGCGGCGATTCCGGAAACGCTGATTGAAAGCGAAATCTTCGGCCACGAAAAGGGCGCCTTCACGGGAGCTCTGGAACGGCGCACGGGATGCTTCGAGCTGGCCGAAGGGGGCACGATATTGCTCGACGAAATCGGCGAGATGCCCGTGGGCACGCAAGCGAAATTGCTGCGGGTTCTTGAAGATCACAAGTTGCGCCGCTTGGGAAGCAAGGTAGAGACGTCGGTAGATGTCCGCGTACTTGCCGCCACGAACAAAGTTCCGGATGATGCCGTGGCTTCGGGTCAACTGCGCAGCGATGTCTACTACCGGCTTAATGTGTTTAACATCCACATGCCTCCGTTGCGGGAGCACAAGGAAGACATCGCCGATCTGGTGCAGCTTTTGATTTCAGAAATGAGCGCGAAGCATAGCCGTAAGGTGGGCGCTGTGAGCGAAGCGGTGATGAATCTGTTCAACAACTGTACCTGGCCGGGAAATGTCCGCGAGTTGCGCAATACGATCGAACGCGCCGTGATTGTCTGCGACAGCGGCATGATCGAGACCAAGCATCTGCCGCCCGGATTCGGCCATGCCATCCTGCGCTCCAGCGCGAATGATCCCGATGCGATCCGTCTGGGGGTCGGCACGACAGTGGGTGAGGCGGAAAAGATGCTGATCCTCAAGACGCTGGAGTCGACCAGCAACAACAAGACGAAGGCTGCAGAAATTCTGGGTATTAGCTTGAAAACCCTTCATAATAAGCTCAAGGAGTATGGCAGCAGCACCGCGGACGCCGACGCCGGCAAGGAAGATGCCTCACCAAGCGGCCAGTGATCAGTGGTCAATGGCTAGCGACGAAACGGCTATTTTGGTGCCCGCTTCAGATGTTCTTCGGCGGGCCACTAGCCACTGACCACTGGCCACGGTTCACTCATGCGACGTAAAGCCATCATCGTGCTCGCCATCACCTTCATGGTGACCGTGATGGTGACCGCGTTCTCGTTTCTTTACATCTCACAGATTCTTCGTCTGCGGATCAACAGCACTTATGACAGTACTTCCCGCCTGACTCAGCAACTCGCCTACTTCGCCGAAAACGATCTGCCGGATTTGAGCAGCACGCGGGTCGACACCAACGACCCCGCGGCCGTGCGGCGTGCGCTGGCCCAGTATCTGCCGATGGATACAAATCTTTTGAACAGCATGGAGTCGGACACTTCGCTTTGGCCCTACATCCTGGATATCTCCGTCGTGGATGCAAACGGCAAAGCATTGCTGCACTCGAATGCGCAACTCGTGGGCAAGCAGATTGCGCCCAGACCGGATTTTCTAGGCGTCACGTCCGCACGATTTCTTAAACAACTCCGTCTGGTATATAAACCTGCGGCGATTTATGACGTGACTTATCCACTGGCACTGAACGGAGAACCCTTTGGCACGATCCGCATTGGTGTTTCCACGGTCTTGCTGAAAAGTGAAGTCACGCCGCGTTTGATGCACTCGCTTTACTTCTCGATTGCTTCGATCTTTACCTCGCTGTTGCTGGCAGCGATGATCTCCAATGTGGCTCTCGGCCCACTGAGGAAGATCAGCCGAAACCTGGACAGCGTCAGTTCGGGGACGAGCGAGGAGCTCTCCGGCAAGGAATCGGAACACGATGAATTCGGGCTGGTCACGTTGAAGATTGCCAACCTGGGGCGGCAGATGCGGGACACCAAGGAGATTTTTTCCGCGCTGAAAGACAACGTGGACCAGCTCATGTCGAAGCTGCAGGATGGATTGATGCTATTCACGCGCGACTCCCGCGTGGTGCTGGTAAGCGCTCCGGTAGAGCGATTCCTGGGCCGGCCTCGCGGAGAGCTACTGGGCAAAACAGCGCGGGAAATTTTTTCTGACGATTCTCCCCTGGGGACGCTGGTGCTGGAGGCTTTCGAGCGCAAGCGTCCGCTGGCGCAGCGCGAGTTTGGCGCTGCAGGCGGCAGACGCGTTCAAGTGTCAATGGATTTTGTTCAGGAGAAAGGCACGCAGATTGGCGCTCTGCTGATCATGCGGGATGCCGAATCAGTCCGGCGCATCGGAGACGAGATCGAGATGTCGCGGCGTCTCTCGGCCAGCGGCCGGGTTACCGGCGGGGTTGCTCATGAGGTCAAAAATCCCATCAACGCCATCGTGCTCCACTTGCAGCTTTTGCAGAACAAGCTGGCGCAATTAGACCCCGATACGCGCCGACACATGGACATCATCGGGAGCGAGATTCAGCGGCTCGATCGAGTGGTCCAAACCCTGGTGGACTTCATGCGGGCGCGCGAACTACACCTGGTGGAGGTGGACCTCCGGCGGTTGCTGGAGGAAGTGGCGCTGCTGGCAGCTCCGGACGCGGCGCAACACGGCGTCGACATTAAGCGCGACATGCCGGAGGAGCCGCTGCCGGTCAACGCCGACCTCGACTTGATGAAACAGGCGCTGCTCAATGTGGTGCTCAACGGAGTGCAGGCCATGCCTCAGGGAGGCCCGCTCACCATCTCGGCGCGTCGTGACGGCAATGGCGTGGTTGCCGAGATCTGCGATCGAGGCATCGGCATTCATGAAGATATGCACGACAAGATTTTTGAGCTTTATTTCACCACCAAGAAAGATGGCAACGGCATTGGACTGGCGCAGACTTACCAGATCCTGGACTGGCATCACGGGTCCGTAGAATTTGAATCGAAAGAAGGGGAAGGGACAACGTTCCGCTTTCGCCTGCCGTTGGCTGCTTCGCATTTTGACTCCACGCAGGAAGCTGCCGACCATCTGGAAAACCTGCTGACGGAACCGAGAGCCTGATTTCACCTGCGCCGTGCCGGGGCGTAAGATTTGAAGAAGTCTCCGCGCCTAAGAATGACTATGACTCTGGCCGCAATCGTGTTGGCTTATCTTCTAAGTGTGGGTGGTCCGATTCTCGGATCTGCGCCCAACGTGGGAGGATCCGCGGCTCAGGATCAGAATAGCGCGGCGGCATCGCAGCCTCAGGCACCACCTGCGCAAACCGCAAGTCCTGAGCCGGCCCCGGCTCCCGCGGGGCAGCCACAGAATTCACCCGGTCCGGCCAAACCGCCTGCCAAACAACACGGGCGTCGCAAGAAAACCAGCAGTTCAGATTGCTCAAATTCTCCGGCACCGTTGAACCCCGCGGGAGGTGGCAATCCAAGTGGTGATACGAGTACGGGGTCAGCGAATGCCGGAATTGCCGAGGCTCATGCCGCTCCGGCTGACCCAGCCAATAGCGGCACCGCCACGGTGAAACCGTGCCCTCCTCCGAAAGTGATTATCAAGAATGGCGGAACGGATGAGCCTGTCGTGGCTCTCAAAGGAAACACCTCCGAGGAACAAGCGTCGCAGCAGCGCTTCACCACCGAACAACTCACGACGGCAACCGAAGAAAACCTGAAGAAGATTGCGGGACGCCAGCTCAAACCCGGCGAGCAAGAGATGGTAAGTCAGATCAAGCAGTTCATGGAGCAAGCCAAGTCGGCTATCGCCGCGGGAGACCTGGATCGCGGCCATAATCTTGCCATGAAAGCTCACTTGCTTTCCGACGAGTTGGTCAAACCTTGAACGGGCACTGGGTGATTGTGAGCTGCAAAATTCGCAGGCTTACGACCATCATGAACCCGATATTCCAGCGGCGGAAGCTCCCGCGCAGAATCAGTAACAGAAAGCTGCTTGTGATAATCTCACGTGAATCACAGGGAGGCTCCATGTTCCGCGTGGGCGTTTCCATTGACGGTGACGGCGCAGAAGCCAATCCTGGCGACGACTTCAAGGTGCCGCGAGCGAGGCTTAGATGGCGCCGGTACTAGTCTGGCTCATTCTGTTTCTTTGCCTGCTGATCTCGATCTTCAAATACACGCTCGCGCTTATCCTGAAGTGGTCGGTGCCAAAAGCGACGATCAAGAAAGACTACACGTATCAGCCCACGGTCAGTGTCCTCATGCCTTGTTTCAACGAGGGCAAGACGGTCTACGAGACCATCGAGAGCATCAGCAACAGCAATTATCCGAACGACAGGTTTGAAGTGATCGCGCAGGACGACTGCTCGGTGGACGACAGCTACGAGTGGATGCTCAAGGCGCAGCGCGACTTTTCGAACATACAAGTCAGGGTGGGACGGAACACGGCTAACAGTGGGAAGGCCCGCACGGTTTGTAACGCTTTGCAGCACTCCACGGCAGAGCTGATGATTTCCATCGATTCCGATTGCATCTTTCATCCGGAAGCAATCCGGGAACTGGCGGCATGCTTCTCGGAGCCGAAGATCGGGTCCGTGGGCGGCAGAGTTGGAGTAAGAAATCCCAACGAAAACGCGATCACGGCGGTCCAGACGTTTATCTACTACGCCGCGTTCCAGGTCTACAAGGTTCCGGAAAACTGGACGCGCAGCATCGGCTGCATCAGCGGATGCCTGTTCGCCATCCGGCGCGAGCTGCTGCTCGAGATCGAGCCCAAGATTCGCAGCCGTCACTGGTTCGGCATTCCGGTGAACCAGGGAGAAGACCGGTTCCTTACGCACCAGACGCTCCTGCGCGGCTACGGAACTTATATCAACACCGACGCGCTGTGCTGGACCACGGTGCCCTCCACGCTGCCTGAACTATTCAAGCAGCAGCTGCGGTGGAAGCGCAGCATCATACGCGATCTTTTCTATACGCTGAGGACCCTGCCCAGGCATGTGTGGACGCTGCACCCCAATACCGTGCTTACGCTGGTGCTGACGCCGCTGGGGGCGATCCTTGGTTTGTTGGTGGTGCTCACCGTGCTCTCCGGCAATCCCGTGGAGTTGGCGGGTCCGGGGCCGCTGATTGGGTACCTCGCGATTGCGGCGATTCTCGGTTGGGTGATCAGAAAATACAGCGCGAGGGAAGCGGTTAATAACCCGCTCGCCTTCGGCGCCTATTTAGCGTGGTCGGTCGTCAGCAGTTTATTTCTCACTACCCTGGCTCTGTGCACTCTGGACTCCAGAGACTGGGGCACGCGGACGAAAGAACAAGATCGGGAACAGGAGGTCATCGATGGCAACGCCAGCGCCGCCAGCCGTCAAGAAAGTGTTGGCTGATGCAAAGCCTTCCGTGATCCAGCCGCTGCTGTATAAGTCGGTGGTTACGGTTTACCGGATCTTTGCCATACTCACGCTCTATCTGGTGCTCGTCGGCGTACTTGCGTACGGCTTCGTCATGGGCTTCTACGCCCTGAACACATCGTGGGCTGCCCCGGTGATTCTTTCTCCGGCCGATGACAAGAGTCTCGATTTCACCGAGAAGCTGGTGACCAGCCGGCAGACGCTGGAAGACCTGAACGTCGACAAGAAAAAGCTAGAGGATGGCGTCGGGGAGATGAACAAGCACCGGGCTGGGCTGGAAGCGCTCCAGCCAGAACTTCAAGCCGCCATTGCCCGCGAAAAACAACACAACTTGGCCACCGGCCCACAGCTCCTGGACCTCGACAAGCAAAAGCTGGCCGACAATCTCAAGACGCAAGCGGTCATGGCGCAAGTGAAAGAAGTGGAAGCCGCCATCGACAAAGATCTCGCGGCCGGCCTGATCACTAAAGGCGATGCGGCTACCCAGCGGGCGGCGCTAAATCAGGTTCAGAGTTCGTATACCGACAGCAAAATCGGCGAGATCCTGCTTACCGATAACATTCTGGAGAAGACCACAACCGATACCAAGACGCTCGACGTGCTCGACAAGCAGGCCGAGCTGATCTCGGAGATTGCACAGCTCGACATCGCGATTAGCGTGGCGCAAAAGCAGATCTACGAAGAGACGAAACAGATCGAGCGTCTGAAACAGGCGCTCGCCACGGCGAAGCAGACGCCCTATTACCTCAGCGTGTCCGGAGGCAGCGCCGTGAACTTCGCTTTTGTGCCCTATGACAACCAGGGCAGTGCGTCCCCTGGCGCCGCGGTCTATGACTGTTTCCTGAACATGGTGCTGTGCAGAAAGGTGGGGACGGTGAAGCAGATTTTTGCCGGCGAAGAACATGCCATCCATCCCATCTTCAGGACGGACATTCGCGGCTTCCTGATCCAGATGCAGCTGGACCATCCGGAATCCGCGAAATCGAAAACCGTGTTTCTGAACCGCAAACCGCTTTTCTTCTGATCTTCTCTTGAGGAGACGCTCGATGCCTTCGACTGGACTAAAGGCCCAAACGTTCAAAAGAAAATTCAGCACAGGTTTCACGATTGCGATGTTCCTGATCCCGGTCGCCTTTGCGGCGGACGGAAAGGATCAACAGGCTTATTGCAAATACGTAACTGAGCAGGCGGCGGCACAACGGGAGCTGCTGATCACTCCGAATGCGGTTGCGGGCGTGACCCAGCCCAACACCGGCCTGCCCATGCAGGCGGTGTGGGGAGTTTCCGGCAGCCTTTCGAACGTGAGGAAGGGCGTACTTACCATGGATGCGGCGCGCAAGAACTGCGAACTCTACAGCGCGACTTCCTCCGCCCAGCAGGATGTTCAATATGCATTGCCCAGCCTGGAGAAGCAGGCGCTGCAGCACAGATTGGGGCTGATACAACAAGCGTCGGAAAGCCTGGACGCGCTGGGAGCCACGACGGGAAAGATGGTGGATGCGCAGAACATGACCCGGCCCATGGCCTTCACATTGCAAACCACGAAGATCAAGCTGGATGCGGATCGGGCCGATACGCGGGCGAAGATTGTCGGTCTCTACACGCCGCAGCTCAGCGACAAGCCAGTGAAGGAACTGCTGGCCGAGAAGCAGGGCAGAGACGTGAACGAGCAACGGGCCCTGGACAAACTGAACCGCCAAAATGACTGGGATGTGGCGCTTTCGGTGGGCGCACACCAGCAGATCAATCCGTGGGTTGACAGCAAAGGAGCCTATGGCGAGGTGTCGGTGAACTACAATCTCGCCAGCCACTCCATCAACAAACATCTTGACCGGGCCGCGAGTAGCTACGAGGATTGGAAGAGAGTTCAGGAAGGCGATGTCATTCGCAATGCGGACGTTCTCAAGCAGCAGATTGTCGACGGTATTTCCGTCCAGGACAGCAGGCTCAAAGCTCTGCAGGAGGAGCAGAAGCAAATCGAAAGCAACCTGCAACTCGTGGCCGGCGCGGAAACTACTGCTGCGCTGGACTTCCGCAACCAATTGACTTCGGCGCAATTGCTGCTGGAGATCGAGATCGGCGACGCTAACTTTCGACTCGACCAGCTAAAGGAATTTCTGGAACGGAATTTTTAATCACTCCCAGTTTTGCCGTGTGTATTCAGCAGGATCGTTACTCCCACGGGAGAGGTTATGGCCAGATCGGGAGCGCCGTCGCCGTTGAAATCGCCAACGGCTAGCACACCATCGTCGTCAAGCAGATATCCAGCCTCAGGCTGGAATGTGCCATCCCCTTTGCCCAACAGCAGATTGATGGCATATCCGGAGGCGGGGCAACAGGATGGGCTCGCAGTCGCTACATCGAGTTTGCCGTCGCGGTTGAAATCGGCTACTACAGCTTGCCCAGAAGATAGATTAACTGGATACGCTACGGGAGACTGGAATGTCCCGTTGCCATTTCCGAGCAGCACGTCGGCGAAATTGGCGCCTTGAGAGACAAAAATGTCAGCTTTCCCGTCGCCGTTAAAGTCGCCGACTGCGGCTTGGGTGCCGCCTAGCGGGTATGGGATAGCCGCCTGGAAGGTGCCGTCGCCATTGCCTAGAAGCACGACTCCATCATAGACGCAGCAACTACCGGCCCAACCCGACGTGACTATGTCGGGATTCCCGTCATTATTAAAATCCCCAACTGCAACGGAAACCGTATTTTGCCCCGCGGGATAGCCGACTCCTGCTTTAAACGTGCCGTCTCCATTGCCCAGCCAGATGCTGACAACGCCGTTCGTTCCCGAGGCTATGATGTCCAATTTGCCATCGTGATTAAAGTCAGCCACTGCGACGGAGAGAAAGTAAGACGAACCGCCAACTCCGTAGGATACGGGCTTTCGAAAAGTACCGTCGCCTTTCCCCAGCATGACATACAATCCGCTATCGAGGCTTACTCCAGCCAGATCGAGTTTGCCATCGCCGTTGAAGTCGCCGACTGCGATGGCTTGCATCCCAAAGCTCGGGCCCGTCGAATAGATAGGAGCGCCGAATGTGCCGTCACCGTGGCCCAAAATAACTCCTACAGCAGCAGTCACGAGATCAAGTTTGCCGTCGTTATTAAAGTCGCCGGCCGCGAGGGTAAAAGAGCCGCCCTCAAGACCGACGCCGGAAGAAACGGCGAAGCTGCGATTGGCGTGAAACGTGCCATCGTGATTGCCCAGAAAAAGATTCACTCCTGCCGGGCCATTGCCCACCGCGAGGTCGAGATTGCCATCACGATTGAAATCGGCGGCGGCTATTATGGCCGGGGCGCTGCCGGGTCCACCAGCGTCGGCTCCTGTGGCGTAATAATCTGGAGGTCTAAATGTTCCATCCCCATTGCCTTTGAGAATAACTACTGCGTAACCGCCAACCAGCAAGTCGAGTTTCCCATCATGATTCACATCATTGAGCACGACGTGGAAAACCCCAACCGGCAGGAGGATATCCACCGGCGTTTGAAAGCTGCCGTCACCCTTGCCGAGTAGAATGCTGACACTGCCCGAGATCGAGTTCGAGTAGTTGGCCACAACTAGATCCAGATTTCCATCTCCATTGAGATCGCCAACCGCTAATCCCTCAGGATATTCGCCAGTCGAGTATGTGACTGGAGCCTGGAATGTGCCGTCACCATTGCCCAGGATAACGCTCACGCCGTTCCGGTTAATCGTCGCGGCATCCAGCTTGCCGTCGTGATTAAAATCGCCGGCCACGACCGCCGTGGGCGCCAAGCTGCTGTCGAAGTTCTTGGCCTGGCCGAACGTGCCGTCTCCATTATTGAGCAGCAAACTTAAGCCGCTGCTGTACTGGAAGTTGTAGCAGCCCACAAGCAGGTCGGGCTTGCCATCGCCGTTAAAGTCGCCTACCGCGATGCTCAGTGGTCCGCCTAGCACCTTGTAATTCACCGATGCTTTGAAGGTTCCGTCGCCGTTGCCGATTAGCACGCTGATGCTATTGCCGACGTTTGCGGTGACGAGATCAAGATGCCCATCTCCGTTGAGGTCAGCAACTGCGATGAACAGCGGGACGCCGCCGACAGCATAGTTCACTCGCGGCCGAAAGGTACCGTCGCCTTTTCCCAGAGCCACAGAGACGCCGCTATTGGAGGCCATGGCGAGGTCGGGAATGCCGTCGCCATTAAAGTCGCCGGTGGCGATGGCGTTGGCACTGAAGTTCGGCGCGATGAGGGGCGGACTGAAGAAGACCTGGCTCGCGCTGCTCGCCCAGAGCGGTTGCAGTCCAAACATGACAGCAGAGATTGACAGCAGCAGGGCACGAACGTTGAGCGATCGAAGCGCTGACATGGATGGGCCTCGTTGGCGAGTTCGACTGCGGTGCCGTCATTCAGCAACCCGCGATTCGACGCAAAGTTTCGCGGATTCCGCTCGCGACACAACTTACAAGCGCGCTAGCAGCGTAGTCCAGTCACTTGGCTGGGTCAACATGCAAGAAACTGCAACTATCTTCCTTAATCTTTAGCCGGACGACGATTAGTTCTGGAATTTCCTCCGCCACATCTCACTTCCCTTTCGCCCGCGCCGCATTTACTTTGTTCAGCAGATCCTGTGCCATGGATTGGGCTGGACCGGGAACCTTCACGGCTTCGGTTAAGACGTCGCGAGCATCGCCAATTTTGTTGAGTTTGGCATAGGCGAATCCCAGGCGGTATAGCGTGACGGAGTATTGCGAATCGTCTTGTCCCTTCAACAGTGCCGCGGCTGACTTCAATTCCGGAATCGCAGCCGCTGTCTTGTCCTGCTTCATGTAGGCGTATCCCACGATCGAGTGCGCCGCACCGGCCGAGATTTTGCGCGACTTGTCGGCGTCCGGCGCGTCCACGTTGGCGATGGTAATTGCCTTCTGGGAATAGGTAATCGCCTTGGCCACGCTGCCGGGCTTGGCATCGTCCACGTAAGAGCCCGCCAGCAGGAGTAAGGCGGGAAGCGAGTTGGGATTCGCGGCCAGCGTTTTTTCTCCGTAGGAGAGCAGCCGCGGCTGATCGTTCAACTGGCCGGCGCCCAGCGTATACATGACGTAGTTGGAGACTTGCTCCTGAAACTTCGACGCCGGGAAAGCCGCGGAGTATGCATCGATGTAGGCCATGCGGGTCTTGGCGTCGTTCTCGCCGGCAATCACGTTGAAGCCGGCCGACTCCAGAAAATCGCAGCCGTTCTGGGCTGCGCGTTTATCTTCCGCCACCTGTCTTTTGAAATCGTCGTCGCTCACGCCATCGGGCTTGGGCTGCTTTTCGATTGAATTGCAAACTGCACCGCCCTTAGCGGCATAGTCCATCAACTTGGCGTTGTTCTTGGCCTGCTGCGCGATGCTGCCCTGGGAGACGATAATATCGAGGTTGCGAGGATTTCCGGCCAGAGCTTTGTCTCCATATTCGAGAGCTTTGTTCAAGTCGCCCGTGCCCTGGAAGGCTTGCGAGATTTGCCAGTTGCCATAGATCACGGCGGCGGGGTTTGACGAATACTTCTGCACAAAATCCTGATACATGGCGAGCTTTTTAGCGGCATCGGGCTCGTTCGAAATGGCCTGCAGATCGTGGTCTTCGGGCGTGCCGGCGGCGAATGCGATTTTTTCCGTCTGGGCGCAGGCTTGGGGCGCAATAAAGAGAAGGCGGGAGAAAACGACAACCAGCACCAGCCACCCGAGAGAGCGTTTCATAGGTCACCTCCACTGCGGACGAGAGCGAGGCTCGAGTTTCTCAGCAGGCGAATCCTAGCGCCGAATGCATCCGGGCGCAAGGGCGGGACGCACAGGAAAGAGTGATGCAAACCGAACAAAGATTTAAGCTTCCCAGGGGTTTAATATCTGCGCTTGGGTGTTGGCGAAGTCGGTGACGTTGCGCGAAACGATCGTGAGACGGTAGTGGATGGCAGTCGCTGCCAGCAAACCGTCGATCGCCGACAACGGGATTCCCCTGCGCTTGGCCTCGGCTGCGAGCAGCCCCCAGCGATCGGCCACTGCCGCATCGATGGGCAGAATCCTGCCGGAAAAACGGACCTGTAGCTCCAGTTCCAGCCAAGTCTCCAAGTGCGTGCGGCGTCTGCTTTGTGGCAGTCCTGCAACGCCTTTTCGAATTTCTCCCAGGGTGAGGACGCTCAGGTAAAGCAGGCTTTCATCCGCCGCCTCCATCCAATCCAGCACACGCGGCTCGGGTCTGCTGCGAACCAGTTCGGAGACGCAATTCGTGTCGAGAAGGAAACCGCTCATAGGTCAACGTCGCGTCCGGCAGTGCGGTCCCGAGTCAGGTCAAGCTTGACGCCCACGAGCGGCGATTGGCGGAAGAACTGCACCAGATTTTTTGGCTGATGAGACTTGCCGACGAGTTGCTCATATTGCTCCTCAGCCACCATCACGACGCCTTCTTTGCCTTGCCGCGTGATGCGTTGCGGGCCTTCCGTTCGCGCCCGGCGGAAGACCTCGCTGAAGCGTGCTTTGGCGCTTTGGATTTGCCAGGGGTTTCCTGCCGGTTCGAGGCCGGCCGGGGCGGACCTGGCCGGAACGGGTTTCTTTGGCATTCTAGAGATAGGCATGACCAGTCTGACTAGTCATATAGTCATGCTTTCCCGGCCGTCCTGTCAAGCAGAATTCACCGAGCCATCCGCCCGGCGCGCCCTTGAGCGCTGAAGCTGTGCAGAGTTGCCTCTGTTCCCGCGGCGCTTGCCTGCCCCGTCATTAAGCAAATCACGGTGTAAGATTGCAGGCAACTGGAGCTGGCGACATAGAAACGGGAGACATCGCTTCATGGGTGAATCCTCCAGGTGAGGCTGCTGGCGCGCCGAAGCGGGGGGAAGCTTCGTCCGGGGGACGATGCAAACGCTTTGCACTGACTACGATGTTTTAGCATCCAAAGGGTTAGGTCTTGAGGAGAAGTCGAATATGGATGAGAAGATCGTGCACGAAATACTTGATGAACTGTTCTCCTCGCTTGAGGCTTTGGAGACACAAAGCTCGGGCGTCTTGCAATTCCTGAAGGATAAAGGCATAGCCCCCGAGAAAGAGCTTGCGCCCTATCTCGAGCAGGCGGGAAACGCAAGTAGCGTCCGATGGCTTGCCGCCCGGGTGAGGATCGATTATCTGCTTTCCTCCGCGATGAAGGCTCCTGAGGAAGACGCCAAGAAAGAATCGCCGAAGGCTACGGAGAACAGCCAGGAAGCGAATGCAGACACGAACAAATCGGGGGAAGAGGAAACCGAGAAAGACGCTAAGGGCGCGCAGGTTGGGAGCAACGGCGAATCTCAGGCCGACGATGCGGAGAACGCCGCCTGATAGGAACAGGAAACTGTGATTCCTCAGTCTGCCGGCATGGGCGCAGGGCGCGGCACTGCAGGGCGGGGTTTCGCGGCGACCGGCGTTTCCGCCGGCACTTCCAACCATTTGCGGACTTCGGGCAGCGCCTGCCGCATGGCAAGTTCGCCGGAGCGAATCAGTTCACCGGCGCGCTTGAAGTCGTCATAGGCGAAGCCGGCCACGTTGGGCTCGAGGACGAAGTCGGCGGCGCCGCGCCAGAGATGGCTCATCATGTCTTGCGCAATGGCGAAGGATTGTCCAATCACGTCGAAGAGATGCCGAGGTGCGCCATCTTTCGACCACTGTCCTTTCAAATGCACCGCCAGCACGCGCTCCGCGCCCATCTCGCGCAGGGGCCGCGTGGGCACGGGATGCGAGAGCATGCCATCGACCAGCCAGCGTCCGCGAATATTGACCGGCAAAAACATTCCTGGATAGGCGCAACTGGCGCGCACGGGATCGATGATTGAACCGGAATGAAAAACCACACCTTCGCCGGTGTTGAAGTCGGTTGCGGTGACGCCCAGTGGAATACGAAGCTCTTCGAAGGTTTTCACTTTCAAGATGCGGTTGAGGAACCTCACCATGCGATCATTCGAGGCGAAGCCGTAGCGGGAAACCGTCCAGCGGGCGAAGGTAGTAAAGCGGCAGGAGTGCGCGACTTTTTCCAGCTCTTCGAGAGGGAATCCGCTGCAGTAGGCTGCACCGATCAGCGCGCCCACGCTGGTGCCGGCGACGAAGCGGACTGGAATGCCTTCTTCCTCGAGGACCTTCAGCACCCCGATGTGTGCCATGCCGCGGGCAAAGCCACCACCGAGAGCGACACCAATGGCAGGAATTCGCGGCACAGGCGCGGCGGCCTTGCGCGAGAGTTCCCGCCCAAAGGCCTGCACTGACCGGACGATCTTTTCAAGACTTTTCACCGCTACCCCACATGCCCAGTATCCCAGGCACCCACGGGCTTCAACTTACACTTCAACTCTGCTCTCTTAAGATGCCACAAACGCCCTTTGTGGTGTAGGGCTCGATAGTGCCATTCTTACATTACTTAAGGCGGATACCAGACTGTATCTCAACCTTAAGACTGACGCGAAACGCGTCAGACTGCCGTGACTAACCTGCGTGGTTCTGCTAACTTACAGGCCATGGTGCGGGAGACATCGGCGGGTGGCGTGGTAGTCCGGAAACGGAACGAAGCCTGGTGGATGGCCGCCATTGAACCGCCCGGCGACGCTGAGCGGACCGTGACGGATCGCACCAATCCCGCCGGGCGAAGGCCGAAACCGGTCTTGGCTTTGCCAAAAGGGCTGGTTGATGGGCAGGAGAAGCCAATTGAAACAGCGCTCCGGGAAGTTTACGAGGAAACGGGCGTGACCGCGGAGGTGGTGGCTAAGCTCGACGATATCAAGTATGTATATTCGCGTAATTGGGGAGATGGGCAGCGGGTGTTCAAAATCGTCAGCTTTTATCTGATGCGTTATTGCTTCGGCCGCATGAACCACATCGCGCCCGAAATGCGGATTGAAGTGGCGCGCGCCCGTTGGGTGCCTCTTGCGGACGCGCCGAAGCTGCTGGCTTACACGGGCGAAAAACAAATGGCGCAACGGGCGCTGGAGTATGTGGTGGCGCATCCTGAATTTTAGGCGCGAGATGATAAAGACCGGTGACACTCAATACTGACCTGATTCCCCTAGCTGCTGTACGATACCGGGTCGCGCATAATAATTCCATGTTCCGCTCCCGGACTCTCGCGCTTGGCAATGTTGTTCTCTTGATCATATTGTCGAGTTCGTTTTCTCTGTTCTCACAGCCTCTGTTCGTATTGGCTGCATCCCAGAGTGCAACGCCCAAGGCAGCAGGCTTGCCTACGGGCTATGCGTCAGCGCTGGCCGCAGCCGATCGTTTTCTGCAGGCGTGGCAATCGGGCGACGCCGAGAACGGGATGGCGCTGCTCACCAGCCGTGCCAAGAAAGCTGCTACCACGGAATTGATGGATAGATTTTTCTCCAGCTCCGCGCCCTCTGCTTATGAAATCGGGCAGGGGAAGCTGCTGAAGCACGGACGCTATGAGTTTCCGGTGGTGCTGGTCGCTTCGAAAAACAACCATTCCCGCCGGCGATTCTCCACCATCATTGTTTTGCATAGTGGCGACAATGACTGGGCGGTGGATAAACTGCCATAGGAGATTCCCGACGGTCAACAGCCCTCAACAAAATCTTAACCACAGAGGACACCGGGAGCGCCGGAGGCCGTCAAATCCCAACCGAGGCTAGATCATGAAACGCATTAATAAAGTTGCCATCCTGGGCGCCGGAACCATGGGCGCCCGCATCGCCGCACATTTTGCCAACGCTGGCGTTCCCAGCTTTTTGCTCGATATCGTTCCCGGAGAGGTTGCACCCGGGGCTGGCGCGACTGCGCGGAACAAATTGGCGGCTGCCGGTCTTGAGGGCGCGAAGAAATCCAGGCCTGCGGCATTCATGGATTCTTCTCTGGCTCGCTTCGTAACTGTGGGGAACTTTGAAGACGATCTGCAGAAGCTGGCGGAAGTTGACTGGATCATCGAGGCGGTGGTCGAAAATCTCGAGATCAAACGCGCGCTGCTGCGCAAAGTCGAAGCCATCCGCAAGCCGGGCACCATCGTTACCACCAACACCAGCGGGCTGCCCGTGGGAAAAATCTCGGAGGGCTTTTCCGATGACTTCCGCTGGGCTTGGTTCGGTACGCACTTCTTCAATCCGCCGCGTTACATGCGGCTGCTGGAAATTATTCCCACGCCGGAGGCCGATCAGGCGGCCATCGACGCCGTCGCCCACTTCTGCGACGTGCGCCTGGGCAAGGGCGTCGTCATCGCCAAAGACACGCCCAACTTCATCGGCAACCGCATTGGGACTTTCTCGGTGTTGAACGTCATGCGCCTGATGCAGGAGATGGACCTCAGCATTGAGGATGTCGATGCGCTGACGGGGCAGGCCGTCGGCTGGCCGAAGTCAGCGACGTTTCGCACGATTGATCTGGTCGGATTGGACATTCTGGGCCACGTGGTGGGCAATATGATCGCGAATGTCCACGACGAACGTAGTGACTTGCGCTTGCCGGACTTCTTCGCGCAGATGATCCAGCACAAATGGCTGGGCGACAAAACCAAGGGCGGCTTCTATAAGAAATCGAAAGGCGGAGGCAAAGAAGAAGAACGCCTGGCCCTCGACTGGAAAACTCTGGAATACCATCCCCGGCAGAAGCCGAAATTCGCCGCGCTCGACATGGCGAAAAATATTGAAGATACCGGTGCACGGCTGCGCACATTGCTTGGCCTCGAGGGAAACCCGGCGAAGGGCGACAAAGCGGGAGCGTTCCTGTGGTCGGCGCTGTCTGATTTGTGGACTTACTCGGCCAACCGCGTTCCGGAAATTTCGAACTCGATCGTAGAAATCGACCGCGCCATGCGCCTCGGCTTCAATTGGGAACTCGGCCCTTTCGAACTCTGGGACGCCGCCGGTGTCGAGGCCACCGTCGCGCGCATGAAAAAAGAAGGCAAGCCGGTGCCGGCGAATGTCGAAAAGCTTCTGGCCGCTGGGCGGAAGACCTGGTACAGCGATGATCCGAAGTCACCTTCTGGACGCAAGTACTGGGAGTTGGGAACCGAGGATTGGGAAGCGGTGCAAGTTCCCGCGGGCGTGTGGTCGGTTACGGTCGCGAAGAAATCCAACGGCGTGGTGAAGAAAAACTCCGGAGCGTCGCTGGTCGATCTTGGCGACGGCGTGGGTTGCATCGAGTTCCACAGCAAGATGAACTCGCTCGGCGCCGACATTATCGGCTTGATTTTGCAGACCCTCAAACCCGGCGGGCCCGGGGATAATTTCGACGCGTTTGTTATCACCAACGACGCGACAAATTTTTCCGTCGGGGCAAATCTAATGCTGCTGCTGATGAGCGTCCAGGAAGAAGAGTGGGACGATGTTGACATGGCAATCCGCCAGTTCCAGGGCATGACGCAAGCCATCAAGTTCTCGCCGAAACCGGTGGTGTCCGCTCCGTTCGGGTTGTGCCTGGGCGGCGGGACGGAAATCTCGCTGCACGCCGCAGCCCGGCAGCCTCACGCCGAGCTTTACACAGGGTTGGTGGAAGTCGGCGTGGGCCTGCTGCCCGGCGGCGGAGGCTGCAAGGAAATGCTGCTGCGCGCGGTGGATGGCGCAACCGCAGCCCGCGGCGGCAAAGTTTCCGGCGGGGGGCTTGCGGGATCGGTCGAGATGCTGGAAGCGATGAAGCGCGCATTTGAAACTATCGCGACCGCCAAGGTCGCCACCTCCGCGCACGAAGCTCGCGGCCTGGGCTTCTTGTCAGACAATGACCGCATCTCGATGAATCGCGAGCGGGTGCTCTCCGACGCCAAGACTCGCGCCCTCGAACTTGCGCGCGCGGGCTACGAACCGCCCGTGCCGCGCACCGACATTCCTGCGCCCGGCGAAAACCTTCTGGCAACGCTCAAGATGGGCGTCCACATGATGCGCCAGGGAGATTTTGTCACCGACTATGAAGTGAAGTTGGGCGGCAAGATCGCCGAGGTGCTCTGCGGCGGGAACGTAACCCCGGGCACGCCAGTGAGTGAACAGTACATCCTCGACCTGGAGCGCGAGGGATTCAAATCGTTGTGCGGCGAGAAGAAGACGCAGGAGAGGATTCAATACACGCTGAAGACGGGGAAGACGCTGAGGAATTGAGATGCCACAAAACGCGGGCCAACTCAGCCACGATCCAGGTCGTCTACCCACGAAGCCGGCCCCCCGGCGTGGTCAGAAAATCGTGATCCGTGTTGCGGGCTACCCGCCCTTCAAGGAAGTCGGGGCCTCTTTGCGAAACCCAAAGCATCCGCATTACGACCGGTTCGCGAGGCTGCGAAAATCAGCGGGAAAGGCGATGCGTAGAAGAAGATGGAGCGAGGGTGCGATTGCGCTTAACTTCACCATGTTTGCGCCCGGATTCGAAAAGGGCAAAGGCCTGGTCGACTACGTGGGGGGCATCGAGGACACTCTGGACGGTAGCCATGGCTTTACCTTCACCTATCTGCCAATCGTTTTCCAGGACGATTGCCAGGTATGCCGAATCGAGTCTCTTTTCAAACCGAAACCGACGGCGGAGTATACACTGGAGATCGAATTTTTGCGGTAGCGGAACACAGATTGAGGGTCCGAGTCTGGCCGATTGCAACCGACAGGGCTGATTCCCCGAGTAATATTGGCCTAGACGGGAGGACCGCTGATGGTCAACTGATAGCTGGACAGGTTGACGCGCTAGGCCGGAAATGGGTCGGTTGGCCTTCGCCAATCTAGCTAAATCGCCTTTGCGAGGTGTGGCTATGAGAGTTCCTGAGCACGATGGGTTCGACTCCGTTGAAGATAAGGAGATGGGGGAGGCATATCGCCGGATGGCAAACGATGCCGAGCACGAGCGCGAAGCCCAAGAGTGGTGCGAAGCGCTCATTGGCGACGCAACTGACTGACCTACTCGTCCTCTTGCTTAGTATATATCTTCGGTATATACTCGATTGACATCCGAGACTGCCATGCCGAAGACCGACATTGCCAAGCTCTTCCAGAACGGCCGCAGCCAGGCGGTGCGGCTGCCGCGGGAGTTTCGGTTCGAGGGAGACTGCGTGCGCATACGGCGCGTGGGCCAGGGCGTGCTGCTCGAACCGATGATCCAAGATACGAAGGAGTGGTTTCGGAAGCTCGACGAATTCAATTCGGAGCCGTTCATGCCCGAAGGCCGTCAGCAACCGAAAACGCCAAAGCGGCGCATCTTCGACTGACCCGTGGACTATCTTCTCGATACCAATGTGTGTATCGCTCTCATCAAGAACACAGACGCCTTGGTTCGCAGCCGCTTTCAGAAGGTTTCTCACGCGGGCGGGCGAGTCTATGTTCCCTGCGTCGTTACCTTCGAATTGTGGTACGGAGTCGCTAACAGCACACGGATAGCATTCAATACAGAACGGCTCGAAACATTCTTGTCGGGTCGAGTCACTGTTCTTCCCTTCGATAACAACGACGCGCTCGTGGCCGGTTCGATCCGAGCTACTCTGGAAATCTCCGGAAAGATCATTGGGCCCTACGATCTACTAATCGCCGGACAGGCTCTGGCGCGACAACTCACGCTGGTCACTGCGAACGTCTCTGAGTTCTCCCGCGTGAAGGGTCTTTCCTGGCAGGACTGGGCCAAGCCTTAGGCCGGCAAGAGCGCTACAATTGACGCCTATGCGAAATCTCATGCTAGCCGTCACTGTGCTAATAGGTTTTCTGATCTCGGGGTCCGCGCTGGGAAACGCACAAGCAACCCCGCAGAAAGAGCCTGCGCCCGATGTTCCGGATGCGATTCAGGCGCCGGCGGGACTGGAAGTCGCGGTGTACGCACATGCCTCGGGATCGCAGATTTACACCTGCCAGGCCGCGGCGGACGGCAAGTTTAGTTGGACACTCAAGGCGCCCGATGCGGAGCTGCGCGACCGGCAAGACAAAGTGATCGGGCAGCATTCCGCCGGTCCCTCGTGGAAGTTGAAAGATGGCAGTGAAGTGACAGGGAAAGCCGCGGCGCACGTCGATTCGCTGGATGCAGATTCCATTCCGTGGCTGCTGGTGAATGTTGTGAGCCACGCGGGGAACGGTCTACTCAGCAGCGTGACGACCATTCAGCGAGTCCACACGCACGGCGGCAAAGCTCCGGCCGAGGGCTGCGATGCCGCTCATCTCAACGCCGAAACCAAGAGCAGTTACACCGCGGACTATTATTTCTACGCTCCAGCCAAGTGAGTAAAGTTTTGAGATGTTAGGGTCTGGAATTATGATCGGGGATGGCAGCGAGACGCCGTCGAGCTTCGCTCGACTGGACAGCCGAGGGCGGCTGTCCCCACACAAGCCCGTCAGTGGACATTCCGCCCGGAACGTTGAACAATATTCTTAAGCAGGCGGGACTGAAATGAAATATCTCGTCATTTACGAGAAGTCAACCACTGGCTGGGGGGCCTACGCGCCCGACCTCGCTGGGCTCGGCGTAGCAGGAAAGACGCTGGACGAGGTGAAAGAACTCATCCGTGAAGCGATGGAGTTACACCTCGAAGGTATGCGCCAGCACGGCGAAGCAGTTCCCGCGCCCAGCGCCACAACGGAGTACATAACGGTATAACTCATGCGTGAAGTCATCATTGCCTCATCCGTCCGAACGCCCGTGGGACGCGCCTTCAAGGGCACGCTCCGCGCCACCCGTCCCGATGAACTGGCTGCGGCCGCCATCAAGGGCGCGCTGGAGCGCGTGCCGCAACTCGATCCCAAAGAGATAGAAGACGTCATCCTGGGCTGCGCCATGCCCGAGGCCGAGCAGGGGATGAACGTAGCGCGCATCGCGTCGCTGCGTGCAGGATTGCCGGTGGAAGTCTCGGCGTTGACCATCAACCGCTTCTGCTCGTCGGGACTGCAGGCGATCGCGATGGCCGCCGAGCGCATCATGAGCGGGGGCGCGGAAGTAATGGTCGCCGGCGGCACGGAGTCGATGTCGATGATTCCGATGGGCGGCCACAAAGTTTCGCCGAACCCGTGGCTCGTGGATCACTATCCTGACGCATATCTGAATATGGGGCTCACCGCCGAGAGAGTGGCCCAGCGCTTTGGCATCACGCGCGAAGCGGCGGACGAATTCTCCCTGCGCAGCCACCAGAAGGCTCTGGCGGCGATTCAGGCCGGCAAGTTCGACGAGGAAGTGGTGGCCGTGCCGGTGAGCTTTACCACTCCGAATGGATCGAAGCCCAAGCGGCAGGAAATTGTTTTCAAAATGGACGAAGGCCCGCGCGCCGATACTTCGCTCGAGGCCCTGCTTTCGCTGAAGCCGGCATTTCACATGAAGGGCACGGTGACCGCCGGAAATTCTTCGCAGATGTCCGATGGCGCGGCAGCCGCGGTGGTGATGTCCGCGGAACATGCGAAAGCACTGGGCATCAAGCCGCTGGCGCGTTACGTTTCGTTCGCGACCGCCGGATACAAGCCCGAAGAGATGGGACTGGGCCCGGTGTTCGCAATTCCGAAAGCGTTGAAGATGGCTGGACTGAAGCTATCCGACATCGACGTGATTGAGTTGAACGAAGCCTTCGCCGCACAGTCGCTGGCCGTGATCAAAGAAGCTGGGTTAGATCCGGAGAAAGTGAATCCCAACGGCGGCGCGATCGCGCTGGGACATCCTCTGGGATGCACCGGAGCCAAGCTGACGGCTTCGATCATCCGCGAACTCAAGCGCCGTAATGGGCGCTATGGGATGGTGACCATGTGCGTCGGCGGTGGCATGGGCGCGGCGGGGATATTCGAGAATCTGAATTAGATCAGGATCGCTTCGCGGCGCTATAATCTGTCGCAGGGAGGAAGTCTCATGTCCATCTTCCGTCTCTTACCATTTTCGCTGGTAATCGCAGCCGGTGTCGTCACATTGGCAGCGCAGTCTTCGCCGGAGAGGAGTCCTGCCGCGATTCAGTCTGCGGATTCCGTACAGCTGGATGCTTCGACGAGTACGAATCTTCCTTCGCCGAATCTGCAGGCTGAACTCAACCCGCAAGATCCGTTGGATCGCATTCACATCGGCGATTACAATCCGCGGTTGAATCGGTTCGGTGGGCCACACGTCTTGTTGCATACAGAGCCGGATTCGCAGAGCGACAACGTGTGCTTGAAGATGCGTACGTACAAAGTGGCTCGCGATGGTCCGAAGACGGATTCCACGCACCCGTCCGGATATTCCACATGCCAGCCTGCGGCGCGCTTTCAGATGCACACCGCTGAGTTCAAAGTCCCGGTTACACCTTGAACGCATAATTCTTTACCGAATCATTACGCTCTTTTACCCGCTTCCGCGCTACGCTTGCTTCAGGCGGCTGATTTAGCACTGCCGCCGCAGTCGGTCGGAGGTGCTTTATGCGGCTCTCCAGCCTGGTTGTTGCAGTACTCTTCTTCCTTCCCCTAGGCGCATTCGCGCAGCACTCTTCCGGAGGTGGATCGAGCTCCGGGGGGTCTTCCAGCGCTTCATCAAGCTCAGGTGGTTCTCACAGCAGCTCAGCATCCAGTTCTGGAAGCTCCTCCGCGAGCGCACACTCATCGGGAAGTTCCACCTCGTCGGGCAATCACTGTTCCCGCGCGTCAGCTTCGCGCGACTCCACCACGGCGGCGGCGCGTCATCAGATAGAGAACGGCTCCACGCGCGCGCCAACCCGGAACAGCGCCGCCAACACCAGCAAGAATTCGCGGCCAGCGCCTAGAGGATGGATCAACCGACTGCATCACCCGTTCCGGAGAGGCACGCCCAAGTCCGTCTATGCTGACTTAGGGCTGACCATCTGTAAGAACAAGCCAGGCCCGTGTCCTTCTGGGCAAACTCGCGGCAAGAATGGAAGGTGCATGGACACGAATAATTTCAGCCAGTGCCAGTCGGGGCAATATTGGAATGGCGGCGCTTGTGTCGGTGCGTCGCTCTTTCGCCAGGATGATTGCAGCAGTCTCGCTTTCGCTCTCAGGCAGTATGCGCAGCAGATGCAGCAGGCAGAGGGCTGGCGCCAGAACAGCTGCGCCCGCGATACTGCCGCCCAGGAATGCTCCGAGTTGACGGCCGAGGCCCAAGGCGAAGCGGCGCGCCACGAATCCCTGCTGCGGCAATACAAGGCGTGCCGGGCTGTTTCCTCTCCATACGGGGACTACTCTTACTCCGCTTACTCGCACGAGCTATCCTTTGAGTAGTTTCCTGGGTTCGTCAGGCATCAACTAACCGTCGGCATTTAGGTTCTTGCATCCGAGGGTGCGTCGACTGCCGCAGGCAGAGGCCGCTCGTTCAGGAACAAATCATGTAACATAGCGGCAGTGGGTAGTGTCCGCTCTATCATTCCAACGCCGCTCGAACTAAAATGAGTTGTACTCTGAGCAGTTCCTGCACACGCTCCGCGGCTCTCATTTAGAGGATTAAGACATGGCTACGACCACGGCAGTTCCCCATACCAAAATCTCCGGCGGCAGCTTTCTGCTGGAATCCCGCCGTCCTGATGAAGTTTTCACTCCCGAAGACTTCACCGAGCAGCACCAACTCATCGGCCAAACGACAGAAGAATTTGCCGTCAATGAGATCCTGCCCAACGCGGAGAAGATCGAGCACAAGGATTTCTCCATTTCGCGCGAGCTCCTGAAAAAGGCTGGCGAACTCGGCCTGAGCGGCGTCGAAATCCCCGAGGCTTATGGCGGCCTGGAAATGGATAAAGTAACGTCCGCCGTGATTGCCGACCACATCGCGAAGTATGCCGGATTCGCCACAACGTGGGGCGCGCACAGCGGCATCGGTTTACTGCCGATCGTGTATTTCGGCACCGAGGAGCAAAAGAAGAAGTATTTGCCACGTTTGGCCGCCGGCGAGATTGTCGGCGCTTACGCATTATCGGAGTCGACCTCCGGCTCCGATGCCATGAACTGCCGCGCTCGCGCCGAACTTTCTTCCGACGGCAGGCACTACATCCTGAACGGCGAAAAGATGTGGATCACAAACGCGGGATTCGCCGATCTGTTTACCGTTTTCGCCAAAGTTGGCGATAAGTTTTCCGCCTTCCTGGTGGAGAGAACTTTCCCTGGCTTCTCGGTTGGTGCAGAAGAACACAAGATGGGGATTCGGGGATCGTCGACCTGCCCGATCATCCTCAATGATTGCAAGGTACCGGTGGAGAATTTGCTGGGCGACATCGGCAGAGGGCACGTGATTGCTTTCAACATTCTGAACATCGGACGTTTCAAACTGGGCGCGATGTGCCTGGGCGGCGGACGCGTGTCGCTGGAAAGCGCCGTCAGCTATGCGAGGCAGCGCAAGGCTTTTGGCAAGGTCATCGCCGATTTCGGGTTGGTGCGCGAAAAAATCGCCAACATGGCAACGCTGCTCTACGTTGGCGAATCGCTGGTATATCGCACCGTCGGCATGATGGATGTCGCCCTCGGCGAGGTGGACAAGTCGGGCGCCGACGCGATGAAGGAAACCCGCAAGGCGATCGAGGAATACGCGGTGGAGTGCTCGATCATCAAGGTGTGGGGATCGGAGATGGTCGATTACATCGTCGACGAAACTTTGCAGATCTATGCGGGTTACGGCTTCGTCGAAGAATATCCCGCGGAGCGCGCCTATCGCGACGCGCGCATTAACCGCATTTTCGAAGGCACCAACGAAATCAACCGTCTCATCATTACGGGCTTCCTGCTGAAGCGCGCCATGAGCGGGCAGTTGCCGCTGATGCCCGCGATCAAGAAGTTAATGGATGAAGTGCTCTCCGGACCGTCGGCCAGCGACGACCTGGAAGGCGCGCTGGCCGACGAACGCAAGGCGGTCAGCCAGGCCAAAAAGCTCGGCCTATTCGCTGCCGGGGCGGCCACGCAAAAATACATGCAGGCGATTCAGGACCAGCAGGAAATCATGGGCGCGATTGCCGACATGACGATTGAAAGCTACGCCATGGAATCGGCCGTGCTGCGGGCGCAGAAAATCGCGGAGACGAAAGGCGAAGCGGCTGCCGCTCTTCCCATCGCGATGACGCGGGTTTACATCTCGCAGGCGATGGAGAAGATCGAGTCCGCAGCGAAGAAAGTGATTGCTGCCGTGGCCGACGGAGACATGCTGCGCACCCAGCTTGCAATTTTGCGCCGACTGGCCAAATACGAGCCGTTCAACACTATCGAACTTCGGCAACAGATTGCGCAGAAGGTGATTGAGCGGGGGAAGTACACGCTGGCGTAAAGTCATAACCACAGGGGACACAGAGGGGCACAGGGTAATTCCGTTCTTCTCGCTCTGCTCTGCTCCCCTGTGGTTCATTGTGGTTCATTTTTCTCCATTCTTCTGGTACAACTGTCCCGATGAAAGCCAGGCCGCTGTGGCTACTCCTGTTCGTATTCGCCCAATTTTCGGCTGCGCAAGCGAACCCGGGGACCCAACAAGATTCCGCCACGTTTGATCCTGACGGAACCGCGCACATCACGCGCGTCATTCCTATGCCGTCGACGATCAGCCCGGAGGCGCAGAGATGGCTGGCGTCGCTCACGCAAAAGAAATCTGGGCCCGAAACCCTGGCCGAACGGCGGGTGCACACGGATGCCTGGCGCGCGCAGGATTCTGCCGAGGCTCGCAGGATTTATCCCGTCAACGTCGAGGAGACCAACATCGCAGGCGTCCGCACCGACATCATCACGCCGCTCGCGACTCCAGAGGTGAATCGCAGTCGCGTGCTTATCAATCTGCACGGCGGAGGATTCAACTCAGACTCCGGGTCGCTCATTGAAGGAATCCCGATTGCGAATTTGGTGAAGGTCAAGGTGGTCTCGGTCTACTACCGGCTCGCTCCGGAGAATCCTTTTCCCGCAGCGGTCGATGATGTCGTCGCCGTATATAAGGCGCTCCTGAAAACCTACAAGCCGCGGAGCATTGGGATTTTCGGAACTTCCGCGGGAGCGATTCTGACCTGCGAAGTTGCCGTGCGGCTTAAGCAATTGGGATTGCCGCTGCCGGGGGCGCTGGGCATGTTTTCCGTGTTAGCGGATTTTAGCCGGCCGAGCGATTCACGAGAAATATTTGCTCTCGACGGCCTGCCGGGAGAACTTCATCCGCAAGATCCCAATCGCCCTCCGGACGATCAATACGCGGGCACGACGAATCGCAAAGATCCGGTACTCTCACCGCTGTTTGCCGATTTGCACGGGATGCCGCCGAGTCTGCTAGTGACCAGCACCCGCGATATATTGCTCAGCGATACTTCCATCTTTCATCGTGCTCTGCTTCGCGCCGGGAATGACGCGCAACTGGTCGTGTTCGAAGCGCTGCCGCACGCTTTTTGGTATCACTTCCAGTTGCCCGAAACCAAAGAAGCGCTCGAACTGATGGCCAGGTTCTTCGACGAAAAGGTTGGCAGTCTACCCTGATTCGCCCATCGAACTGACCGCGTGTAAATCTCTGCGTTTTCTGATAAAACGCTTCCATGAAGACGAGCGGGCAAGTTCTGGTCACAATCGCTGTCGTTCTACTGCTGTTTTCCGGTCTCGTTGCGCAAGAAAACAACAGCCCGTCCAAGAACCTTGCCCTGACTCCGCCGATGGGCTGGAATTCCTGGAACAAGTTTGCCTGCAACGTCAGCGAAGACATGATCAGGAGCATGGCCGACGCCATGGTGAGATCCGGCATGAAAGATGCCGGGTATGAATACGTAAACATCGACGATTGCTGGCAGGTGAGCCGTGATGCGAGTGGCAACATCGTCGCCGATCCGCAACGCTTTCCGCATGGCATGAAGGCGGTGGGCGACTATATCCATTCACTGGGACTGAAGTTCGGCGTGTATTCTGACGCGGGCTCGAAGACCTGCGCGGGGCGTCCCGGCGGCCTTGGCCACGAATATCAGGATGCTTTGCAGTATGCGGCAGGGGGTGTCGACTATCTGAAATACGATTGGTGCAATACGACCACGCAGGAGGCGAAGGCTTCCTACGCGAACATACGCGCCGCACTCGATGCCTCTGGGCGCGCCATCGTGTTGAGCATTTGCGAATGGGGCACGGCCAAACCCTGGCTGTGGGGAAAAGAAGTGGGCGGCAATTTGTGGCGCACCACGGGCGACATCAGCGACAAATGGGCAGGCCAGACGAAATGGCCGGACGGAAGCTGCTGCTCGAATGGCATGCTGGCCATCCTCGATCAGCAGGTTGGGTTGCAGTCGTACGCCGGCCCCGGGCACTGGAATGATCCTGACATGCTGGAAGTGGGCAACGGCGGCATGAGCGACACCGAGTATCGTGCTCACTTCAGTTTGTGGGCGATTCTGGCGGCGCCGCTGATCGCGGGCAACGACCTGCGCGACATGCGGCCCGAGATCCACGACATTCTCACCGACAAAGAAGTGATCGCGGTGGATCAGGACCCGCTCGGGCGCGAAGGTGAACGCGTCTGGAAGAACGGCGATCTGGAAGTGTGGGCAAAGCAATTACAGGACGGCAGCCGCGCCGTGGTCCTGCTGAATCGCGGGAGTTCGGAGCAGGAAATCACCGCGAAGTGGGAGGATCTCGGATATCCCAGCCCCGTCACGGCTTCGGTTCACGATTTGTGGCAGCACAGAGAGATTGGGAAGTTCACTGGAAAGTTTTCCGCGCCGGTGGCTTCGCACGGCGTTGTCATGGCGACCGTGAAACCTTAGCGTCGTCTTCCAACAATTCCTGCTAGTTCCCCGGGAAGTTTGGATCGGCTTTCACTTCCTCGATCTGGGCGGTGTGCCGCGCGCTGTGAGCCGAGATCAGCAGCAGCCATTGATAACCATCCATAGTCCCGAACACCGGATGGTCGAAGAAATGGTCGCGCAGGTCGTCGTTGGTTGTGCGGATGTATTCCATGGTCGCCGCGCGGCTGTCCTCGAAGGCCTTCGTCACATCCGCTTCCGTCGCCCAACGACCCGTAGGCCGTAGGCTTTCTGGCGCCTGCGCCTTGTGGCTTCGGTCCGGCATCCTCCGCAGGATCACCTCATCCTTCCCCTTTGCTTGTTCGCGCTTCTCGGGCGCCGCAGGTGAAGTCATTACCTGCTTCTGCACCAAGCCGAATATCGCCGATTCCGACAGCGCGATGTGCTCGGCGACCTCCGCAACGGACCAGCGGTCCGGCGCGGGTTTGAACGTCCATTGCTTCTGCGAGAGTCCAGCGATGGATTTCAGAAAGTTGTCGCGTGTAGCTTCGAACTGCTTGAGTGCCGCTTCCCGCTCCTGGGTAGTTAGGGTCGCAGGTGCGGTCGATGGCGCGGTTTGCGCGAACGCGGGAACCATCGCCAAGTACAACACTGTAAGAGCAAGAGTCAGCGAGGTTTTCTTCACTTGCATGAACATCGTCCTGAGAAACAATTTGCGGTCGGTGCCGTTAGATACGGTTCGCGCTTGGATAAAGTTCATCGATCAGGGATTCTTTTTTAGCTCTTCCATCACGCTCTGGATCAACTCTTTCGCGTCGGTCAAGCTCTTCATGATGATCTGGATATCCATTACCGGCTTGCCCGGCCAGCGCTGGCTCTGGCAGTAAACGCCGTGCTGGCCGACCAGCGCCATGGCATCGGTGATCGTGTCCATGGTTACCGCCAAGCGCCCGCGCGGCACGCCCATCATGGTTTCGTAGTGTTCCAGTTCTTCCTGCTTTTCATCGAATACCGGCATCTGGTGATTGTAACCGCTGCCACCGATGGAGGATAATTGTTGGTCTGCTGACATATCTCTTTCCCACGCGTCTAACATTTTTGGCCATAGCGAACTACTCACGAGGAGAAATCATGAGAAAACGAATTGCTCTTTCCATGCTGCTCACCATCTTGTTTACCAGCGCGGCCTTGGCGCAGATGGGTGGAGGCAAACCCAGCCCCCCGGCCTCAGCCACGTGCGATCTGGGCGGCGGCAAGACTGTCAAGACGGATTATTCCAGCCCGCGCATGAGAGGCCGAAAGATCTATGGCGATCTCGTCCCCTTTGGCGAAGTCTGGCGCACAGGGGCCAATGAGGCCACAACATTTGTTCCCAGCGCCGATGTTGTGGTCGGCGGCAAGACCGTTCCCGCCGGCAGCTACACCATCTTCACCGTACCCACCGCGGACAAATGGACGCTGATCGTCAACAAGAAGACCGGCGAATGGGGCATCCCTTATAAGTATGAGAGCGATGAACTGGCACGCGTGGACATAAAGGTGAGCAAGCTGCCCTCGCCGGTGGAGAATTTTACGATCACTTACGACAAGTCGGGAAGCGGGTGCACGCTGCTCCTGGACTGGGAGACAACGCGCGCGTCGGTGGACATCTCGGCAAAGTGAAACGCTCGAGTTGTTGATTTCTTGATGGCTGATTGTCGATTGAAAATCCCAATCTGGCTGGTTTTCAATCGGCAATCAAAAATCAGCAATCAACCATTAGATTGCCGGTTTCCAGCGCAGGACGGGTTTCCTGGCGGCCGCTGTTTCGTCGAGCCGCGAAACCCGGGTCGAGTGCGGTGCGTCGAGCACAGTTCGCGGATCCTCTTCCACTTCTTCGGCAATCGACTTCATCGCTTCGATGAATAGATCCATCTCTTCTTTGGACTCGCTTTCGGTCGGCTCGATCATCAGCGCGCCCGCCACAATCAGCGGAAACGCCGTCGTGTAGGGATGGAATCCGTAGTCGATGAGACGTTTGGCAATGTCCATGGTGCGCACGCCTTTTTTCGCCTGCAGTTTGTCGCTGAAAACAACTTCGTGCATGGTGGGCGTGGAATACGGCAAATCGTAGGTGCCTTCGAGACCTTTGCGAATGTAGTTGGCGTTCAGCACTGCATCTTCCGTGGTTTGCCGCAGACCATCTGGCCCGTTGGCCTGAATGTAGGCCAGCGCGCGAACAAACATTCCGAAGTTTCCGTAAAACGCGCGCACCCGTCCCACCGATTGCGGACGGTTGTATTCAAAGCCGAGCGTGCCGTCAGACTTGGTCACCAACACTGGCGTCGGCAAAAATGGCTCGAGTTTTTTCTTGACTGCCACAGGGCCCGATCCCGGCCCACCACCGCCATGCGGCGTAGAAAATGTTTTATGCAAGTTCAGGTGCATCACGTCCACGTCGAAATCGCCGGGCCGAACTTTGCCGACAAGCGCGTTCATGTTGGCGCCATCCATATAAAGCAGGCCGCCCTTGGCGTGGAGAATCGCGGCGATCTTCGCGATGTCCTGCTCGAAGACTCCGAGTGTGTTGGGATTGGTGAGCATGAGCGCGGCAACATCCTCGTTCATCTGCGCTTCCAGAGCGGCAATGTCAACCATTCCGCGCGAGTCGGATTTTAAATTTTCGACAGCGTAATCGACCATCGCCGCGGTCGCCGGATTCGTTCCATGCGCGGAGTCTGGAATCAGAACCTTCTTACGCGGACGCCCCTGGGCATGGTGATATGCCCGCACCATGAGGAGTCCGGTCATCTCGCCGTGCGCGCCGGCTGCGGGCTGCATCGTGATCGCATCCATGCCCGTGATTTCGATCAGGCACTCGCTCAGCGTTTTCAGAATCTGCAGGGCGCCTTGCGAGATCTTTTCCGGCTGGTAAGGATGCCCATTCGCGATGCCCTCGACCCGCGCAACCGCTTCGTTCACTCGCGGGTTGTACTTCATCGTGCAGGAGCCCAGAGGATACATGCCGAGATCGATCGCGTAATTCCACGTCGAAAGCCGGGTAAAGTGGCGGATGATTTCGATCTCGCTCACTTCGGGCATGTTTCCCAGGGTTTTTCTTTCAGCCGCGCCGAGCAGCGCAGATGAATCCACTTCCGGCACGTCCAGCGGCGGCAGCTTCCATGCGGCTTTCCCTGCCGAAGATTTCTCGAAGACGAGACCCTCGTTCTGATTAACGTGGCGGGTGGCCTTGCGCGTCATGTGCTTCATCGCGCCACCTCCTCAACCGCGGCATCTTCTTTGGCAGATCTCATCGAACCTCGACTATCCGCAGCCAGCCCCACGGCCTTGTCGATCGCACTCCGCGTAGTCAGTTCGGTGCAGCACCACAACGCGGCATTCCCCAGTTCGGGATAAAACTTCTTGAGCGGCAGACCACCGACCATCTTGTGTCCCAGCAGCCGGTTGTTGATGGCATACGGGTCTTCTTTTGTCTGCACCACAAACTCGTTGAAACGAGGCGCGCCGCCAAAGAGAACTTTGCCGTGCCCGGAGAATTGTCCGGCGGCGTATGCCGTCTTCGCCAAGTTCTGTTTGGCTAATTCCTGCAACCCGACTTTGCCATACACGGTCATAAAGATGTTGACCATCAATGCGACCAGCGCCTGGTTGGTGCAGATATTCGACGTCGCCTTCTCGCGCCGGATATGCTGTTCTCGCGTCGCTAGAGTGAGAACGAATCCGCGCTTGCCCTGCCTGTCAACCGTCTGGCCGACCAGCCGTCCCGGCATTTGCCGGACAAATTTTTCCCGCGTGGCAATAACCCCGCAGTGGGGACCCCCGAAACCTAGAGGCACGCCGAACGATTGCGCTTCCATCGCGATCACATCCGCATCGCGCGGCGGCTCCACAATTCCCAGCGACACAGCTTCAGCAATCGACACTACGAGCATCGCTCCATGCTTGTGTGCGATCCCGGCAATCGCCGCGACGTCTTCAATCGTGCCAAAGAAGTTCGGCGACTGGATCAACACACAAGCGGTCTCGGGCGTAATCGAGTTCTCCAGCTCCGCGAGATTCAGTCGACCGTCCTCGCCGAAACCTGCCACCGACAGCGGCATTCCCTGATGCGTCGCATAGGTGGCGAGCACTTCGCGATACTCCGGGTGCAGACTTCGCGCCACGACTACTGACCGCCGACCAGTGAGCCGAACCGCCATCATCACGGCTTCGGCCGCGGCGGTTGAGCCGTCATACATGGAGGCATTGGCCACTTCCATGCCGGTGAGTTCGCAAATCATGGTTTGAAACTCGAAAATCGATTGCAGCGTGCCCTGCGAAATCTCCGCCTGATAGGGCGTATATGCGGTGAGGAACTCGCCGCGTGAGATCAGGGAATCAATGATGACGGGCCGGTAATGAGAGTACGCGCCCGCGCCCAGAAAACTGATGTAGCCTTCGCCGTTTTCCCGCGAGCGCTGGCGGAAATAGTCCACGATTTCCGATTCCGCCATTTGTCGTGGAATTTTGAGGTCACGGTTGAGCCGGTACTCCGCGGGAATCGGCGCAAATAATTCGTCGACCGAGCGCAAGCCAATCGCCATCAGCATGGCTTCGCGGTCGGCGGGAGATTTCGGTAAATAGCGCATAGGAAGTAATTAGATGTAACTCGAGGTCAGTTGGATTGTGACAGCAACCCGCTGGGTCAAGCTGTGCTCCGAATCACATGACTTCTGATTGCCAATTATCGATTTTCGATTGGAAACAAAAGCTCGTTTCATTCGGCAATGGGAAATCGGCAATTCCTCAGTGTCCGCCCTCTTCCGCCACGAACTTTTCATAATCCGCAGAAGATAGCAGCGCATCCAGTTCGCCCGGATTCTTCAGCGTGATCTTCATCATCCAGGAACCGTGAGGATCTTTATTTACGTTCTCGGGCGAAGTGGCCAGATCGCCGTTTGTCTCGGTAACCGTGCCAGAGGCCGGAGCGTACAAATCCGACACGGCTTTCACCGACTCGACCGTGCCAAACGTCTTGCCTACTGTGACGTCCGCGCCGACTTTGGGCAATTCGACGAACACAATGTCGCCCAACTCTTCCTGCGCGTGATCGGTGATGCCGACCCTAGCGGTGGTTCCACTCGCCTGAATCCATTCGTGCTGTTTCGTATATTTACGATCTGATGGATAGCCCATGATGGCTTCTAGCTCCTGGCTTCTAGCTCCTTAGCTAAATCGTCTTGTTGCTTTTGCGTCTGTGGTTAAGCGGCTTTCTTCGGTCTTTTATAAAACGGAGTCGGCACAACCTGCGCTCCCACGCCCTGCCCGCGAATTTCTACTTTTACCGGCGTGCCTGTGGGCGCGAACTCCGGCGGCACGTAAGCCAGCGCGATATTCTTTTTTAGAAACGGCGCTGGAGACCCGCTGGTGACATATCCAATCTCGCGCCCGGCAACGTCCAGTACCTTATATCCGTCACGCGCGATGCCGCGCTCAGTCATCTCCAAGCCAACCAGCGTGCGACTCACGCCTTCAGTTCTGGCCTTCTCCAGCGCTGCGCGTCCGATGAACTCCGGCTTCTCCATCTTGCAGAAGCGGTCGAGGCCAGCCTCCCAAACATTAATCGTATCGGAAATCTCGTGGCCGTAGAGCGGGAGTTTGCCTTCGAGCCGCAGGGTGTTACGCGATCCTAATCCGCAGGGTACGAGGCCGAACTCTTTCCCTGCGTTCAAAACCTCATTCCAAACCCGCGCACCGGTGGCTTCATCCGCCGGAACGTATATCTCAAATCCGTCTTCCGCCGTATATCCAGTGCGCGCAATCAGAATATTCTTAAGCCCGCAGACGGCTCCGCGCGTGACCCAGTAAAACTTCACGGCGCTCAAATCCGCGTCCGTCAGCTTCTGCAGCACGTTCACGCCCTTCGGCCCCTGGATGGCAATCTGCGTGAAGTCGTCTGACAAATTCTCCACTGCGCAGTCGAACTGCCGTGTATTGTCGCGCACCCAGTTGAAATCTTTCTCGCGCGTACCGGCGTTGATCACGAGCAGGTATTCATCCTGGCCGAGCCGATGGACGATCACATCGTCCACAAACGTTCCCTGCGGATAGAGCAGCGCCGAATATTGCGCCTGCCCCACGGCCAACCGCGCCGCGTCATTCATGGAAATATGCTGCACCGCGGCCAGCGCCTGTGGACCCGCCAGACGAATGTCGCCCATGTGGCTGACATCAAAGATGCCGACGCCCGTGCGCACCGCCATGTGCTCATTGATGATGCCGCCACCGACTGCCGCAGGATACTCCACCGGCATGTCCCAGCCATTGAAGTCGACCATCTTCGCGCCCATCTGGCGATGGACGGCGTTCAGCGCAGTCTTGCGCACGGCGGGAGTGGGGCTGGCGGGCGTCGCCTCAACGGAGGACAAATCCAAACCTCGAATGGTGACCGGTCTCTGCTCTCAAGCTGGTCTGCCAAGTTGGTATGACTGTTTACCGTATCACGCGGTTTTTCGGTGGGTCAAACGGGGAAGGGCTCACCGCCGAGAACGCTGAGGATTCGCAACATGGAGCTTAATCGCCCTGGGCATTGTCCACCTTCGATTTGGGTTGCTCGTTGAGAATGGCCTCGCGTTTCCGCGCCGATGCCCGGAGGCCAAAGAAACCGAAAACATACATCACCTGGCTCGTTGTCATCATTTAGCATTATAATGTTTATACTAATTCAAAGGTGATCGCCAATGAAGCTCAAGTTACGTTCCGTCGGCACTTCCACAGGCGTGCTGCTTCCGAAGGAAATGCTCGTCCGCCTGAAGTTAAAAAAGGACGATACGCTGTTCGCGACCGAAACACCAGGAGGCTACCTGCTCACCCCGTACGATCCCGAAGTTGAAAAACAGCTGAGCAAGGGTCGCGAGTTTATGGCGAAATACCGAGACACTTTCCGAGCGTTGGCGAAGTGAAATCTCCGAAGTGGGTCGACCGCCTGGCCTTGATTCTGCTCCACGGAGAGACTCTTGCAGAACACGGCGGATTGCCCGGATTCCGGGACGAAGGCGTCCTGGATGCGTCGCTTGCCCGCCCTCTCCACCTTTACTCCTACGAACCCGAATCCGATCTCGCGCGTTTGGCGGCCGCTTATTGTTTCGGCATCGTTCGCAATCATCCTTTCAACGACGGCAATAAACGCGCCGGCTTTCTTGCGTTAGGACTCTTCCTGGCCTGCAATCACTGGGAACTACGCGCTGACCCGGCGGAGGCCATTGCTGTAATCCTCCGTCTTGCCGAAGGAAAGCTGAACGAATTAGAGCTGGCGGAATGGATCCGGCGGAATTCGAAGCCGGTTCCACGATAGGTGCGGAGCGAGTCGTCTTACCGTCCGAACTGCACTGTTACGTGCGCTCCGGCGGCAACGTGCGTTCCAGGCAGCGGAGACTGTTGCCGGGCCACACCGCTGCCTACGGCTTCCAGTTCAAGACCAGCATCCTGCGCGGATTCGACGGCGCCGCGGACCGTTTTCCCGACGAACGACGGCACTTCGATTCCGCCTTGCTCAACATCTAACACTACGGTTCCTGTCGCCGGGATTTTCGCCTGCTCTGTGGCAGCATCCGGAGCGCCTGGAGTCTTTGCCCGCAACGGCTGAGTTGCCGCGCTCGGCGCCGGCTCACTTTGGCGCATCGCGGCCTGAACTATCTTCCCTTCGCTGCCGGCATTCGCGGGCGTGGGCGCCCGCGCCACACGGTCCTTCCCCCCTGCGGGCCTCGAGGAATCACTATTGACCTCCGCTGTCTCCAGCGGTTCTCCAGGGTGATCCGGGGTTCCTTCTTCCAGATCTTTATCCTTCATCTTCGCCTGGGCCAGCAGCAATTGATGTTGCGGCGCGAGCGGCAGATCGTGCGGCGTGTGCAGATACTCCAGTACCTGCTGTGTGACCCGGCGAAACACCGGCGCCGACACCTGTCCTCCCTGGTGCAGACCCACCGCGGAATCGAGAATCACGGCCACTACAATCTGCGGATTATTCACGGGAGCGAATCCGGCGAACGAGCCAATATATTTTGTCTTCGAATACGCGCCCGTTGCCGGATCCACCTTCTGCGCTGTCCCGGTCTTCCCCGCCGAAGTATAGCCTTCCAGAATTGCCTTGCGGCCCGTGCCCTCGATCACCACTTTCTGCATCATCGAGCGCATCTCGGCCGCGGTGTAACTGGAAATCACCCGCCGCGACGCTCCGGGATGAAACGCCACGGTCTGCGGCGTGCTCTGCGGAGCGCTGTTTGGCCCAACCGTCCCCGCGACGATACGCGGCGCCACCCACACTCCATCGTTGGCGAACGTGGAAATTAATCCCGACAACTGAAGCGGCGAAATCCCAATTTCCTGGCCCATGGAAATCGCCGCGATCGAGACTTTTGACCAGCGGCTCACTGGCTTAGTCAGGCCGCGCGTCTCGCCCGGCAACTCGATTCCAGTCTGCTGTCCGAATCCATAGGCGCGAATGTATTTGTACAACCTGTCTTCGCCGAGACGCAGCGCAATCTTGATCGCGCCCACGTCGCTCGATTCCGCCAGCACTCCCCATACCGGCAAAAGTCCGTGCGGCTTGGAGTCGCGAATGCGCATGCCGTTGTAAACGATCGACCCCATCTGGCAGTCGAACACTTCATCGGGATTGGTCAGCTTCTCTTCGAGCGCGGCCGAAATTGTCACCAGCTTGAAAGTCGATCCTGGCTCGTACACGTAGCTCACTGCGCGGTTGGTCAGCGCTCCTGGAGTAATCTGCTTGCGCAGATTCGGATTGAATGTCGGCCGGTTGGCCAGCGCCAGAATTTCGCCGGTGTGCGGATTCTCCACGATCACCG
>OCZU010000071.1_pt1 | contig 73538 bp, 48 predicted proteins | sample 1539001 | NCBI WGS metagenome assembly OCZU01 (sample SAMEA3539306, study PRJEB22396) | soil metagenome | biome: tundra; feature: field; material: soil | place: USA | collected 2010-05 | depth 0.15 m | reverse complement strand
GGGTCACTCCTGGCTCCTTTGCTATTTCGCAAGGCGATGGCCACGACAATACTTACACCCATAACGATGTCTACGACGGATATGAGACTGGGATCAAAGTGTGCGCCCTAGGCTGTCTGCCAGGTTCGAGCAATTCGCACGGAGCATTCAACAACATCACTTCGTTCAATCACGTCTACAACCTTGGACAGGGCATCATGGATGATATTGGCGGGGTCTACTTCAATACCGATCCCAGCGCTACCGGCAACCAGGCGCTCAACAATAAAGTTCACGATGTGAGCGATGCTTCGGCGCTGGACGCGGATGGCTACGGCGGCCAGGGCATTTATTTGGACGCCGATACCGCCAACGTACTGGTGGAAAACAATCTCGTCTATCGAACCTCGGGCACCACCCAGGCGCAAACCTGTGGACCACAATCCGCAGGCACTCCCAACACCATCAAGAACAACATCTTCGCCTACGGACGTCTGGGCACCAAACAGGAGGGCTGCGACCCGCCCGCTTCGGGCGTTCTGCAGTTTAATTTCACGAATAACCTGGTTTATTTCGACCGGGGATATGTTCAGACTGGATATGCCTACTGCATGGGTGGACCCTGCACGGAAGTGCAGAAGTACGCCGACAACATGTACTGCTATGCGAAAGGCGTGGCATGCGCGTTGCCCACTAACCTATTTTTCACGACCGGGTCGCAAGGGCGCACGCAGACAACCTATTACGCGTCTCTTTCCGCATGGCAGAGCGCAACGGGCGAGGATTCGGGAAGCGTGGTACAAAGTCCGGGCTTCGCCAATCCCGTGTACCCAGACGACAACTATTCGCTCTCCGAATCTCCTGGCGTGGGCTTCGTTGTGTTCGATCCGAATGAAGCGGGGCGGTCCAATCCTGTGATCCCGGGCCCCACGGTAGCACCAACATTCGTGACGGCTCCGTACAATCCGGCGACGGATTTCTAAGCCACTGAGTCGGCAATTTAAGCAGCGGATCCCCCAGAGGATCCGCCGCTTTTCTTATTTGTGCGGCGCCTTGTGCTCCGCGGGCGGAGCGCCAAGTCTTTCCAGAAGAAGCGGTTTCGTTCCAATCATGACGGCCCCCTCAGCAATTGGGAACTTGCCGCCGGTCAGATCGCGGTATTGCGAGAAATCGTTACCGGTTGCATACTTCGAAGTTGATTGTGGGTTATAAGAGTTCGAGGCGTTCCACACAATCCTGGCCTGATAGCCGTTCGGGCGGGAGATGTCGCATGTCCAAACATCGTGATCGCCTGAACACGGTTTGGTGAAGCTGGCGCCAACCAGCCAGTTGTAAACCTGACCATACGCCACGCCGGCTTTATTAATCCCGTTCCTTCCGTCCCACATTCCTCCCCAGCCCCGCGCGTCGCCGCCGTTATCCCACATAAACCAGTAGGCGCGTTCTACGCCGCTGGAGGCCTGCAGGATGAGCCAGCGAGCCACATAGGCGGCTTGGACGTCCAGGTCGGGGAGTTCGCCGTTTGTGCCCCATCCGCCTTCTGTGGCCCACAGCGGCTTGCCCGCCATGCCTCCTTTATCCATTAACGACCGCATGGTAGCAATCTTTCCGAGCAACGTGTCCGGGCACACGGGAGACTGTCCTCCGCCCGGACAGCCGCTTCCCGCGAAGGTCTCGGGAAACGGCACGGGATTGATGTTCCATGTGCGGGCGGCGTAAGGATGAAAAGCCCCGGCGTCGGGATAGTCGTTGCTGTACTGCTTGTACGCGAGCAGAAACTGTCTCAGGTATTCGTCGTAAGACCGGCTGTTACCGTTGCCTTTCGTATCGCCGGACGTGGCCGCAGAGATGTCGGGAGTGAGCGTTGTGCAGCCCCGGCATTGATCTTTAACAATCTTCACCATGTCGGCGCACATCTTCGCGCTCTGCGCGTAAGTACCAACCCAAAAGCCATCCAGGTTAGGCTCATTCCAGCAGGAGAACGCCACGATGCGGCAACTCTTGTTGGGAGCGGTGCCCGTGCAAACATGATCGAGCAAACTGGTAACGAACTCTTTGAATTGGCAGTCAGTCGTGGTCGCACCCGCGAGTGGTCCCTGGCACGGCGTCGTTGCCATGAGGTCGGAAGGCGGAGCGCAATCGGGCGAGTCGCGACGCGGGCCGCAGGCTTCGTGAGAACTGGCCGCAGCCCAGTCGGGCGTGCTGCTGAAACTGTACATCACGTCAACGCCGTGGGAGCGCGCTGCGTCGAGCCAAACATCCAGGTTGTGCCAGTTGTACCGGTTGCGGCCCGCGCCTTCCAGATGAAACCAGGTTGTCAGGTTGCCCAGCATGCGCAGGCTTCCGAACGGGACTTGAGGCCAGGGCGTTCCAGGGCGGTTGATGTGCATGCCAAAGAATGTGGGCGGGATTGGCTTGGCTGCAGCCGCAGGCGATTGCGAACCCGACTGCGCCGCGCCGGCGCCCGCGAGAGAAAAGGCGCACACCAGCAATAAGACTGCAGCGAGGAAACAATGTATTTTGCTCATGTCGTTTCTGCAGTTACATCTTAGCCCGTCCGGTTTTGGAAGGGTCAGAAAAAAGGGCAGCGTCCGCGAGGATCGCTGCCCTTCCTGATTACATCCGAATTGTGATTCCCGCCCCGACGGAGATTTCGCGGCTGCCTAGAATCCCGACAGCGAAAGCGAGGCCGATTCCTTCCGCTTCCTCACTTGCCCCGAGGGCTGGAATGGAGCCTTCGTCAGCAGGAAGTTATCCATCAGGAGCGCGTCAATGCCGGAGCAAGAGTAGCTCCGGATCGCGTCGAGCGGGCTGACCACCAGCGGTTCGCCGAACAGGTTGAACGACGTATTCAGCAGCATCGGCGCCGGGGCCGACTCTCCAAAGCGTTTCAGCAAATCCCACAGCTCTGGGTTGCTCTCCTTCTTTACGGTATGTAAGCGCACCAGGCCGCCGGGAAGAACAAAGCCTTCGGGCAGGCCATCCACACCCGGGCGAACCCGCGCCAGCGAGTTCATCGACTCGCAAAGCTGGGAGCACTCAAAAAAGCGCGACGCGTCCTCTTCGGGGACCGAGACGGCAAAGGGACGGAACCACTCGCGGTGCTTGATGAAGTCGTTGAGATTTTCTTTCACGTAGGGCGCCCAGGGTGAAGCCAGAACGCTGCGATTGCCGAGAGCGCGTGGACCAAATTCGGCCGCACCCTGAAACCATCCAATAATTTTTCCCGAGAGCAAAAGTTCCACTGCGTTCTCGGCCTGGCGATCCTTCATGATCTGGAAGGAAAAACGGGCCTTGCAGTTGTCGAGAACATCTTTAATTTGCTGCCGGGAATATGTAGGACCCCAATAAGCATCGCTGCTGGGAGCTTTACGCGGAGCTGGTTGCATCTGGTGTTGCAGGTACAGAGCTGCGCCCACCGCGCATCCCGCGTTGCCCGGAGCCGGAGGCACAAACACGCGATTTAATCCGACGTTCTTTTCGACTGCGGCCACGAGCAGAACATTCTGGAACAAGCCGCCGCCGAGACAGACTTCGTCGATTCCTTCCTGCCTGCGCAGCGTCTCCACGATGTCGGTAACTTTTTCGACGCAAACCTGCTGCACGCTGGCCGCGAGCGCGCGCCGCTGTTCGTCGCTCCACTCCGCGCGATTCTTCGGGAGGCGCAATCTGCTCCAGAATTTGGCCGAAAGAGCAAAGCGTCCGCCCACTCCGTGGTCCAGATAGCTGGAATCGAACCGCAGAATACCGGCACGCGATTTCCCCAGCATGTCATAAAAAACTTCGCGATAAAGAGGCTCGCCTTCCAGACTCAGCCATTGCGTCTTGTGCTCATCGACATGCGGGTTAAACCCCAGGATCTCCGTAACCTTCGAATAGAGCCATGCGAGCGAGTGAGGATACGCGATCGTGCGTAGCACGCGAATGCGCGAACCCTCGCCGACGGCAAGCATACCGGAGTGGCCGTCACCCTCTTCGTCCATCGTGACGATGAGACTTCGCTCGAACGGCGAAAGAAAAAAGGCGCTGGCCGCGTGACACAGGTGGTGCTCAACGTTTACGATGCGGTCCAAGGGAGCGCCGTCTTGCAGGCGAAGCAGGCGGTGATGCCCCATTTCCCGCGCTAGCCGGCCGATCTCGGCCATTTGGCAATAAGCCGAAGCCACGGGAGCAAAAGGCGAGATCTTGGCGCCGGCGACCGAGCGTCGCGTCCAGCCACGAACCGGCCGGCTGGCAACCGCGACGTGATCCAAATCCTTCCACTGGATTGCGCCTTGCTTTAAGCAAAACTCAATGGCTGCTTCGGGTAGGCCTCGCGTGGTTTTCGAACGGGAAAGTTTGCCCTCCTCGACAGCGGCTCGAATCATGCCGTTCTCGAGCAGAGCTGCGGAGGTGTCATGGGTGAAAGAGGACAGGCCTAAGATACGCATGTTGGATTTTCCCCGCTGGATTGTTCTTGGAAACGAACAAGACGACTAAGTTGACGATGAAGAAACTTCGTCCGCTCAGGGCTCGGGAGATTCTACCGGAAGATTTATTGGGGGAGGACTAGTTAATCGCCATCGCCCACGGCCACCGGCTTAGCGTTCAACCGGCGCAACAGCGGGCTATTCTGCGACATAAACTCGACGTGCCCGCACTTCGGGCACTCCAGCACGACGTTGCCACCGGCCGAGCCGTAGGGAAGGAATGTAAACTTGGTGAACGCGTAGCTATCGAGCTCGTTATGGCAACGGAGGCACTGCACTCCTCCCGCGCTGGCCGCGGGCTTTTTCTCCGTCTGCGAAGAATTGGAGCGGCCGATTTTTTCTACTCCGCTTTTTTCGACACTCATACCAGCTTCCCTTCCAAAGACTCTATCGCAGAGTAGCCCAGTCTGGCCAGTATTTCGCCCGCGTACTGTTGCACAAGTTGAGACTGCTCGTCGGTAAACGCTTCGCGCCAGCCTCCAGCCGAACCGCTGCGGATGAACTTTCCTTTTGCCGAAGCCCGCTGCGGATCGGCTTTCTCCTTCTTGCGCATGTTATCCATCGAATTGTTGACGATCACCTCCCGAATTCTTGCCGCCTGCACCGGCACGCCCAGGAAGTCTACAATTCGCGCTAACTCCTGTTCGGAGTTACGCTTCAATTCTTCAAAACAAACCAGCAAGACTTCAGAGCGTCCGCTGTCGGCTGCATCCATCCACGAAATCGCGTGATTCGACCATGAGCCATAGGGATTTACTTCGCCGCGCAGGAAGCGCTCTAAATAAATATCGAAATCGCAGCCCGCGAGTCCCAGCGCCTTCTGGTAAGCGAACTCGGAAAGTGCAACGTCCCGGGGATCGCGCGCCAGATAGATCGCTTTCTTGTATTCCGTGCGAAAGGGTTCATGGGTCTTGATGAGCCGTCCTCCGGCAGGCAACACCGGCGCGGCGGTCAGATGCCGGCCGACGTCAGGAATCATCTCGTTGGTATTGGAAAAACCTGAAGAGCGCCCTGCAAGCAACTCCAGCAGCATGAATCGCAGCCACGTACTCCCGGACCGGGGATAAGAACCAACAAATGCGTCTGAAGTCTGAAAGCTGCGGTGCCGCACCCAGACTAAAGGGGCGCGAGCCGGCGTCTTCGAAAGGCTATGGCGAACTTTGCGCAGAATTGGCATGAGATCCTTTTTCGGCGAAATTCAACTGCGGGGCGAAACTTCGGGGAGGGCTGAAGGTTCTTGTGCGACTTCAGGGCTGCGGTCTTTTGACTTCGCCGAGCGGTATCGTTGCAATAAAGAAATCGGGGCGTAGCAATAAACCAGCGCTGTGAACCGATCGAAAGAGCGCAGGGCTCGGAACCGCACCCCGTCCCAACTTCGCTCCAGCCGACCGGGCTGGGGCCTATCTCCAGCTGGCATTTTCGGGTACAGCGGCCAACTTCCCGCGTACTCCTGCTGCCAGTAGGCAACGTAGCGATCGATCTTGTTCTTGAAGGGTAGCGGTAAGACTTCGTCTCGGTCTTTCTTCTTCCTGGCGCCGATGGTTTTACTTTTCAGTCCTGCGTGATGGTCGGCCTCGTAAATAGCGGAGCGGTCGGCACCTTCAAGAGAGGCCATCTGCTGGTCGAACGGTATTTGCAGGAAGTTGCAAACACCGGACAGAACGCGCTCGGGCTCCTTGATCATTTCCTCGTACTGGATCTGGTGAATCGGAACGCCGCGGCTGATCAGGGCCTCGCACTCGCTCTTAAGCCGGCGCGTGCCGATTAAAGCGCGGTGTGTGATCCCCCGCTTGGCAAAGAAGGAGGAACCGGTCTGTGCCGCACGAATGATGCTTCGGCAAATGTCGGCGGGATCTCTCCAGATCACCACGAAGCGGGCGGTCGGAAATTCCCGCGACAGCCAGCGCAGCGAGTCGTAGTAGTTGGGAGATTTTTCTCCGTAGAGCGCGTCCCCGGCATATTGCTTCCAGACCATTTCCGTAGCGCTCCGCAGACCGGGAACGTTATGTGGAATCTGCTGGCGATCGATGCGATGACGGGAGAGAGCGGAATTCCAGAACTCCCAACGTTCCAGCCAGTCTGTTTTGCCGCCAGACTTCCGAAAAAGCTGCGGCAGCAACGGGAGATCGGCCTCATACATGAGGGCTATTCCCGGATGCTGGTTCAGCAGTGTGTACAACAGCGAAGTACCGGAACGCCACATGCCGACAACGAACACGGGGCCGGGAGTTACATCCGTAGGCATGGGCACCGTTTCCCCTCGTTCATATTTCTTTCGTCTCCCGAAGATAATTTGAGAATTTCTGCTGCGAGTCTTTTGTTGAATAGAACTGCCCTGGAGGAGATTTGGAAATTAGCTGGATTTTTCTTGTCCAAAAATTCGCGGCGCCAAATGCTCCAGACAAACTGCCCAGACAAATTTCGAACCATTTACGATGTAACGGGACCACAGCCTTCGCGGTTCCGCGCACAAACGAAACAACCATTCGATCCCGTTCTCCCGCATCCAGGCGGGAGCTTGCGTCAAGCGTCCCGTGTTGAGGTCAAAGGCTGCGCCCACTCCCAGCATTACCGGCACGCGCAGCGTGTCGCGGTGAGCGTACATCCACTGTTCCTGCTTGGGCGTGCTCAGGCCGACCCAGAGGACATCAGGCGCTGCGGCTTCCACAGCCCGCTGCACTTCTTTTTCCTCATCCTCGGTAAGCGGGCGGAACGGCGGGCAGTAAGTTCCGGCGATTTGAATGCCGTACCGTTCATGCTCCACCTGGGCGAGGTGATCCGCTACTCCCGGAGCCCCGCCGTAAAAGAAGTGCCGGTACTTGGAACCCGTCTCGCGGCAAAACGTCTCCATGAGTTCCGGCCCGTATACCCGGCGCCTCATCTTGCTGTGTCCCTGCCACCGGCCCAGCCACACCAGCGGCATGCCATCGGCAACCACTAGATCGGCGGAGTCGAGCACGCGCCGGAAGTGAGAATTCTCCCGCGCCTCCGAGACGCCATGCATACCAGTGACGGCAACATATCTGGCCGGACCGCGTTCCTGAATCCAGGACTCCAGCACTTCAATCGCATCTGGAATCTGGACCTCATTTACGCGAACTCCCAGCACGCGAAAACTGGGTATCTCGCTTACAAGATCTAGAACCGCTTGAGACGGCACTTTCGGATTCTCCCCTCGCTACGGCTGTTTGAGCCACTTCAAACCGACGATTCGTTAGTTTGAAGAGGATTTTTCGATGATGAAGTTTTCCAGCACCAAGGCATCCATCTCGCTCTTCTCGAATGTGTTGAACGCATTGGCCGGGGTGTTCACGATCGGTTCACCCTTCAAGTTGAACGAGGTGTTCATCACCACGGGCACGCCCGTAGCTTGGCCGAATTTCTCGATCATCTTGTAATAGCGCGGGCTTTGCGCCTTGAATACCGTCTGCAGACGCCCGGTGCCATCCACGTGAGTGATGGCGGGCAAAGTTTTCTTCTGCTCTTCCCGGACCGGCACCACGTACAGCATGTAGCGCGCCGGAGACAGGTTCATCGCGTTCGGCAGCTCGAAATATTTCTCCGCGCTTTCGGCCAGGACTGACGGGGCAAACGGACGATAAGGTTCGCGGAACTTGATCTTGGTGTTCACGATGTCCTTCATGTCCGGATTTCGCGGATCGGCCAGAATCGAGCGGCTTCCCAAAGCTCTCGGACCCCACTCAAACCGTCCCTGCGCCCATCCAATTACTTTGGCGCTGGTCAGATGGCTCACCACCGCGTCCAGCAACTTGTCTTCGTCGTCGTAGCGCTTGTGAGGAATGTTGTTCTGCGTCAGGAAATCTCCGATCTCGGAATCCGAATTTTCCCGGCCCCAGAAAGCATGGTCCATTTGAAAGTTCCGAGGCTTGCCTAACAGAGTGTTGTAGGCCCACAGAGCGGCGCCCAGCGCTCCGCCGCCGTCACCAGCGGCCGGTTGCACGTACATGTTCTCGAACCCCGACTCATTCAGAATCCGGGTGTTGGCCACACTGTTCAGCGCAACGCCACCGGCCATACACAGGTTCTTCATCCCGGTGGTCTTGTGCAGGTGCGTGGCCATGCCCACCATGATGTCTTCGGTCACCTTCTGAATGCTGGAGGCGATATCGGCATAGTGCTTGTTGAGCTTCGACATCTCCTGGAAGTTTCCCGGCGGAGTTCCAAAATACTTTGGAAAGCCAGTTTCCTCGGTGAAGAACAGCATTTTTGACGGGCGCGGGGTGCCAAACAAAGCGGCAAATTTGTTGTTGTAAGTTTTTTCCGTGGAGTGATGGAAGCTGAAGTAATCCATGTTCAGCGAGAAAGAGCCGTCGCTGTTCAACTGGATCAGCTTCCAGACCTTGTCCACATACTTGGGCTCGCCGTAAGGCGCCATGCCCATCACTTTGTACTCCCCCTCGTTCACTTCGAATCCCAGGAAGGCGGTAAAGGCGCTGTAGAGCAGGCCCAGCGAGTGGGGAAACTCGATCTGCTTGTTCAGGGTCAGCTGGTTGCCCTTGCCGATCCCGTGCGTGGCCGTAACCCATTCACCGACGCCGTCTACCGTCAGAACTGCCGACTCCTCAAAAGGCGAACACAGGTAAGCGCTGGCCGCGTGCGACAAGTGGTGCTCGCTGAACAGAATCTTGTCCTTCTTAATCCCGAGCTCGGTCTGTATGGTGGTCGCGACCCAAAGCTTGTCGATCATCCATGTGATCATGGACTCGCGGAACACCTTCCAGGACTTTGGGTAGGTCTGCAGAACCATCATCAGGATGCGGTCCAGCTTGCGGAACGGCTTCTCGAAGAACACCACGTAGTCGAGATCCGGACCGGTGATGCCCGCCTCATCCAGACAGAACTTGATGGACTGCTTGGGAAAATCGAAGTCGTGCTTTTTCCGCGTGAAGCGTTCTTCCTCCGCCGCCGCCACCAGTGCTCCGTCTTTGAGCAGCACAGCCGCCGCGTCGTGGTAGTAACAACTGATTCCTAATATGTACATTACACTCCTCTTTGATTGGTACTCGGTTCGGTCAGTTCCTTACTGCTTGCGCGCCCACTCCATGTCGTAGGCCTCTTCAGGATGGTCCAGCCACGCGTCGGGGAGTTTCTTGATTCGCAGGGGATCGCTGAACCATCGTGCTGCCAGTCCAAAGGGCAGCATCAGCACCGCATAAAAAATCGTTAGCAATACCCGAGCCTGGAAGTTGCCGACCTTCTTTCCAAAGGCCTTCCACGCCTCCCAAGCCCGCTTCAACATATTCCACATTGCTGGTTTGTACTCCTCTGCAAAAGTCTCTCAGGTGCTAATACTCGGCTCTGGCGGGGACCAGGCTCCAGCCAGGCGCTGGCTTTTCTTCGCTCTGGCTGACCTGCTTCAGCAACCTTTCGCTCACGAACACCAGGGCGAAAAGCATGGTGAAGGTGGCGTCAGGACGGCTGCCGAAGGCGCGGCTGACCAGGCCATTAATCAAAATATTGAGATAAACGGCGAAACATCCGGCCGCCAATGGGAGTGAAGCCTTCCGCATTACCAGGATGAGGTTGCGGATAATCACGGCGTGCATCATCACCATGACGAAAAGTCCGAAAATGCCGTTGTTGTACCAGACTTCCAGAAACCCGTTGTGCAAGTGCCCAGGCTGCCAGGAGACGCTAATCTTGTAGGCCAGAAATCGGGACGACATGAAACCTCGGCCCAGAATCATGCGCTCCTTGATGAGTTGCCATCCCGCCGACCACACATCGGTACGGCCGGTCACCGTTCCTGCCTGCTCGGTTCCCAGATAGGCGGTGATGTAAGACGCCAGCCCCGGTGACAGAACCATCAGCAGCGCGCCCGCCGCCACCAAGCCCAGCAGGAACCAAATTGCCGATTTGAACTTGCCCTGCCAGATGAAAAAGATGAGGCCGGAAAAGACGCAGCCTGCGATTCCCGCTTTGCCCGCGGCCAGAATCATCACCAGCATTCCGAAGGTGGCAAAGAACAACGCCCACCCACGATGCCCGGGCCGGGAAAGCGCCAGGGATAGAAGAACCAGAACTCCCGCGTCGGCGGCTAACATGGTGGGCGCGGTGCCCACGTCGAAAAGCCGTCCCATGGCGAGCACTGCAGGATCCGCGATCAGCCGCAGCAGCGGCACGAAAACCAGAAACGCAAATCCCCACTGGCTGACTCTGAGAAACGCCCGCAGGTCGTCGGAGTCTTTTATTTCCTGATTGCAAGCGGCTAACAGAGCGATCGCCAGAAACAGCTTGATGATCCAAGCCAACGAAAACAGCGGTTTCTCGGCATACGCGCACGACAAAAAGCAAACTACGCCAAACCACGCCACCCATTTGAAGGATCCAGCGAAGATCTTGTGCAGATACTGGGGATTCTTTACGGAGTAAAGGACAAAAGCAAAAATAATAAAAACCCAGATCATCACTTCCGAATAAGCTCCCGTGGAAACCGCGCCGCTTTCGGCATCTTCGGTGACGTAGGAAAATAAAGCTTCCGAACCCAGCAGCACCCACCACAGCGCAAACACCAGGTTCCGGCCCCGGGACTCGCCGGAGACCGCCATGACGATCCAGAGCAAAGTGAAGAAGCAGACTCCCGCGATCATAATCGTAACGGCCTGATCCGAAACCAATTCGTAGAAAAGCGCCATCGCACCGGCCGTGACCACGCACAGGGCGCCGATCCACAGCCCGGAGCGCAAGCCTACATTCGGCTTGCTTTCTGCCGGGCTGTGGTTCGGCCTTGCCGGATTTAGAAGAGTCACACTCATTGATTCCTGGGAACCTTCGCGGTTATTCCTGGGATACGCGGTGCTCTAGAACAGCGTGTAGATGAATGGTGCAATGGCCGAGCTCTGTCCGAGGATGATGAGAGCTCCGATCAGGAACAGGCTCACCACCATGGGCACCAGCCACCATCGTTTGTTGCGCATGAAGAATGAGAGCAGTTCGCCGGCAACACCCATGTTCCGCGCACCGTTCCGAATGAATTTCATTGATTTTCTCCTATACGGGGAAACGGGCGCTCATCAGGCCCCCGTTCTAAATTTTACGTTGGTTTTCGGCTCCAGCCCTTCGTGAACTGGGCGACCGGAGTTACTTCCGGGAGTTACTCAAGTTCCGTAAGCACCTTGCTACTGTTTGTGCGCCCAATCCATGTCGTAGGCCTCTTCAGGATGGTCCAGCCACGCGTCCGGCAGCTTCTTGATTCGCAGCGGATCGCTAAACCATCGCGCCGCCAGCCCAAACGGCAGCATTAGGACCGCATAAAAAACCGTTAGCAATACCCGAGCCTGGAAGTTGCCGACCTTCTTGCCAAACGCCTTCCACACTTCCCATGCCCGCTTTAACATATTCCACATTCTGATCACCGCTCCTGGGTTTAACTAAATTTGTTTACTGAATTTGTCTAACTGAATTTGTCTGCCGAATTTGTTTAGCGATCCTTAGTGAGCTGTAACGTTGGAAGGCGTAGTGACCGGAGCAGAATTCGCCACATTCACGCCCGGTACCTGGCAAGCTTCGTTATAGACAGGAAGCTGCCGGATGATCTTGTACAGCTCCTCCGCGATCACCTTATGGCCAGCCACGGTGGGGTGCGCGGGATCCATATACATGACGTTCTGATCCTTATCGCGCATGACCTCGATCATGTTGATGACGGGAACACGCTCGACTTGCGCGAACTGCAGCATCGCCCTCTGGAACGGATGCATGTCGCTGTCCTTGACCAAGCCGTCGCCGCCGAGCACCAGCAGAATCAACTGCGAGTGGTGCGCCTGAGCCAACTCCAGGCTTTCTTTCAGGCTGGCATTGAACGAGTTGACATCGAGGTCGCCGTTGCCTTCCACCGTGGAGAGCGACCCCTGCATGAGGACGTGGCGGAGCTTGTAGTAAGCGATTTCACGAAAGAGGTCCTCGATGAAGAAGTTGTAAAGCGCGCTGCGCCGCACGATCGACTTGAACTCCACGCGGCGCAGGAACTGCTTGCGGGCTTCCCCCTGCAACTTGGGAAGGTTCTCGAAATTGGTGTTGAAACTATAGGAGCGGATCACGACGTCGGGTTGAAACGTAGGATCTTCGATGACCAGCTTGAGTTTTGCTTCCACCAGCGAGTTGGGATAAGCGTTCACTCCCGCGGAAACAACCTGAAAGTGTTCCCGGTTGCAACCACTCGCGCCCAGCATCTTCTCCAGCTGCGCACTGTAGTGCGAGTTGTCGTCCATGCCCCAGCCCTGGGTGGTCGAGTCCCCGAATGCGATGACGCGAAACTGGTCTTTCTCCTTGGGTTTCAACTCAGAGGCATAGCGAAAACCCTGATGGTTGATGGTGATCGGAAGATGATTCACCACCGTAAGCGTGCGGCCGGGTTCCGGCACCCAGAGCAACTGGTTGTCGGGACGATAGATGGTTAAAGAACCATAGCCGAACAAACGCAGTCCGAGTTCCAAAACTACGCAGATTGCCAGAAACCAGCCGATGGCTCTCCAGAAACCACCGCGCTTTTTCGTGCCCGTACTCATTCCCTGGCTCCCGTCGAGATCATCATCGTTATAAGCGTGCTTAATTTGCGTTCCGGTCGATCGAGTGCCGCCCACTCACCCGATAGCAAGGTGGACATGGTGTCCACTTTGCTGGCTGGCGAATTCTCGCTTTAGAACATCGTGTAGATGAAGGGGGCGAGAGACGAACTCTGGGCCACAACGATCAGCGCTCCCAACAGGAACAGCGTCAACAGGATCGGCAACAGCCACCAGCGTTTGTTTTTTCCAAAAAAATGGAGCAATTCGCCGGCGGTTTGGAGGTTTCGGGCTGTGGTGCGAATGAATTTCATGAAGTCTCCTTTGAGATCGGTGTGATTCCGGGAGGATCCGCAAATTCCGGATCCACATGCTTAATTTTTCCTAAATCAAAATCCTAATTGACGGACGCGCCCGGCGAGGGAAGCCAGTGGTAGCGCTCTAAAAGGTCAATCATGGCCCCGGCCGCAACCTGGTGTCCCAGCGCGCTGAAATGCGGATCGCAAGTCAACGAAAAATACGGCCACTGCAACTGGTGCTGATCGCGATACGCCTGCATGTAGGGCGTCACAAACTCCATCGTAAGTTTTTGCCGGTCCGCGATCTGTTGCAGCCGGAGGTCCAGCTTGGCCGGAGCCAGTTCCTTGGGTAGCGGCCCGAACTGCTTGGTAAGCCGTTGCCGCCAGTCAGGATCAGTGTCACTGAAGTTTGTCCAGGGAATCACAACCAATTTCGCACCGTCGGCCTCGACCGTATCCCGCATGCGGGCCATCACCGTCTCAGTAACGGTCCATGCCTGCTGCCACTCTGGGTCGAGCGGATCATCCGAATAGCTGCCGAAGTAAACCGGCATGCCGTGCCATCGATACAAAGGAAGGTCTGCCCTGTACCAGACACGCTCGACGTAATAGGCCAGGTACGAATGCCGCTCCAGAAATGTAACCAAGCCGTTGAGCGGCCGATGCTGCACCGGCTGAAAAACCAACTGGCCGTTCGCATCCAGATTGTAGTACGGCGAATACCAGGTATGAATTCCGTAAGACTTCGGCTGCAGCGTGGAGGAATTATTCATCACGTCGTTATCGGAAACCGTCAGCAGAACCAGGTCAGGATGAAATTGCCGGATCCGATCCTTGTACATGATGAGCTCCTGGGTCGTCCCAATGCCTTCGATCCCGAAATTCATCACTTCCACGTTGCGATATCCCTGCTGCTGCAAAAGCTTTTCCATCTGGATGTTCATCACCTGATCGGGGTTTACATGAACACCTTCGACCACCGAATCGCCGACCAGGGCAATACGAAACTCACCCGGTGGCTTTTCCAGAATGCGGTCACGATCGCGAAAACCCCAGCGATTGGTCTCGACTTCACCCGTGAAACAGCCTCGGCTGTGCGTGACTTTCATATTCGGAACCAGGGACACGCCAAGCTCCGAATCATACTGGCGAAAAGGGGCGCTGCGAAACTTTCCCAGCGGAAGAACCCGCAACCCAACTTCTCCCAGCAGCGCGAGGGTTACGACCATGAAAAGCCCGTATGCCAGGCCAAATAAGACCCGCTTGTGCAACGGCAAACGCTCTTCCCCAGGCGCCGACTTTTCAATTGCATCGGTCTCCGTTGTCACGCGGCCCCTGAGCCTCTCAGGACCGCCGGAATGGTCTTGACCAGTATTTCCAGATCAAGCCGCAGAGACCACTTATCGATATATTGCAAATCCAACTCCATCCATTTTTCGAAAGAAATCGAGCTTCTTCCGCCGATCTGCCAGAGACAGGTGATGCCGGGACGAACGCTGAAGCGGCGGCGCTGCCAGTCTTCGTTGAACCCTTCATAATCGCGGATGGGCAACGGCCGCGGCCCCACCAGGCTCATGTCGCCTTTCAGAACGTTGAACAGTTGCGGCAGTTCGTCGATGCTGGTCTTGCGCAGAATGCGGCCCAGGGCAGTAATTCGGGGATCATTCTTGATCTTGAAAACCGGCCCCGTGACTTCGTTCAGATGCTCGATTTCACTCATACGCTTTTCCGCATCCACCACCATGGTTCGGAACTTGTAGATGCCGAAGTGCCGCTTGTTCAGGCCCAGCCTCTTCTGTACGAAAACCGCCGGTCCTCGCGAAGTCAGTTTGATGAGCACCGCCGTCAGCAGAAACAACGGCAGAAGAAGGATGATCATACCCAGCGAGAAAACGATGTCGACGACGCGCTTGAACACCACCGGCCAGCCTTGCAATCCACCCGTGTAATGCGTGATCAGTGAGTCGCCGTCGAATTCCTCCGCTCTCGATCGCGCTTTCTTCAGGTCGAACAGGTTGGAGATGAACCGGATGACGATTCCCTGCTCCTCGCACAGCGTCGCAATCTCCGAGGCGCGGGAATGGAACGATCGCATGGGCAGAGTAACCACAACTTCGTCGACAACGTTGGCCCGCAGAAACGCCGGCAACGAATCAAAGTCGCAGGCCAGCTCAAACCCGGATCGCCGGAACTCGGTCAGCCCTGACCAGTCCTGATCCACAAAGCCCATCACGCGATAGCCGAGTGCCGGATTCTGCCGCATCTTCTCCGCGAACTGAACCGCACGCGGGTTCGTGCCTATAATCAGCATGTCGCGCAGATTTCTGCCATGCAGGCGAACTCGCTTGAGCAGGCTCCGCATCGCAGTGCGGCTGAGAATGGTAGTCGCCATACTCGCTACCCAGAACACTCCCAGGAACTCCGCCGTGATCAGGGTGATGTGGAATACAAGAGAAGCAAAGAAAACCACGAACGTGCCCAGCGTGGCGGCCTTGATGACGTCGACTACTTCATCCCAGCGGCCTGCCAAGCGTCGAGAAGCATACATCCCAAACGAAGAGAAGATCAGATGCCAGACCAGGAGCAAAAGCGAGAAAGTTACGAAGTTTTGAATTTTGACTCGTAGCGCAAGAAATTCGGCTACCGAAACAGTCGCGTTCTCCGAGACCACAACCGCGGCCAGTCCAAATGAGGCCACCATCAGGACAAGGTCGAACACTTTCATCGAATTCAACAAGAACTGTCGTCGAACGTTACCCACTGGAAAACTCCTTGGAAGAGCGCTGTCGAACGTAGGAGGAACAGGGGAAAGTCTTGGCCTTAGTGATGGTTGTGCGTACCGCGGAAGGAGAGTGATTTTCTAGTCGGCCACTCTCTTAATCCAATTTGCCGTGCCCGGACGCCTTGCTGCGGTCTGACAACGCTTCCGTTACCAGTTGACTGGATTTTTGCAGCTGCATGACAATCTGTTCCATGTATGCCCGGGCTTCAGAAGGGCTCAGATGTGCGCCATGGTTGCCGTTCACTCTGTGTGTGGAAGCGGGAACAAACGTGCTGGCGGGCGAGCTTTCGTAAACTTGCGCAGCGCCGGGGCCGAACTCCGCCGGCCCGCGGAACGCCTTCGAGGTATGGCGGGAAATGTCGAGGTCGCTGATCACCTCTTCGACGATCGCGGCATCCATCACCTTCTGTTGCAAGGCGCAGCCCAGGGACATCGAGTTGAAGCACAGACTGTTAATGTTTCTCGGGATGCCCGCGGCAAACTCGGTGATTCTGGCCAAAGCGGCCGGGCTGAACAGCGGCTCGCCGCGGTGTCCCGCGACGCGCAGCCGGTGATGAATGTACTTGTTGGTTTCTTCCAGTGACAAAGGCTGTAGTCCACTGACCAGCGAAATTCGTTGCCGGAGTTGCGCCATGCGCGGGTTGGCCAACTTGTCGGCGAGTTCCGGCTGGCCGGCCAGTACGATCTGCATCAACTTGGCTCGCGGGGTTTCAAAGTCCGAGAGCAGACGGACCGTCTCCAGCACGGCCGGATCCAGGTTCTGCGCTTCGTCGATCACTACGATGAAACGGTTGCCGGCGCGAGCTTCCTGCAGCAGACGTTTATTGAACTCCTCATGCATGCGGACAAAATCCTGGTCCTCCGAACCGTACCCCAGTTCGGCCAGCAGGAAGCGCATAAACTCGCGGGAGTTGCACTGCGTTTGGAACAGAAATGCCGTGCGCGCCGAAGTGCGAAACTTCTCCAGCAGATGGAACAGCAGGGTAGTCTTCCCCATCCCCGGAGCGGCAATCAGCGCCAGGAACCCAAGCCCACTCTCGATGCCGTAAACCAGCGAAGCCAGCGCCTCGCGATGAGCCGGGCTGAGATACAGGAAACGCGGGTCCGGCGTAACTCCGAAGGGCTGTTCCCGTAGACCGTAATAGTTCAAAAACATTCCCGAAGTCCTCTTTTTATTTTCTTTACACCCCAGCAGACTTACTGCGGTCCTTGTCCCACGCCATGCGAATTGTAAGCCTCTTCGACGTGCAGTTCACCGTGGCCATTTCTACGGGCACCGTTGCCATTCCCATTACCGCTGTGGTTTCCCATCTTGCGATTCGCGCTCAAGGGCACCGCCGCCAGTACGGGGATATTCAATTCGGACAGAACTTCAGACGGCGTTCTAAACGACGAATCCAGATATTCTCTGGTGAACACCAGGCCCACGCTCAGCATACAAGCCATGAGCACACCGACCAGGCCGAACATCCAGGCCGAGCGGGTGGGCGAGAGCGGCAGGGTAGGCTGTTGCACCATCCCAATGTTAAGGATACGAGTCTGATCGAGCGCATCGGCGATGCGGGCTTCTTCGCGCTTGTGCAAGTAAAGAAGATAATTATCTTCGTTCGCTTTAGCAGTACGGAGCAGATCCTGCTGGATGAATCCGTTCACCTCGAGTTGGTGAGCCCTGCCCTGGTAGACACCGACGATGGCTTGCGTGGCGGTGGCCCGCGCTTGCAACGCGCTGTAATCGGACTTGGCCTTGGCCAGCTCTTCGTTGATCCAGGCGTAAGTCGGATTGCGGTCGGTCGTCTGCTCTTTCAGCGGCTTGGTTTCTTCCGCCGTAATCGCCACTCGCGTGTCGGCAATCTGCTTGTCAACTTCCTGCACCAACCGGTAGCCGGGCTGGAACTTGGTTAACAGCTCGGTGCGTTTCAGTTCCAAGGTCAGCAGCGCGCTCTTCAACTGCTGCAGCACGGCGCCGTTATCGGTTTCTTTCATCTGCGTGGTCAGCCGGTCGGGCGTTGTGCCGGACTGCTTTTCCAGTTCGTGGATCTTTTGTTCGGTGGCAGACATTTCGGCCCGCGTCGATTCCAGAGAAGCGCTGAAGTCGTTCAGCTTCTGCAATGTCATGTCCCGGGAAACCTGCGGAGCGACGCCGCTTTGTTCCTGAGAAAAATTCTTCAGTTGTTCTTCGGCTTGATCCAAGTCGTGTTTATAGCGGTCGGTCTCTTCTTCAAAAAACTTCAACTGTCCGGGTGGCCGGTTCACGGCCACGTGTTTTTCCACGTAGGCGGTAATGACATTGTTTAGAACTTTTGCCGCCGACCTGGCATCATGCGCCGAGTACATGATCTGAACCACATTGGTCTTCTTCAAAGGCTCAACTCTCAGGTTGCCCTTCATCTTGTCGACCGCTTTCGCGATCTTTTGATCTTCACTCTCGGCAAACAGGGACGACAACAGAGACTTCCGCTTGTCCAGGCCTGAGTCGATCACGGCCTTGCGCAAAACATCTTCGCTCAGGATCAACTGGGCTTCGGAGTTCAACTCTTCTTCGGTTACTTCGCCCACGACTTGCGTCGGATCGTTTTTTTCCGACGTCACCACGGGATCGACGCGTTCGCGTTTCACCACAATCTGCGCTGTCGATTCGTAGGTGGCCGGCAGCAGCAGAACCGCCGCCAGCGTGCCTAGCAAGATCCCGATGAAGCAAAGCACAAATGCCCGCTTGTGGCGAAATCCGATGGCGAGCAGATCGCGAAGCGTGAAGCCGAAAGTGCTTGCGCTCGGGGCGTGGGTAAAATCCTGGTCTTTCATATCTCTCTCCTGTGGGCCTGACGATCCAAGGGGGAACGGCGGAAGCAAACTACGGATGACTTAATTGAGTGTTGGCCCCGACGCCGGTGTAGGGCAAGAATGGCTTGATCTTGGACAGAGCGTTCTTGGGCACGAACAACATATCTCCGGGATGAAGAAGCGGATCTTCGTGCAAATCGCCCTTCTGCTCCATCTCTTTAAGGTTGAAGGTCTTGGCAAACGCCCACTGGTCGGCAACGCGACGGTATAGGCGCACTTGAGAATGCTTGGACATGTCCGTGAAACCACCGGCGATGGCGACTGCCTCCGTCAGGGTTAAATTGCCGCGCATTTCATATCTGCCCGGATGCCCGATCTGGCCGTCGGCGATGAAGTAGGGCTTCTGAAAATCTTTAAGCACGACCACGATCAGCGGATCGTTCAAGATCTTGCCGTACGCCTCGCGCAGGGTTTGCGTGAGCTGTGGCACAGTCAGATCCAGCACCTTCACGTCACCCACACTCTTCAAGGTGACAAAGCCATCGGGCTGAATCAGTACGGTCTGGTTGAATTCAGGGCTGAGTTCAAACGACACGTCGAAACTGTCTCCCGCACATAATTGGTAGCGCGAATCACGGGATTGGAGTTGTGGCACGGTCGTTGCGGTCGCGGGTGAAGCGCTATCCGCACTCGTATTCGAAGCCGCCACAAGATGCGCCGCAGCTGCCTGGGAATTCTCTTGCGCTGCGGCGAGTCCGAGCCCAGCCACCGCAACCATCAGAATTCCCGCCAGCCATTCAATCCGTTTCATCATGATGTTCCTCCCCGCACTAAAGCAAAACGCGCGCTCGGCTCCGAGCTGTGCTCTAAAGACTAACGCAACTTTGTTGACGCTCATCCGGTTAGCTCAAGAATATTACTTGCCGCTTTTCTTAATGATGACTACAGGACAATTACAGCTCCGCCCTCTGAGTCCCATGAAGCTGGACCCTTGAAAAAAACCGAAAAAGACAGAAACCAATCTGCCAGGATGTAGCCGTTAAAGGCTACTTTCCAGCAAAGATTAGGCATCGCACAGTATTCGAAACAGTATTCGTAAAGGGGGGATGACGCTTGAGTGCCAATAAAGCGACACACTTAAGTTGAGTTAGGCTAACCGGGAATGCAAGGTACTGCAAGAGGTCAAAAGCACTACCTACCAAAGACTCTATCGGGCCTCGACCCTTCCCGACCGCCTTCCGAATGACCTTTGTTTACAATAGCTTATAACGCATCCCGGGATTGCGGTCGGCTTGGACCCAGATTCTTACCTCCTTCTTGCAGCGCTCCTCCATAGTCCATTCGGCTAAAGTGGCAGGAAGTTGCACATGAACTTTGAAAGACCGCGCCCGACACGGATACCAGCGCAGAATTCATTTGACATCACACTGATGTGTGACTTAAAGTTTGGTCTCTCCCCCCCGCAAGAATCCTCAGGAGAACCACATAAAGTGTCCCATAAGCGCAATCTGTATCCGTCCGCGAAGGCACCGTTCGAGCTGATGATTCGGCAAGTTCTGACTTGCTTACCGCCCATCCAAATTCCGGCCAGCAAGAGAATGGCCTCCAAGGAAGAATCCATGGCGAAGAATCTAAGTCTTTCTTTTCGCGTGCTCGCGACACTGATCGCGTTGACGGGGTTACTCGCGTCGAGCGCCAGCGCTCAGTATGCTGGGCAATTCAGCTGGGGAAACAGCAACCTGAATGAGACTACGCTGACGCCCACGAACGTCAACACCACGCAATTTGGCAAGCAGTTCTCTTATAAGGTGGACGGCAGCATATTTGCGCAGCCCTTGTATGTCCCCAATGTCTCCATCCCCGGCCAGGGAACTCATAACGTGCTTTATGTTGTGACGGAGAACGACGATGCCTATGCCTTCGACGCCGATGGTTTGACGCCGAATCCGCTCTGGTACACGAGCTTTATCAATCCGGCGGAGGGGATCACGTCCGTTCCTTGTCAGTTGATCACCGCCAATTTGTGCAATATCGCCCCGGTTATCGGAATTACGGGCACCCCCGCCATTGATACCTCCACGAATACGATGTACCTCGACACCCACATCGATAACAACGGCGCTCTTTATCATTATCTTCACGCCATCGACATCACCACTGGAGCGGAAAAATTCGGTGGCCCGATACTCATCCAGGCGTCAGTGCTGGGCAAAGGCATCGACGGCTCGGGAGGCGTTGTTCCCTTCGACGCGTACCACACCTTTCAGCGGCCTGGATTGCTGCTGATGAACGGCGTAATCTACATTCCCTACGGCAACTACCACGGCTGGGTGTTGGGTTATAACGCCTCAACTCTGGCTCAGCTTTACGTCTTCAATGCATCCCCCAATAGCACCAACTCGAATATTTGGCAGAGCGGAGCCGGCCTGACCGCCGATCCGGAAGGCAACATTTATTTCGCCACATCCGACGCCGCGTTTGACGTCTATAACACCACCAAAGATGACTACGGCGATAGTTTGGTGAAACTAAACAGTTCCCTGCAAGTGGTGGATTACTTCACTCCGATGGACCAGGCATGCCGCGGCGGTCACGATGTGGATCTGGGTTCCGGCGGTCCGCTTATTCTGCCTACGCAACCTGGCCCCTATCCCCATGAGATTATCTTGTCTGGGAAGGGCGGAACGCCCTGCGACCTTTGGACCGGCGGCGTCTACGCCGCTCCCATCTATGTGGTCGACTATGACACCGGCCATATGGGCGAGTACAACGACGGCAATCAGGATCTGATCCCGCAAGAAATCGAGGGCGCCCCCTTCGGGTACTGGTCAAATCCGGCCTACTTCAACGCCGGCAGTACCAGCTACGTTTATCTCTCTGGAGTCTCAGCCGACGCCGGCGTCGGAGATTACCTGAAGCAGTACACGTTGACCAGCAGCCTGCTTTCGACGACACCCATAGCGGAATCGCCGGCCGTACTGCCGGATGGCGCGACGCCAGTCATCTCCGCGAACGGTACGACCAACGGCGTCATTTGGGCCGCTGAACGGCAAGAGAGCTTGTCTACTCAGATCGGCAAAAAGTCGCCAGTGCTTCTCGCCTATAACGCGACCAACGTCGGGACTCTGCTTTACAGCAGCGCGCAGAATGCTACCCGCGACACGCCTGGCCTGGAAACCAAGTTTATGGTTCCACTGGTCGCCAACGGCCGGGTCTACATCGGAACGCAGACCGACGTCGATGCCTACGGTGTGCTAGCCCCAGCGAGCTCCGCGACCCTGACCCCTGCAACTTTATCCTGGGGCATCATCGCGATTGGGTCGTCAAGCCAGCCCAAGACCGCGACCCTTACCAATACCGGCAGCGGCACACTCACAATTTCCAGCATCTCGGTCACCGGAACCGAGGCCTCCGAGTTCCCGATCACTGCCAACACCTGCGGCTCATCTCTGGGTGCTGGCCTGACCTGCACGATTTCGGTGGAATTCAAGCCGAATGCCGAAGGCACTCAATCTGCAACTTTGAGCGTCGTCGACGGTGCTGGCACGCAGACCGCGGCCCTGAGCGGAAGTGGTACCGCGGTAAAATTCGCTCCTCCCAGTCTGACCTTCACCTCTACAGCTGTTGGGACGACGAGCGCTCCACAGACCGCTACCATGACCAATCTGTCGAGCTCTCCCATCACGATTACGAGTATTGTGATCGGAGGATCCGATCCTCTCGACTTTGCCCAGACCAACACCTGCGGCAGCAGTCTCGCGGCGAACTCCAATTGCGTCATCACGGTCACCTTCAGTCCGACGGCCATCGGAACTCGAACCGCCAATGTTACGGTTACCGATAGCGACGTAACCAGCCCGCAAAAATTAATCCTGACCGGAACGGGAACACAAGCCAACGTTAGCTATACCGTGCTTCCGACTTCCATCGCCTACCCCAGCGTAAACGTCGGACTGCAGTCGAGCTGTCAGCCCGTGGTCGTCACAAATACGGGCTCAACCTCGCTGACCGTCAGCAGCTTCACTCTCACGCCGTTCATGGATTTCCAATTGCAATACGGCTACGCTCCGAAAGTTCTCTCGCCGGCGCAGACCTCAACCTATTGCATAAAGTTCGTTCCGCAAGCGGCTCAGGCCTATACCGGGCAGCTATCGATCTCAATCGAGGGAATCAGTAATCCCTCGATCGTGACGTTTACGGGTACGGGCGTTACCACTACCGCGGTTGCCAGTGTTACTCCGAACGTTTTGACCTTTGCGCCGCAGCCTCTTGGGACCACTACCTCGCAGACGGTCACGGTCACAAACACAGGCAAGGCGGCTTTCCACTTGTCGTCGATCGCGAATGAACCGCCATTCAGCTACACGGGCTTCACTTCGTCGGTCGCGATTCAGCCCAACACGTCGTTCTCATTTCAAGTCAACTTCACGCCCACCCAGGCCGTCTCGTACACGAACGCGACCTATTTGACCATGGACATCATTCCCGGCCAGAGCGTCAGCATGGCGGGAACAGGAACCGCTCCGAGTTCGCTGGCCATCACCAACTTCCCGACACTGCCCTCGGTCACGCAGAAGGCAACGTATCTGGCAAACCTGGCAGCTGCAGGCGGCACCGGTACTCTCACCTGGAGTCTGGCCTCCGGCAGCACGCTGCCGAGCGGGTTAACGTTGTCGTCCACCGGGTCGATCACTGGAACTCCGGCTTCCACGGTTGCAGTCGGAACGTACACCTTCACTGCGAAGGTAACCGACTCTGGTTCGCACACCGCCACTGCGCTGCTCACGCTGCCGGTGGCAGCTTATGTAACGGGCGCCAAGTGCAACAATATCGATTGGGACGTGGCCAACACCAGCACTCCGCTGGAGGCGCTCACCGACCTCGGGACCGGAAAGTATCTGGGCTACGAGGGAGGGTTATATCCTAACGGCCAGAACACCCCGCCCCCTTCTCAGCTGGCTACGGCACTCAGTTACGCCCAAAACATCGGGCCACTAAACGCCTCTGGTCAACCTGACCCCAATGGCAATTACGTCATGATGTCGGTGGGAGTCTCCATTACGCGAACCATTTTTGACGAGTTTGCCCCCATGGAAGCGGGCGATCCCGCTCTGAATTCAAAGTTGATCTTGGTCAACGCCGCCATTGACGGCACCAATGCTCCCGACTGGACTTCGCCGAGCGCCGGAACCTGGCTGACCATCACAAATAATTACCTGCCCTACCAGAACGTCACCGCGAACCAGGTTGTGGCAGCATGGATCATGATGCCCCACAGCAATCAGAGCGGCGTCTATCCCAACGACATGCAGAATCAGGAGAACGATCTCATCTCGATTCTGCAAGACTTGCACACTTTCTTCCCGAATCTCCAGCTGGCATACATATCCAGCCTGCACTATGGCGGGTATCAGCCTTCGAACAGCTATCCGGAGCCGTATGCCTATGAATTCGGACTGGCAGTCCAGAACATCATTGCGGACCAGATCAATGGCAATCCGGCTCTCAACAATAATCCCGCGAACGGTCCGGTGATGGCGCCATTGCTACTGTGGGGGCCTTACACTTGGGCCAACGGGCTGCTCGGCCGCAGCGACGGCCTAACCTGGGGTTGTCAGGATGTCACCAGCGACGGTTTGCATACTTCCTCCATAGGAAGAAACAAAGCAGCGGGACTGCTCAGCACTTTCTTTAAGAGCGATCCCACAGCAACGCCCTGGTTCTTGCATCCGTAAACGCTAACAGCAGAAGTAAGAAAGTTAAATCGCAATTCACGGTCGCCGACATCCTCGGGTAGCCATTTGAATCCGAGGTGCCGGCGGCCGGTTATGTTTCACCCTCGCGGAGACCTCATGCGGCGCCACCTCTTTGCGGCGATAGTTCTCGCCGTCGTGCTCGGGCTCGCAACGACCGCCGTGGCCGGAGGATTCGTCTCCGGAGGCACGTTCGCCACCGGCACCAGCCCCCGTTTTGTCGCGTTGGCGGATTTTAACGGCGACAAAATACTGGACATGGCCGTCGCCAACTACGGCGGCAACTCCATCAGCATCCTGTTGGGCAATGGCGATGGCACTTTTAAGCCCGCAGTGGATTATCCGGTGGGCGCAAGTCCCTGGATGGTGGTCGCCGGAGACTTCAATAATAACGGCCACCTGGACCTGGCAACGATTGCAGGGGCATCCAGCGTCGCCGACATTTTGTTGGGAAACGGGGACGGAACTTTCCAGCCCGCCTATACGGTGGCCGTCGGATCGCACCCCATTGCTCTCGCGGTCGCCGATCTCAATGCTGATGGCAACCTGGACCTGCTGGTTGTAAACCACAGCAGCGATAGCGTGAGCGTGTTGCTGGGGAATGGAAATGGCACGTTCAAAAAAGCGGTTAATTACGGCGTCGGCTCGAAGCCACGCTGGGTTTCCGTCGCAGATTTTAACAACGACAATAAGCTGGATATGGTTGTCGCCAATTCCGATGACAACACGATCAGCGTTTTTCTCGGCAATGGAGACGGAACCTTCGGACCGCCAACCCTCTACTCCACGGGAACGACCGATCTTTGCGTCGTGGTCGGCGACTTCAATGGCGACGGCATTCCGGACCTCGCAACCGCCGACGATAAATCAGACTCAGTCAGCATCCTGCTTGGCAATGGCGACGGAACGTTCAAACCAAGAGTACCTTACTCAGTTGGATCTTTTCCGCAAGTAGTTGCGGTGGGAGATTTCAACGGGGACGGAAAGCTGGATCTCGCGACCGCGAATCAGAATTCAAACAACGTTACCGTGCTCCAGGGCAATGGCGACGGAACTTTTCAGACTGGAGTGAATTACGCGGTCGGTTCCAGCCCGGAAGACGTTGCGGTCGGAGATGTGAACGGCGATGGCTCGCTCGACCTTGTAACTGCCGACCTGAACAGCAACAGCGTCGAAGTACTGCTCAACTCCGGCCCAGTATCGTTATCGCCTGCTAGTCTGACCTTCAACAAGCAACTCTTGCACACCACCAGCGCACCGAAAACTGTAACTCTCACAAACACTGGTGGCAGCGCACTCAACATCGTAAGCATTACGGCCAGTGCCGAGTTCTCCGAAACCAACACCTGCGGATCGAGCGTGTCGGCAGGTGGCAACTGCACCATAGCGGTGAAATTCACTCCCACCGCGGCAGGCAAGCAATCCGGAACGTTGACCATCGTGGACAGCGCCGGCACGCAGTCGGTTCCACTCACGGGCACGGGTACGGCGGTAAAGCTCGTGCCCGGCAGCTTGAACTTCGGGACGATAAAAGTGGGAACCTCCAGTGCGGCAAAGAAAGTAACCATGACTAACTTGGGAAGCACGGCGCTGAGCATCACCAACATCTCCATTGGAGGAGTGAATCCGGCAGATTTTTCTCAGACAAATACTTGTGGCAACAGCCTGGCGGCAAACACAAGCTGCAGCATGAGCGTGACGTTCACACCGACGGCAACTGGGAGCCGGTCGGCATACGTGACCATCGTGGATAGCGATCCGGCCAGTCCTCAGAAGGTCACGCTTAGCGGCACGGGCGATTAGTAATCGGTAGCCGGGTTCAGGGGCGCAGTCACGAACGTGGCCGATACCGTCGAAGCCTGAATGACCGGATTCTGCCTTCCCGCCTGGCTCGGATCGAAAACTACGAATCCCGCTGCCGGTGAGCTCGAGAGAGAGTAATCGTCAGCCGGATAGACCGGATTCGCGAATCCTGGATTCTTCTGTGCCGTGCCCTGCGTATCTTCGCCCATGCCCTGCCAGCCGCTGAATGTGTAGTAGTTCCAGTCCGTCCCCGAACTGTTCAGCGTGTCACATAGGGGCGACGATGGATTGGGCTGTATGTGGAACGCCTGCGAATCGGTGGAGAATGCACCATCGGTACGCCAATACAGATTGCCGCTCATCGTCTGATACTGCATGTAGGAAAAGCCACATGAATAGGTACAGCCTTTCTGCACGCTGAATCCATCGGTGTGGGTCTTATCGAAATACGCGATATTATCCGTCGCGCTGAATTCCAGTATTGGATTAGCGGAGCAGCTATTGCTCATGTAGGGGTTGCTCAATTCGAAAATACCCATACGTCCATAGGCAAGAATATTGTTGTGAATGGTGTTCGCCCCTCCGGCCTGAGCCGGACCGTTCGACATGTGGATGGCGATCGATGAGACGCGGTAAACCAGATTGTTCTCCACCTCAACCGCTCCGGTTTGCGCGTCCAGATATATTCCCTGCCCGCCGTATCCGTCAGAATCCTGCGTGTGGGCATCCGTCACATCGTGACATTTGTTGTTGAGGATTTTATTGCCTGTCGCATAGTGATTCGGCCCCCCGGTGTTGTAGTAGATACACCCCATATCATCGGTCATGCCTTGCCCGATGTTGTAAACGTGGTTGAACTCGGTAGTGTTATTGAAAGATCCGTTTGAGTTCTGCGCGCCCCAGGGGCACCCCAGCGCGCAGACTTCGACGCCACTGTGGTAACCGTCAAAAATGTCGTTGTGACTATAGGTGTTATCGTGTCCATCGCCTTGCACCAGACCAATCGCGCTGGGAAACACTCTGCCATAGCTGGCAATCAGCGTGTTCTCAATCGCCGTGTTGTGCGGCACGTTGGCATCTGTATCGGTGTAAGCCGCGGGCATGCCGACCCGGATTCCGAAAGCGCCCAGATCGTACAAGGCTGCATTTTCAACGGTGTTATCGGCCGTCGCTGCGCTGGTGTTGTTGGTATACAGTTCGATGCCGCCGCCGGAAGTCTGCGTAACCGTATCGCCGTCAAAGGTCACATTCTGGCAATTCAGGCAGGTCAACGCTCCCGTGATCCCCGGGTCCTGCCGCAATGACGGATATCCCACCGCGGGCACGATGAAATTGTCATGCTCGAAAGTCAGGCCAGTAAAGGTAACGTACTGCAGTCCTGTGGCGATCATCACTTGCGAAGCCTGGGGAACGATCACCGAGTCATTGTTCGGATTCTCTCCCGTATTCGCCAGATAAGTGAGCGTCCAAGGCGAGGTTGAGCGATCCAGAAACCACTGTCCCGCCTGCGTCAAGTCGTCTTTCACGTTCTCGACGACATACCGGTGGTTCACGATGAAGCCGGAATCCGGATTTTCCTGAAAGGTCGGCCCGGTAAGATAAATGATGTGGTTGGTTGTGTCGATGGACTTGATTCGTAACTTCGGAACCATCCACTTCTCGAAGTCATAGAGCTCAACATCGCCCGCCGGATAAGGCAAATTCAGATTCTTCCAGCTTGCGCTGATCGGATCACTGGGACTGTACTGGAATCGATCGAAACATTCCCATCCGCTGCCGGACACGTAGACCGAGCAGTTTGGGTCGGGCGCGGGGCCGGAAGATGACCCGGCGAGATAGATAGTCGCGGCTACCCGATAGTAAGCCCCCAGAGATCCGCCGAGGCGCGGCCGCAACCGCCGCTGTTGGTTGTAGAAGAGCTGTTCGAAGTACTGCGTCGAGGCCGGCAAAGAAACTTGCCACTCGTTGCCACTTACATTTTTCCAGCTCAGTCCCGAACCGCTTCCCAGTTGGACGCCTCCGCTGATAATTGGAGTTTCTGCCGGATAGTTTTCCCAGTTCACTTGCAGTTGCGTTGTACCCGAGTCCGCCGCTGTGAAGGACAGAGGTTGCGCGAGGAAATACGTGCCCTGACGGATTTGGACGAGTACGGTCTGGGTCCGCCCTTGGGGATTCTTCAGAATCCCCTGCACAGCCGCCTGGGCTTTCGCAATCGTGGCAAATGGCCCATCTGTGCTGCCGGCATTCGGCGCGGGAAGAGTTCCCGACCAGGTATCGCTTCCGTCGGTTGCGACGTAGAAATCGGCGCCAGTACCTCCGCCTCCGCCGCCCGTGCCACCTCCTCCACCCGTTCCTCCGCCCCCGTTGTTACCTTGCGACCCCGAGCCATTCGAGAATCCGCTACAGGCCACTAAGAACGCAAGGCTTAAGAAGAGGACACATACGGCGAGAATCGTTAACGGGGGCGACTTTCGCATCTTGGGCTCCATTGGCTCACGCCTGGATGTCCCGAGATTAGCCGAAAGACGCGCCAAGTCACGGTTACCGCCGGACAACACGGAGCTTAGGATTAGCGCAATGTCCCGACGTTTCTAAAGCCTGATTGAGCTGCGACCGTCGATTAACGGACACAAAGTGAAGGAGAATAGAAAGCGAATGACTGCAGCAAGGGATTCGTAGGATACGTCAGGAGGGGTCCAGTTGAATGGCGCGGGAAAACGAGAGTGCGGGGAGGAATGCTTCACTTCTTCGAGGTTGCGGTAGCCTGGTTACGAATCGCGGCTGAAACTGGTCGCGCGAGATAGCCGCCCAACTTCTCGGCTACAAGGTTCACGTTGGGTTCGGTGAACAGCGAGCGGTGAGTGCCAGGAATCGAGTGAAAGTCGATGCCGCCGGCGACCAGGTCTTTCCATCCCAGTTTGAAATCGAAGTAGGGACCCGAAGGCCAGTCACTGGACTGCTGCAGAACGATCTTTCCAGGATAGGGCTGCGGTTCATAGCGACTGAACGCGGGGTGGACGATTGAATCCGTGTTGCGCAAGCGGTCTTCGCCCGTGTGGTCGGAGGTGAGCCGCCACGCCACGCGCTCGATTTTTCTTCTGGCTTCGTCCAACCGCTCCAGCAGATAAGCAGAAGTCTCGTTCGCGTCTAACTTCAGCAGATTCGACAAATGATATTTGATGCGCGCGGAATAGCGGCCATCCTTGAAGGGATTCTTGTAGTAGGCCTGATTGTGCGCGTCCAGCATGGCCAGCAGCGCTACTTCTTCTCCGTCCCGAACCAGTTGCTGCGCAATTTCGTAAGCGATCACCGCATTCACGCACAGGCCGCCAAGATAATAAGGCCCTTTCGGTTGCACTTCACGCATCACCCTGATCAGCAACGCAGCGATGTCTTCAAACCTGTAGGGAACCGGGAGTCTGTTTCCATCGGTGAAGGGCAAATCGAGTCCGAGGAACGGCTGATCGGGCCCCAACTTCTGCGCCAGCAGACGAAAGCGCGGACCGCTGCGAACCCAAAATAGAGGAGGTAGAGATCCCTTCGGCTGGATCGGAACAATCGCTCGCTCTCGCAGAGTTTGGCCGGCGCTGAGCAGTGATTCCGCCATCTGCTCAATGGTCGGCGATTGAAACACGAACGCCAGCGATAGCGACCTGCCGAACTCCTTCTCAATGCGCGCCAGCAGCTTGGCCGCCAGCAAAGAGTGCCCACCCAGTTCAAAGAAATCCTGCCCGACATCGTCACTAGGAGTGCCCAGGAGGCTCTTCCAGATCACAAGCAGCCGCTTCTCGATATCGTTACGAGGGCCGGTGGGTTCGTGCCTTGCGCTCTCCACTACACCACTTTCGTCCATCAGCTTTTGGCGGTCCACTTTTCCATTCGGCGTGCGCGGAAGCTTCTCCAGGAAATGAAACGCCGTGGGCACCATGTAGCCAGGTAACGTGGTCTTCAAGAAAGCTCGCAGTTCGTTGCTGGAAGTCGTGTGCTCAGCGTGGGCCGTCACAAAGGCGGTGAGCTTGGCATCGCAGAATCCATTGCGTTGCGTAATTACCGCCGCTTCCCGAACATCCGGGTATGCCGTCAGAGCCGCTTCGATCTCCCCGAGTTCGATCCGCACACCGCGGATCTTCACTTGCTGATCCGCCCGCCCTAGAAATTCGAGGTTTCCATCGGCCAGATGACGGACCAAGTCGCCTGTGCGATAAAGCTTAGCGCCGAGCTCTTCTGCAAAAGGATTGGGAATGAAATTCAGCTCGGTGAGGTCGGGACGGTTTATGTAGCCCCGCGCCACTCCATCGCCGCCAATGTACAGCTCTCCTGCAACTCCGAATGGCACGGGCTGCAAATTGTGATCGAGCACGTATAGTTGCGTGTTGGCGATGGGGCGGCCGATGGGAACCGTGGGCTCGGTCTCACCCGGTTCGCACTCATACACGCTGCTCCACACTGTCGCTTCCGTCGGACCATACTCGTTGAACAGCGACGCCTGCGGCAGGACGCGATAGTGAGCGTCCACCAACTGCCGCGGACAAGCCTCCCCCGCGACAATCACGCAGCGCAGCGAAGCCAGTTGCCCTGCGTCGGATTGGTCCAACAAGTCGCCATAGAGGCTGGGAAAGGTCAGAACGTGGGAGACTTGTTTCTCCGCAATCAAAGCGGCAAGTTGCTCAGGCGCCCAACCAGAATCACCAGGCGGAGGAACATCAAGAGTTCCCCCGCTGGTGAGCGCATGGAAAATTCCAGCGACGGAGCTGTCAAAACCGTAGGACGAAAGCAGTAGAAAGCTATCCACGGGATCTTTGTAATAATTTAGGCGGGCGTGATTGGAGTGCGCCAGATTGCGATGAGTGATCTGCACTCCCTTGGGCCCGCCAGTAGAGCCCGACGTGTAAATGATGTAGGCCAGGTTATCGAGACCGACGGCAACCTGCATTCTCTGCCGCAACGGGTCTGGAACTTGCCAATCAATAGAATCAAGCAGGGCGGTGCGCATTCCGCGGGGTACAGAAGAGAACCGAGCGGCGGCAGTTCCCGACGTCGTAAGCAGCACACCAGCGCCGCAATCGGCGCTCATGAATTCAATCCGCTCCGCCGGATACGCCGGATCGAGCGGGACGTAAGCGCCTCCGGCCTTCAGGATGCCGAGGATCCCCACTATCATTTCCGCCGAGCGCTCCACGCACATCGCAACCGCAACGCCGGCGCCTACTCCCAGTGTGCGCAAATGATCGGCGAGCTGATCGGCACGCTGGTTGAGTTGGCGGAAAGTCAACTGGTTCGCGCCGCACCTTACCGCCATCGCGTCCGGTGTATTTTGTGCTTGCTCCTCGAACAGTTCATGTACTGGCCGCGGCTGATAGGGCCTAGCGGTATCGTTCCATTTCACAAGAATCTCGTGGCGTTCCGCGCCCGTCAACAGCTGCAGCTTGCTGACCTGCTGCCCCGGCTCGGCGACGATCGATTCCAGCAGTGTTTGCCAATGGCTCCCCATGCGCGAAATCGCATCGTCATCGAATAGGCCGGTGTTGTAAATAAAACGGCAGAGCAGTCCTTCGGGACGATCATCCAGCACGAGACATAACTCGAACTTGGTCGTTCCAGTCTCGACGTCGATACACGTGATATCCCATCCGGGCTCTACCTGCGTTACTGGGGGTTCCAGCGAGAACAGCACCTGAAACAATGGATTCCGGTTAACATCGCGCTGCGGATGAAGCTCCGCGACCAGACGGTCGAGAGGGGCTTCGTCATTCGACAGCGCCTCCACGGTTGTGCGCCGCACGCGATCCAGCAACTGCCGGAAGGTCGGGCTTCCGGAAAGATCGGTGCTTAACACAATGGTGTTCAGGAAATAGCCTAAAAGCTTTTCGCTGCCCGCATAATTCCGGCCCGCGGTATTGCTTCCGATCAGGATGTCTTCCTGTCCGCTGTAACGCTGCAGAAGAACGTTGAATGCCGCGAGCAACGTCATGTAAAGCGTCACGCCTTCTTGCCTGCTGAGTTGGCGGACCGCGTCGCTCAACGACGCCGGTAAAGTGAAGGTCCGCATGGCGCCGCCAAAAGTCTGCAGCGCGGGCCGCGTTCTCGAAATCGGCAGCCGCAAGGACGGCAATTCGCCGGCCAGTTGATGCCTCCAGTAAGCCATCTGCCGCGTCAGGGCATCGCCATCCATCCATTCCTGCTGCCGGAGGGCGTAGTCCGCAAACTGCAAAGGCAACGGAGGCAACGGGGAAGGTTTCCCCTGAGAAAATGTATGGTACAAAGCCACCAACTCAGGAAGAAAAATGCGATAGCCTGAGAAGCCGTCGAAGATCAGGTGATGCAACGTCACGAACAGGCGATACTCTTCGCCGTCGAGGCAAACTAACTTAGCCCGAAAGAGCGGACCATGCGCCAGGTCGAACGGCTGGCGAGCGTCCTCGGCTGCTATACGAAGAGCTTCGCCCTCCCGCTCCGCACGAGGCAAACGGCGCAGGTCAATCAACGGCAACTTGATGTCAAACGGCGCCTCGACCCGCTGCACCGGTTCACCATCCGCCACATGGAATGTGGTTCGCCAGGCCTCGTGACGTCGGATGATTTCGGTGAAGCTGCGCTCGAGTGCGGAAACATCCAAAGGCCCATTGCGGCGCACCGTGAGCGGCTCGTTATAGAGCGAAGTGTCCGGAGCAAGTTGCGCATGACGCCAAAGCTGCTGCTGCGCCAACGTAAGCGGAAGCGCGGAGTTATCCCGGCGCGGCGCGGCCGGTGTGGCCGGAAAACTCTCCGGACGCATCTGCAGATACGCTTCCAGCAACTGCTTCCGCTTCGCTTCTGTGAGCACAGTATCGGACATGCTATTCGACAATTCTCTGATGACGCTTCACGAGTTTCGATTCAACCTGGATAGCAACGCCGATACGCTACACGGGTATGTTCTGCGGCTCAACAACCTCCGCGATCTTGCCGCGTGTCGTCATGGCGAACTCGTAAATCTCTTCGAGCATTTCAATATTTCGCGCCGCCGTATATTTTGTTTCGAACTCCCGCCGAGCCAGGCGCCCCATGGCATCGATCTCTTCGGGATGCTCCCACGCCCACTTGACTTTCTTCGCCAGATCTTCCGCATCACCCGGCTGAAAGTGCAATCCTGTCAGGCCATCGGTGACGATTTCCTGCATCGATCCGAGCCGCGAACAAATTACCGGAATGCCGCATGCAAAGGATTCGGCAATCGTCACCGGAAATCCCTCATACCACTCGCTGGGAAAGACCAGAAACCGCGCCTTCTTCATCGTGGCCAGGGTGTCCGGCCGAGAGAGCCTGCCCAGGTAAGTAACCGACGGCAGCTTTCCATCTTTCAGTTCCGATTCTAGTTGCTCCCGGCAAGGTCCATCCCCGGCGATCATCAGCGGGATGTTTCGAGGCATGTGCTCCCAGGCCTTCATCATGGAGAGCACGCCTTTCGCTTTCGCCAACCGTCCAACAAAGAGCGCGTACCCATCCGTTCTTTCTTTCGAATTTGTCTCTTTCGAACCTGACTCTTTCGAACCTGGATCCGGAAGCACGAAGTTCGACTTCACTCGAATTCGACTCGCTGGCAATCCCCCCTCGATCATTTTGTCGCGAGCGAACTCGGTGAGCGCAACGTAGCAGTCCACCAGATTGTTCCATGTGCGCACGCGGCGATGCACTCCCAGCATGAGGCTGAGCGCGGCCGTCCCCATCTTCGAACCCTGGTAGCACCCATAGCGCACGCCGCGCAAAAGACCGTGGTGCAGACACTCCTCGCAAACTTTGCCATCGCGATACAACTCCGCCGAGGAGCAAAGCAGCCGGTAGTTGTGCAGCGTTTGCACCACTGGAACCCCTTCCCGGTGGCAGGCGTAATAAACCGAGGGTGAAATCAGCGGAAAGAAATTGTGGATGTGCACCACGTCAGGCCGGGACGTCTGCAGCATCTGCCGGAACTCGCGATGCCACCGTCTCGACCAGATGCAATTCACGGCCACACCGAGCTTTTTCACCAGGCCGTCAGGATAGGTAGTCTGCTCCTGCACCTGCGTCACTTGATGTCCACCCTCTTTGAGCAGCCGCGCCTCGGACTCAAACACCTGGTCCTCTCCCCCCGGCTGAAGGTAGCGATTGTGGACGGAGATAATTTTCAATGGGCGCATGAAAGATGACCCTGGCAGCGGCGATCACGAACTTTGCTCAGAACGCGCTCTCTTCCACCGGCAAGGACACGTTGAACTCAGGCTCGATGATCTTCAGTGTCGCCACTTTCCGGAGCAACATGACGTAGGCGACAACAACGTACAGAACATTCGCCATGACCATGCTCCAAATCACGCCTCGCAATCCGTAGTAGCGCGTGGCTGGAATACCCAGGACTAAGGCAACAATGCTGGCCGCACCATTGGCAAAGAATAAAGACCGGGGCGACTCCATGGCGCGCAATAGAATAGCCGGCCCCAATGCGGCACTCCACACAATAGTTTCAGCGGCGAACAGCGGAAGCAAAGACGAAGCATCCATGTACTTGCCGGCGTAAAGCATGCGGAACAACGGAGCGCGCAGCGGAATCAGCACCGCCCAGTAAGCTACGGCGCCGCCCACATAGAGCGCCGTAAGTTTCAGCGTTAGCCTCGAAGCCCCGCGCCGTCCCTGCGTGCTCTGCACTCGGGCCGCCAAGGGCAAGAACAGCATGGAAAGCGCCGCATACGTCTGCAGCACCGGACCGCCTAAGTTCATCAAGGCCCTCAGTTCGCCGGCTACGGCGAGCCCGGAAAACTTGCTCACCAAGGGGATGTACACGTAAGTCGAAATCCAGCCAACGATGCACGTGGCCAGCGCCCACCTGCCGTATTCCCAGTGCTTCCCCCAGGTAGTGCTAAGCGGAATCTTGGCGGGAGCCGGATCCAGTTTGGCGTGCAACTGGATCACCATGATTAGACCTCCCGCGAGAGCGGCTACTCCCATCACCAGATACGCCGAGAACGCGGAAAGCCAACCCAGCTTGTACACCAGAAAAGAGCCGCCCACCACGAACGCGCAGTAGAAAGCGGAGCCAAACGCCGCGGGGCCGGGCGACAACTTCAAGTAGAAGCTGCGTCGCCCCAGCGCATGAATCAAGATGAAGGGCGCGGCCACCGTCATGCCGGCGAAGGCCATGGCGGAAACCGGCGAATGCCACCAAACCCGCGCGGCCACCGCCGTTCCACCCAATCCCAGGCAGACAATGATTGAAACACCCCAGTGCAACCATACGGTCGACTGTAAATAGCCGCGAAGATTATTGGGATAGGCAGTGCCGGAATAGACGGAAAGAGGTTCGAGTATAAGAGCCTGGTACAGAAACGTAACCAGAATAAAGATGCTGAAGGCCAGCGCGTATGCGCCGTACTGTTCCGGCGCCATCCAGCGGGCGAGCAAAATTCCGAGCAGGAAATTCGAGCCGGAAAACAGGCCGTAGTCGAGAATTGCCATTCCTCCCTTGGTCACCCAAGGGATAAACTTCTTGAAGATGAAGTCGCGGCTGAACGGAGAAATCCGTTCCTCTTCTCCGCTGGTTTCCTCGATTGCATCCTCTGTTGGCTTGCGTGAAGTAAACACCGGCACGAAAGATCTCCTGAATCCCGGACTTGTCGCTTTCTCGTTCGCCGCCGGGCCGGAACCGGCGGGATATCGTTCTGACGCTCTTCGGTTAACGGGAACTCAACCAGGCCGCGGCCTCTTCGGCTAATTCCGCCTGCGCCTTTTCCAGTCGCGAGCGGATCTCCGCCGCCAACTGTTTCACTTGCGGCTCGTTCAGAATGTTACCGTGATCTCCAGCGATTTCGTGAACCTCGATTCCACCGGCGGCATACTTGCGCCACCCTTCTTGCGGATCGTCCAGACCGCGCAATGCCTTTTCACTCGCACGAAACATTACGACACGGCCGGGGTAAACTTGAGGCCGATATCTCAGTTCGGCTACCGCGCACGCCTCGCGCACCGCTTTGACGGGCCGCGGGAGAGAAAGCGCATCTATCCTTCTCTTGATTCCCCGCCGGAAGCGGATCGATCTTTTCTTCAGATACGCCAGCTTCTGTTCTGTCGACAGCGCGAGAAACTTTCCCAATAAAGACTTGCCTCCCTTCGGGGCCGGAAGATAAGTGTCAACCAGAGTGAGCGCTCTTACATCTTCCTGCTGTTCCATGAGTCGCCGCGCCATCTCGATCGCTACCAGTCCCCCAAACGAATAACCGCCTAGAAAATATGGACCCTGCGGCTGGGCAGCGCGCAAGTGTTCCAAGTACAAGGACGCCATATCTTCGACGCGGTCCAGGCAAGGCAGCTTCCCATCCATCCCTTGCGCTTGAAAGCAAAAGAAAGGCTGATCGGGAACCATGTGCCGCGCCAATTCGTGGAAGCGCATGACCGTTCCGCCCAGTCCATGAACGAAGAAAAATATTGGCTTCGATCCACCCGTCTGCAGCGGAACCAGCGAAGACCACGAGGAATTTTCTTCTCGCAACAGCGACACCAGACTCTCCACCGTCGGGGCCTGGATCAAGGCAGTGATTGTCAGTTTCTTGCCAAATTGCTTTTCGATACGGCTCGTCAACCGCACCGCCAGAAGAGAATGTCCGCCCAACTCAAAAAAATTGTCTCGTACTCCAATCGGCCGCTTGCCTAAGACCTGCTCCCACAGGCTGACCATGCGGGATTCGAATTCATCGCGAGCCGCTACGTAACCCTCTACCTCGCCCGGTTCGGACGGCTCAGGCTCGGGCAGTGCCCGGCGGTCAACTTTGCCATTGGGAGTGAGCGGGAATGATTTCAGAAAAACAAAATCCGCCGGCACCATGTATTCGGGCAGCAGACCCTTTAAGTGGCGCCGCAGTTCGACTGCTGTGCCTGCATTTGGCAAAGCCACAATGTATCCCGCCAAACGCTTTTCACCATTCAGTTCTCGCGCCGTCACTACCGCCTGCGCGACTCCGGGATGCTTCTCCAGTACCGCCTCGATCTCTCCCAGTTCAATGCGAAAACCGCGGATCTTCACCTGAAAGTCGATTCGTCCCTGGAACTCGATGTTGCCATCGGGCAGGTACCGTACCATATCGCCGGTTTTGTACAAACGTGCGTCACCATCCTGGCTAAAAGGATCCGCAATAAATTTTGCTTCCGTGAGTTCCGGATGGTTCAAATATCCGCGCGCAACGCCAGGTCCGCCGATATGCAATTCGCCCGGCTCGCCAACCGCCACCGGCTGCAACTCGGAATCGAGAACATACAGACGAACATTCGCGATAGGACGCCCGATCGGCAGGTTATCGGGAAATGGTTGCGCAGGGTCCGGCTCGTACGCGCTGACGATGACACTCGCCTCGGTGGGCCCATAAGTATTGACCCAGCGAACCCGGCTTCCACCCGCCTTCAGCCAGGATGCGTAGGCTGACGCCGAAGCTTTTTCCCCGCCGACAATCACCAGACGCAAGCGTTCCGGCAATTGCTCATGGGATTCCGACACTTCGTGCACCAGTTCATGCCAGTAGGCCGTAGGCAGATCGAGCACCGTGATTCGCTGTTGCTTGATCCAGCTTAAGAAGTCCGTGGCTGCAAGCGACATTTGGTCGCTGCGCAAAACTACCGTCGCGCCGGCAAACCAGGTCGGAAAGACTTCTTCTACCGCAATGTCGAAGCTGATCGAGGAAAACTGCAGCACGCGGTCGCTCCGCTCGATGCCGTAAAGATCAATCGACGCGACCCCATGGTTCACCAGTCCACGATGCATCAGCAGCACGCCGCGGGGTTTCCCAGTCGAGCCCGAAGTGTAAATAATGTAGGCGAGATTTTCCGGCCGCGTGACCAGCGGAAGATTTTCCCGGCTCTGGCCTGAGAGAACCTTCCAGTCCGCCTCCAGATACAAAACCTCTGCCCGCACATCGCCCAGAGCGGAGTGCAGTCCCGGCTGCGTGATTAAAACCGGCGCACGCGAGTCCTCTAAAATGTACGCGAGGCGATCCTTGGGATAGTCGGGATCGAGCGGCACACAAGCGCCGCCCGCTTTGAGAACCGCCAGCAACGCGACCGGCATCTCCAGCGACCGCTTCAGGCAGATCGCCACGGGTACATCGCCGCCGACGCCTTTCTGCCGCAGAAGTCGCGCCAACTGATTGGCCCGCGCGTTCAGCTCTTCGTAGGTAAGCTGGCGCCCGTCCTGGACCACGGCGACCGCTTCGGGATTCTCTCTCGCCTGCGCCTCCACCAATTCATGCACGCACTTGTCTGAAGGATACGGCTTGCCTGTATTGTTCCATTCCACCAGAATGCGCTGACGCTCAGCATCCGTCATCCGGGCAGAATCACGCGGCACGGTGGAAGATTCCTGGCGGCCTGCACTCATCGTGGATTGTTCTCCTGTCGTGGCCGCGACGGTATGGACTCAGGAACTTCGAAGCTCACCTTGAGCGAAGTGAGTCCGCGCAAACCGAGATTCGTGCGCCAGACCAGATCCTGCGGCTCCAGTTGGATATTTTCAAACCGCCGCAGCAAGGCTGCGAACGCGATTTGACCTTCCATGCGGGCCAGCGGCGCGCCGAAACAGAAATGTGCGGCATAGCCGAACGCGAGATGGCGATTGTCCGAGCGCGCCACGTCGAAACGGTCCGGCTCGGGAAATCTTTCTGGATCGCGATTCGCCGCGGCCATCACCGCAATCACCGCTTGCCGCTTGCGAATCTGCTTGGCGCCTAACTGACGATCGTTCGGAGCCAACCGCGCCGTATGCTGGCTCGGGCTTTCGAAGCGCAACATCTCTTCCACGGCGGAAGCGGTCAGCGACAAGTCGCCGCGCAGTTTTTTCATTTGGTCAGGATGCCGTAACAGGGTGAGCACACCATTCCCAATTAGATTTGTGGTTGTCTCTTGCCCGCCTACCATCGTGATGATGGTGTTGGCTACCACTTCTTCTTCCGTCAACCGGTCGCCGTCCATCTCGGCGGTCAGCAGCGAGTGGATCAACCCTTCCCTCGGATGCCGCTTAGTTTCTTGTACGGCGTCGCGGAAGTACGCGGTCATTTCGTTCACCGTTTGCAACATGCGAGCGGCATGATCGGGATTGTGCTGGAAGTTCCCCAACATTTCCGCGAAGTTCGCGGACCAGGCTTTCAGGCGGTGACGGTCACCCACGGGAAGGCCCAGCATCTCAGCCGTGACGATCGCCGGCAGCGGCTCTGCCAGGTCGGCGATCACGTCCATCGATCCGCGGTCCTGTACCGCATCGAATAACTGGTCGACGATTTCCTGAACGTGCGCGCGGAGAGTTTCAATGCGGGCGGGAGTAAACGCTTGCGACGCCAGTCCGCGCAGACGGGTGTGGGCAGACGCATCCATGAACAGCATCTGCTTCACCATCAACTGCGCCAGGGGAGCCATTTGTGCCAGTCCCATGGACGCGAGTTGTTCTGGCGTGGGTGTGCGATCGGCCGCGTAGGTATGCAGCACTTCGAGAACGTCAGCGTAGCGGGTCACCACCCAGGCATGCAGAAACGGATCCCAATGCACGGGGTCTTCCCGGCGCAGGCGGTGAAATAGAGGATAAGGGTTGGCTAGAACTGCAGGATCGAGCAGATGGTAGAGACTCAGCGCCGCGTCGTCGCTTTCCACGCGGGCAACGGATTCAGCTCCGGGAGACACTACTGCTTCTCCTCGAACGCAAACTGCGACAGCGCGCGCCGGTCCTCCGCGCTCATGGCTTCGACTTTGGCGAGAATGAGCTTTTCCACTTCCATCGACATCTCTTCCAGCGTGGGGTGATCGAAGAGGCTGAGGAGGCTGAGTTCCACTCCGAAGGACTCGTTGATCCTGGTAATCAACTGCGTTCCCAGCAGGGAGTGCCCGCCCAACAGGAAAAAATTATCCTTCACACTGACTCGGTCCACGTGCAGCAACGGTCTTAGAATGGCAGCCATGCGCTCTTCCACCATGGTGCGGGGGCCAACAAATTTATCGTCGGCCAGGGCATTCGCAGCGGTGGGAGCAGGAAGCGCGGCATGATCCACTTTGCCATTCGCAGTCAGTGGCAAAGCGTCGACTCGTACCAGCGTGGCAGGAACCATGTAGTCGGGCAATTGCCGGGAAAGCATCTGGCGCAATCCTGTTGGGTCCACCTTGGCGCCCGGTGTTAACACAACGTAAGCCACCAGCCGCTTCTCCCCTTTGTCCACCTCGACAGCGACGGCGCTGGCCTGCACTCCCGGATACGTGTTCAACGCATTAATAATTTCATTGGGCTCCACGCGGTAGCCGCGAATCTTGATCTGATCATCCAGACGTCCCAGGAACTCGATCTCGCCGCCCGGCAGGAAGCGGGCTCGATCACCGGTTCGGTAGAGACGGCCGCGGCCTTCCCCAAACGGATTGCGCACAAACTTTTCCGCCGTGAGGTCGGGATTGTTGCGGTACCCGCGCGCCACGCCTGCTCCGCCAATGCAGAGTTCTCCGGCGTCGCCCTCCGCCACCGGATGCATGCTCTCGTCGAGCATATAGATCTGCGTGTTATCGATGGCGCGTCCAATCGAAGGCATGCGGCCGTCGGCATCTTCGGGCTTAACTCGCCCCGAGGTCGCGACCACGGTACCCTCCGTCGGACCATAATTATTGATCAGCGCAAACGGCAGCCCTGGAGAAGGACGTCGACGCAGAGTATCTGCGCCCGTAAGCAGAATCCGCAGTGCCGTGTCTGACGGCCACTGCAGAAGAAGCATCTGTTCCGCCAGCGCTGTCGGCAAAAATGTGATGCTGATCTTTTCCGTGAGCAGCCATTCGCGAATCGCGTCGGGATTACTGCGCACCGATTCTTGTGGAATATGCACGCTGGCCCCGACCGCCAGATAAGGCCACAACTCCCACACGGCGGCGTCAAAACCGACAACTGCCTGCAAGCTGGCGCGGTCCGCCGAAGTCACGTTGAACGCCCGGATGTGCCAATCGATCAGGTTGCGCAGCCCACCATGCGTGGCCTCAACCCCCTTCGGCTGACCGGTCGAGCCGGAGGTGTAAATTACATACGCCAAACGCTGGGCAGTCACTGGGCTGGGTGGGCAATGCGAAGGATAGCTCGCGAGCATCGGGTGCAGTTGCTCCCAATCAAGCACGGACCACGTGTGCTTCGGTAACCGCTCAGCGTTCGCGCCCTGGCTCAACACCACTGACACATTCGCGTCCGTTAGCAGGTACCGCAGCCGCTCCGCCGGCAACGATGGATCGAGCGGCAAATAGGCCCCGCCCGCCTTGAGCACAGCCAGAGCGCTAATCACTGACGCAGGCGATCTCTCCAGATGCAGTCCGACGACTTGCTCCTCATCCACACCAGTGGCCTTCAGATAATGGGCAAGTTGGTTGGCACAGCCATCCAGTTCCGCATAGGTCAAGCGTTGGGCGCTTGAGACCACAGCCACAGCCTCAGGAGTGGCAGCCGCTTGTTGGGCTACCAACTGGGGGACGGAGATCCACTGCGGCATCGCAGTGGGGGCTACTGCGTAGGGTTCATAGGCCAGATGTGTCTGTGTTTTCAAAGCGCACTCTCGTTGGCAAGTAAATTCAAACTGGGGCCCAGGGCCATGCCGGACCAAAACAGATCCTGCATGACTAGCGTGCGGAAGTCTGCTTCACTTCCTAATGCAGCGCGGAGGCTGGGGGAGCCGCCTGTCCTCGCCAAACGAACCGGGTAAGGTTGTTATTTCTTCTTGCTTAAAACCAGCTGTTCAATCGAGTTTACACTCTTGAGAGTCTCAGCATTGATCTCTTCATCGCTGACTCGAACTCGCAATTCCTCTTCCAGGAAGGAGACCAGCCGGAAAATTCCGAGAGAGTCGATGACCCCGCTCTCCATCAGCGATTCATCGTCGGTAAAAGACGTGATGCCTTTGGCGTGCGCGAGATTCTCCATAATGAATTCGCGGATTTGATCTTTGAGAACTGGAGCCTGAGTTGCGGGTGTTTGGTTTACGGTGGACATTGCGGGCGATTCCTCCTGGGTCTTTGTGATCTTATGAAATCGAAATACGTTACTGCGAAACTACTTCCGATGCGGGCTGGTTGGCCGCCCGAATACTTTCCTGCGTGAGTTGCACACGGTCGACCTTCCCGGTTGACGTCTTGGGCAAGCTGTCGCGGAACTCGATGAGCTCCGGAATCATGTATTTGGGGATCCGGCTTGCACAGTGGTGCTGCAGCTCCGACGGCTTGATGCCGCTGCCGTCGTGCGCCGCGATCACCGCCACGATGCGGTTGCTGACAATATCGTCGGGGATGGCAATGGCCACTGCTTCCTTCACCGCCTCGTGACTGAGCAGGGCACTCTCAATCTCGCCCAGTTCGATCCGGTAACCGCGGCTCTTGATCATGCTGTCGCGGCGCCCCAGAAAATAATAATTACCATCCTCGGCCAATTGCACCAAGTCTCCGGTTCGGTAAATCTTTTCCTCGAAGTTCGGCTGAAACCGGTTGGGAACAACCATCTTCGCGGTCTTCTCCGGATCGGCCCAGTAACCATAAGTCACCGCCGGTCCTCGCACGTAGAGTTCTCCCGTGCCGCCGGCTTGCGTCACAATCTCGTCCTGATCGTTGACCGCAAATACTTCTGTGTTCTCGCAGGCGATCCCGATGGGCAACTTCTCCAGGCTGGCGAGCCGCTCCCGCTCCACCTCGTAGTAAGTGCACACGTTGGTTTCCGTCGGACCGTAAAGATTCTGCAATTCGACGTGCGGCAGCAGACCAGCCAGTTGCCGCAAATACTTCATAGGGAAGACTTCCCCCGCAAACAGAATCAGACGCAGGCGCGCCAGCTTTTCCGCATTTAAATTCGCGTGCAGAACGAGCAGCGTCAACGCCGAGGGAACCGAATACCAAACCGTAATTCCCTGCTTCTCAATAAAGTCGGCCAGTCGCGACGGGAACAGGGCCAGATCCTCGGTGATCAAATACACCGTGGCCCCAGCCTCGAGGGCGTTGTACACGTCAAACACGGAAAGATCGAAGTGCAGCGGCGCATGGTTGGACAGCCGGTCTTCGCTGGTAATTTCAAACGTCGCAGCGCACCACTCAACGAACGTGAGCGCGTTCTGATGCGACAACATCACGCCCTTGGGCCGCCCCGTGGATCCGGACGTATAAAGAATGTAGGCCAGGTCGGTCTCGGTTAGAAAGACTTCCGGCGCATGCGCGGCAGGAAATTCGCTTAATATCGACCACGGAATCACTTTGATTCCGTTGCTGGACTTCGCCGATTCCTCGGTCATCACACAAAACTCGAGCGATGCCAGCGTGGATTCGTCAAGACCGCGGCGCTTGTCCTCTTTCGTGATCAGAGCGCGAATGCCGCAGTTACCAATGATGTAGCTGACCCGGTCCGCCGGAGCTTGCGGATCGAGCGGCACATAAACCGCGCCTGCCTTCACCACCCCCAGCATCGAGATCACCGACTCCACGCACTTGGGAAAGTACAATCCCACGCGGTCGCCCTTCTTGATCCCATGCTGACGCAATAAATGTGCCAGTTGGTTCGATCGCTCGTCGAGTTCACGGTACGTGATGCTGCGGCCACGCGCCCACACCGCCATCTTCTCGGGATAGCGCTCGGCGCTCTTGGTCAAAAGCTGTTGCAGTATGTATGCCATGTCCGTCCCAGTCGAAAAGGATTCGGGGGATGTTCTAAAACCATCAGAGGCCGTGAAACCCGGCAATAATCACTCTCTGAATCTCGGAAGTTCCCGAGTAGAGTTTGCCGGAAATTGCGTCCCGCAGATCGCGCTCCATCTCGTACTCGGTCATATAGCCGTAACCACCGTGGATCTGAATCGCGTCGAGACAACTCTGCACGCACGCTTCACTCACGTAAAGCTTGGCCATCGACGCCTCGCGCAACGCATGCCGTCCCTGGCTCTTCAGCCAGGCCGCCTTGTACACCAGCAACCGTCCAGTTTCGAGGCGAACCGCCATATCGGCGATCTTGTTGCCGATGGCGGAATATTTTCCGATCGGCTCGCCGAACTGCCGCCGCTCCCGCGCATACGCCACACAAGTTTCCTGCAGCCTCTGCATCATGCCCAAATGGCTGGCCAGGATGCACGTCCGCTCCCACTCCATCGAATGCGTGAAGATGGCCTGACCACTGCCCTCTTTGCCCAGAATGTTTTCCGCCGGCACTTCACAATCCACCAGCGCAACTTCCGACATGGGCGACGTGCGCAGCCCCATCTTGTGCAACTTCTGGCCGACAACCAGACCCGGTGTGCCCTTCTCGATCAGAAACCCGGTAACCCCGTTCGCACCCTTCGACGGATCGACATTCGCGAACACGATGAAAAGATCGCCGTAGATCGTATTCGTGATAAACGTCTTGCTGCCGTTGATCACATAGCGGTCGCCTTTGCGTTCTGCCCGAGTCTTCAGGCTGTAAGCGTCCGAACCCGAACCGGGCTCGGTCATGCAGTGCAGGCCGATCCACTCTCCACTGATTAGTTTCGGCAAGTACCGGCGTTTCTGCTCTTCGGTGCCGAACGCCATCAACGGAATCTCCGTTGTCCACATGTGCGCGTTCAAAGAGAAGAGAAATCCGTTGTCTTTGCAGCCGTATCCCAGCGCTTCCAGTGCGCAGACCGTGGTCAGCGTGTCGGCGCCGCCGCCGCCATATTCCAGCGGAACCGGCAATCCCTGAATCCCAAACGCCGCGCATTTTTTCCAGAAGTCAAAGGGAAACTCCTCATCGCGGTCCCGTTTGGCGACGTCATCGTTCAACTCTTCCTTGGCGAACCGAATCACTTCCTTGCGAAACGCTGCCTGCTCTTCACTCCACGAAAAATCCAATGTTCTTTCTCTCTTCCCCGCTTACGCGCGAGCTTCTGGACCCGGAGTCTGCTGGTCCGAGGCTTCACTCTTACTCTCATGCTGCGAATTGTTTTTCGCGCCATTGCCCTGGCCGTTTGTCTGCTCCCCGGTCTTCTGTCCCGGCTGGATCGCTCTCCAGGCAAATTTCTTGGGTTTGCCCCCCGGCAGCTTGATTCTGGCAGGCACTCCCATGATCGTAGTGTTATCCGGCACATCGGTCAGCACCACGCTGTTCGCGACGACGACTACATTGTTTCCAATCTTAGCGTCTCCAATAATCTTGCAGCCCGCGCCAAAGTAAACGTTGTCACCGACGCTGCGGCAACCAGAACCGATCAGCACACCCGAGGTAAACGTGCAGTTGGCGCCAATCTTCACCGGCGGGATGAATATTCCGTACGGTGTATGAATGATCATGCCCGGCCCGATTTCTGCGTCCGGGGAAATGAAGATGCCAAAAAACATCTGGTTCAGCCGCTGCCAGATCAGAGCCGGAATCAAAAGCAACTGGCGTATCACCGGAATACGCACATGCAGTACCCAATGGGAATAGCGGTAGCACACGATGGCGGGCGTCTCGATGCGCAGGAGCACACGCCACAAACCCCGCTCCAGCTTTCGGTGCCCCATGGCTGCCTGGAAATCTGCCCGCAGATTGTCGAACATTTTATGAGTCCCTTACATTCTCAAAACTACAATCAGCAACATCGACGGACTGACGCACAATCGCGCCGCAGCCGATGAATTACAGCTTTCCACGTTAGAGCTTGTCGTAAATAGATTGCGGAATGGGGAAGGTTCGCTGGTTCAAGACCGCGCCCAGCACTCGCACCTTGGCCGCCCGCAGATCGTGAATCGCTCCCCGTGCGCTCTCCCGCCGCGAGCTGTTGGCCTTCAGCACCAGCACCAACCCGTCCGTAGCGGATCCCAGAACGGTTGCGTCATGGCTCGAACTGATCGCCGCGGTGTCGATCAAAACATAATCGAATTCCGTCCTAAGTTCCGTCATCCTCAGGCGCATCCGGTCCGACGATAGTAAGCTTTGGCCGTCTTCCGCGGGTGAGCCAGAGCTGACCAGCCACAACCTCGGGCAAGACAAAGGCTGCGCAAAACTCCGAATCGGTTCCCGCATGCGGAGCGCGTCGGTCAGCCCGGAAACATTCTCCGCGGCAAATTGCTCATGCAATCCAGGATTTCGCAGGTTCGCATCCACCAGGCAAACCGATCCGGAGACCTGACCGGCCAGCACTTCCGCCACGCGTGCACACACCCAACTGCAACCGTTCCCCGGCTCCGTGCCGGAGAACACTACGGTCCGCGGCGCATCGTTACCGGGCAGCAAGAAAACCCGTTGCACTACCTTCGTAATTTCCTCGAGCTCGGCCCCTTCAATTTCCAAACGCGAGCCGACGGGAACTACAACTGGTGGCGGCTCCATCTCCTGGATAGGTTCCTCGGCAGTGGTGGCGTAGAGGGACTGTTCCCTGCCGATCTTTTGTAGCAGCTCGAAATTACGGCTCATGAATTGTTTCCCCCAAGTAGCTCCCGGTCGAAACTGGCGCCACGTATGAATCTACACGTCATCTGATTCCATCAACTCCGGATGTTCGCTGACCAAGTTCGTCGGAAAATGTTCGCCAGCGCCAAGTCTCCCACCCGAGTCGCGACTTGTGCGCAGCAGCGGGCGATCCGAATCTTGGCCCTGCGGTCAATCTTTGCTCGGAGCCCCGCCGCCTGCAACGGCAAGACTTGAAGATTCCCAGTTCAAAGTATCCGCCATCTTTGCCCGTTTGGGAACTCCCGCCATGTTTGGGTCTTTCGTAATGTTGTGTTGCCGAATCTTGTAGAGCAATCCCCGGTAGCTGATGCTCAGCAATTGCGCCGCGCGCTTGCGATTCCAGCCGGTTTGCTGCAGAGCCTGGCTGATGGCTTGCATTTCAGTTTCAGCTCGGAGGGTGCGGAGCGTTACTCTCACTCCCGACGGCGCAGACTCGTGCCCGGCCAAAGCGAGAGATCCACCGGACTGCTCCGCGGCCTGTGCTTCGTTCACGATCTCTGCGTTATTGTTCTTCATTTGTATTTCATTCATGGTTTTGCCTCACACAGTTCACCGAAAGTTGACGATCAGTGATGGTCGAATCAGTATGGTCGATCAATATCAATAACGATCAGTAACGATCAGTGAGCCCGGAACGGCCAGATAGCTCTTCGGCTTCATGGCTCACTGCGTTGGGGAGAAAGTTCAAACTGCAGCCGCTGGAAAGGCGGCCAACGCTACACGGCTTCCACTTCATATCCTTGCAGCCGAATCGAGAGGGAACGTTGAATCAGCTCGACCGAAATTACCAGCATGCGATCTGCCTCCTGCCGCACCAGGATTCCTTCCGTTCCATTCAGCGCTCCGCCACGGATTCGCACCCGCTGGCCAGCTTTGAGAAAGGGATAACTTTCGAAGGGAACCTTACTCGCGAGCAGAGTTTGGACGTGCTCGATCTGTTTTTCAGGAATCGCTATCCCTTGGCCGGAAGTTCCGACGAAGTTGACCACGCCTTCGGTTCGCAGCACCCTGAGCCGCTCTTCCGGACCATATACCAGCCGGACAAAAGCGTAGCCAGGGAACAGCGGAAATTCCACCAGCTTTTGCCGGTCGCTCCACTCGCGCAACTGGCTCGAAAGCGGCAGAAACGTGATCATGCCCTGGTTCTGCAGTTGCTGGACAACCATCTTCTCATGCCGGGACCGAGTCTGGATGGCGTACCAATCCATCTGCGCGGTTGGGTTCACTTGGCTCGTCCCCGTATAGTCCGAAATCTGAGTGCCTGTCGTAGCTCCGCCCTCTGAGTCACATTCCGTGACCCCGCAAAATTGTCTAAGTCGAACCCCAGATAAAGCTCCGCCTCCCGTAGCCGTTTCCGGATACGCGGTCCAAGACGGCCCACTGCCGTCGTTAGTGATTGGGGGGAGTTACAACCTAAACTTATTCGTTGCGGTCCGGGCAACACCGCGAGGTGCCACCGATGTAGGTAGAGACTACGGAACATTGCAATTTACTGCAAGAGGCCAAAAGCCCTAGTGACGAAAGTCTCCATTCGGTTAAGTTTCTGTTTTGGGCTTGTTTCGTTTGCGCAATCACCTAGTGAATCAACATACCGGCGCAACGTTAACCAAACACTACAGTTACACTCATGTTGCACCTTGGGTGGGGACCCGGTTCTGCCCCGATTTCCAGAGTTCGACCTCCGCCACTCCGGTTCATCCGCAGTCCTATTTAGGGTAACTATTTACTTGACTGACCGACGCAATTCTGGCATAATCGGTTCATGTCAGACCCGAAAACACTCCAAGAAGCCATTGTCTACTTCTCAGATTTCGCTAACTGCCAGAAGTTTGTTGCGGAACTTCGCTGGGCTGATGGCAAAGTGCGCTGCCCCTCTTGCGGCTCTGAGAAAGTTACCTATCTTGCGAATGCTCGCGTATGGAAGTGCTACGAGGAGCACGCTAAGGCAAAGTTCTCTCTCAAGGTTGGAACGATCATGGAAGATTCGGCCCTTGCAATTGACAAGTGGCTTACTGCGATGTGGCTTATCGTGAACTGCAAGAATGGAATCTCCTCTTGCGAAATCGCTCGCGATCTGGGAATCACCCAGAAATCAGCTTGGCACATGGCCCACCGCATCCGCTATGCCCTACATCACGGCTCATTCGAGAAATTATCTGGGCATGTTGAAGTGGACGAGACTTTCATCGGGGGGAAGGCTCGCAATATGCACGTTGCACAGCGCCGCCGTCGGATCACTGGAACTGGCACGAAGGATAAAACTGCTGTGATGGGAATCCTTGAGCGCGGTGGAAAGGTTCGCACCGTAGTGGTTCCGAACCGCAAGAAACACGCGCTACAAACGGAAGTGCGAAAGCACGTTGAAGCTGGCGCGGCCCTCTATACGGATGCGCTGCTTTCCTATGACGGCCTTGCGGGGGATTACGCGCATCAGGTTGTAGATCATGCGGTCGAGTACGTGTCTGGGCCTTGCCACACTAATGGACTGGAAAACTTCTGGTCTCTCTTGAAGCGCGGAATCTCGGGAACGTATGTTTCCGTTGAACCCTTCCACTTGTTCCGCTATCTCGATGAGCAAGCCTACAGATTTAACAATCGCAAAGACATGAACGATTTCGACCGCTTCAAACTGGCGGCTTCGCAGATCGTGGGAAAGCGGTTGACGTGGAATGAAGTCACTGGAAGGGCTGGCAGTGAACCGACAATTAACTGAGAAGGAAAAAGCGCGACAGGGGCGCGGGAAGCGGTGATTTTACTTCCCACGCTTTTTGGGCTTCTGCTTCTTGAATGGATCAGGCGGTAAGGAACTCTTGGGAACCGAAAGAATTGTTTTCGCCGCTTCGCGGAACCTTTTGAATGCGTCCGGGCCTTCGTTCATCTCTGCTATTCGCTGCTTCATGAGGTCAGTCTACCGTGAAAAACTTAGCTAATTCCAGTCTTTTTTCGGTTTTGGAAGGGCTTGCAAAAGTGCTTCTAAAGCCTTTGTCTCGTCGTGAGCTTGCTCAATTTCATCGTAGAGGTGTTGAAATTTTGCGTGGAGCATCCCTGCCAATTCAGGGTCTTTCATTAGCCTCGCACACTCAGGTTCCCAGACCCGCTGGGGAATGCGACGCGAAAGCAGCACAGTCTTTAAGGCGCATGTTTCGGAAAACAAGAATTCTGTCGCTCGGACAACGGACAGCATCCGCTTCTTCTCGTCGTCTGTCATAGAATATCCCTTATGCAATCCATTGGAACCTGGGGCTTACGGGAAGAAGCCCGTAAATCTTGGGATCACGTCGTTTCTGACGAAATCGTTTATTTCTCTGAGGCGAACACGCGAAATCTCGAATTGCCCCATACGTTCGCCGAAAAGTATATCGGCGGAAGCGGTTGGTTTGAGATGCACTTCACTACTCAGAAAGAGGGCCAAGGGGAAATGCACTTCAACGCGATCCTCGAAGTGGCGGGCATAGCGCTCCCACATTTCAAGGGGCGCGGGGAAGGACACGTTGAGCACGTTGCAGTTCATCGGGATAGCCCTGTGTTTATCCATCGTCCAGAGTTCATTCAGTTGCCAGAGGGGGTCATCCCTGTAGGCGTCCCCTCGGAGGTAAGGTTGAATGCCGTCGAAGACCTCTGCCACTGCGGATGGAAAAAGAGCACGCCGGTCCTCGTAAGTAGAATCTCGTTGCTTGAAAATGAGAAAGCTGATATTCCTCTCGTCCTTTTCCGTGAAGTGCCTGTTACGGTAAAGGTGAGCGAGTCCCCAAGCCAATTGCTCCAAGGCGGATCGCAGGCAACACAGGAAATCGCCGATCAGGACGGGAATAAGTTTGCTGTTTACGGCAAGATCAATCCGGAAGATGTGCACCGCCTTATCAAAATCTGTGTACTCCCTGATGGTGAGGTTTTTCGGGTCCTTGAGCCACCTCTCCATCTCCGCCTGAAGCGCGTCGAGGTGAAATTGTGCCCGACTGGTTTTCATATCAAGTTCGGTGAGAACGTCCCTATCGGGGATGGGCAACATGATCCCGGCAGTCTAGCAGAAGTCGGTCAGACAAGTATATAGTTACCCTATTTAGGCTACTTTCTTAGGCTACTTTGGAGAAACCGCATTCCCCACCGGAACGCCCGCAGCGCCGGATGCCGCCCCAGTTCCGAAATACGCATCGTTGACCTCGGTCGAGAACGGTCCCTGTATTTTGTCCATGAATGCTTTCATGCGCTGGCTTTGCAGTGTGTTATGAATTTCGTCTTTCGCCTCGGCCAGAGTTTCCCTACTGATGCTGTCCACTTTGTAGATGGAATGCCCACCCGAGTCGCTTAACACCTGCGAGACTTCGCCGGCCTTCAGACCAAATACGGCGTCGTGCCCCGGCGGCAAGCCCGTCCGTCGAATCTTTCCCATGCTGGCGTTGGGCGGATTGCTCTTCAAGCCCGCCGACTGATACGCCTCTTTCTGCAGCGCCGCAAACGATTCCCCACTTGCGGCTCGCGCGCGCAATGCCTCGGCCAGTTTCGTCATCTCGGCTTCCGCATTTTTTTCTCGCTCCTTCTCCGCTTCCTCGCTGAGCTTCGCGGGGGGCGGCGGCTCCTGCTTCAAGCGTGGGATGAAGATGCGCTCCAGGCTATATTGTGTGAACGTCTCGGGATTCTTCTGGTAATAGTCGGCGATATCCTGCTCCGGAACCTTCGCCGCCTCCTCTTGCACCCGGTGGGTGAGCTGCTGAGTCAAAATCTGCATCCGGGCAAAGGCGACCATCTGCTGAAAATATTCTTCCTTGTCCAGACCGCGGACTTCCGCTTCGTGCGACATGATCAGCAGTCGAGGATACAACCCCAGCAACTGGCGCTTCACCACCGGCGTCAGGCTGGGCTGAATGGCGCGGGCGATTTTTTCAAACTCGACCCGTGTGATTACCGTTTGGCAGCCGGCTCCGGACGCCTCGCCCGACTTCGCCGAATCTCCCGTGCATAGCCCTTTGATGGTCAACACCGGTGCGTCGGCAGCCACCGCAGCGGCAGCGGGGGGCGGAGGCACGGGACGGTCGTCGTCGTCCACTGCGGAAGCGGGAGTTTTTTCTTGCGGCGCGGCCGCTGGTTTCCCTTGTCCCCAAGCCAGAATGCCGAACAGAAAACAGATTAGCCAACCATTACGCATGTAAGGACGCCTCCAGAAACAATTAAGAAAAACTTGCCCGGTAAGCTGCAATGGTAGCACCCTGGATGCAGTCTATTTCCCACTGGGATGCGAAGCCGCGCCGATGGCACGACTGGGCTGCTCTTCGAATATTTCAACTCTCCCATCCATGGTTAGCGCGACAAGATTAAGCTTGCCGGAACTTAGAAGCCGTGCAGCCGTCAGAAAAGCAAAGAACGGTAGCCGCACTGCTCCTGGTTTTGACCGTGAGCTTTCCACTGTGGCCGCTTCCGAAGACAGCGCGAAGGGCGCTTCCTCAAACTTCCCGGCATGGTTGACGATGAAATGCCAGTTGCCCTTGTCGTCCACGGTGAGCAGATCGTCGTAGCGATCTCCATTGAAGTCCGCAGCCATTCCGTGAAACCCGAAGGCACGATTCGCCGCGTACACCAGCGGGAGCGACTCATCCTGCTTAAACTTTCCGTGCCCCTGGTTCAAGAGCACTTCATTCCCGATGGTGGACCACAAGACCACATCAGTCATGCCATCGCGGTTGAAGTCGCCGGTCTGGGCATCCACATACGCATATTTCCAAATCTCTGTGCCCGCGTCCCAGGTTTGATCTTCAAACTCTCCTCGTCCCTGATTCCGGTAGAGCACGGGCGGTTTGTCGTCGCGGAGAAGCAGCAGATCCATGCGGCCGCTGTGGTTGAAATCGGCCGCCACGGCCTTGTGCGTCCGCCCCGGATTCGCAGTCAGACCGGCAGACTCCGTGATTTCGGTGAACCTCCCATCGTGCTGATTGCGGTAAAGATGACTGTTCGTACCCGCAAAATCATTGGGGAAAGTGAACGATTTTTTCGACGGCAGGACGCTCAAATCCGTGTAGACCGTAACCAATAGATCGAGGAAGCCATCGTTGTCCGCGTCGAACAGAAGAACCGATGTAGCCAGTTCCCCAGGTTTCCTTTTGAGTCCAGCTTTTTCCGTAGTGTCGGTGAAAGTGCCGTCGCCGTTGTTGTGGTAAACAATCACTCCCCCGAGTCCCGCAACGAATAGGCTAGGGCTGCCGCTTTTATCGAAGTCCCCAAAGGCTCCCCCGAGATCGGCGCCGCTTCCAGCAACTCTCGCGTGCTCCGTAACGTCCACAAACGTGCCATCGGCGCGGTTCTTAAAAAGATGATTCGATCCGCCCGGAACGATCACATAGAGATCGGGATGACCATCTCCGTCAAAATCTCCCACCACAATGGAACCGCCCATCGCCGGCACCAGCTTGTGGCGCGCGTATTCGAGCGAATACTCCTCCGACCGAATCAGAACGGAAAGAGGAACAGGAGGGCTGACCGGCGGCAGCGAAATGTGCAGCCGAGAGGTGATCTCAGTAAACGTAGTCGTTGCTGACTTCGCGACAGGAGGAACCGCGTCGCGTTGGGATTGCAATGACGGGACGAAGGCCCCAGCGAAGGCAAGAACAAGAACCAGCAGTCTTCGACGGCCGGCTTGCTGGGCGGAGTCACTCATTCGCTTCTAGTTTAACTCTCGCCAAGGAACGCACCAGCATCCCGCCCGCTCAAGCTCACTTCTTCGTCGCCACTCCGAACAGAGCCACGGATTGACCGCCCCCGGCGGCGTTATCGCTGATGATGACGGTTGCGACTTGAGGGATGGTCGCCACCGAGGCCGTGAACGTCATGCTGATGGTGCAGGAACTTCCCACGGCAAGCGACGCCCCGCAAGTATTGGTCTGCGCGAATTCGCTCCCGTTCATGCCCGTCACCGCGATACTGCTAATGGTCAACGTTCCCGGACCAAGATTGCTCAAGGTCGTCTTCACCGCGGGACTAGTCTTGCCGACGGTTTGGGCGAGGAAGTTAAAACAAGGGACAGAAACCGTAGGCTGCGGCGTGGTTTGCGGGATGGGCAGAATTCCGAAAACATCCAGCTCATTCTGCGTCCCGACGTAGACTTTTCCGTTCGCAATCGTGGGCGTCTGGAACTTGTTCCCGCAGCCTCCCTGATCTCTCAGTTGCTTGTTCTGCGCGCTGTTGTACAGCAGCTGCGAAACATTCGTCGCGTTGAAGGCGTACAAGATGGCGGGGTGCGTGCCGGGCAAAGCAGAGAGGATGTCCTTGCGCTCAATTGTCCACAAGATGCCGTTGCTGGTCCCGTTGGCCGAGAGCGACGGAGTACTGCCCACCGGAAAAAGATTCGGCGATTGCTCCACCGGAGTAGTGGACACTAGCCCATTCGAGATCGTGTACTGCTTGAGGTAGTCTCCGCCGCCAGTCTCAGCGGTCATCCCCGAGTAGTAAACGTACTCGGCAGCCGGCCCCTGCCAGTAGGCTGGATTGCTCCAGTACCCATGGATAGTCCCTTGAATCGTCTCAATGTCCTGATCTCCCTCGGGATGGTACGTACCCATGGCATCGCGATTCACCAGGTAGATTGGAACTGCGTAGGTGCTGCCAAACAAGTCGCAAGGCGAGCCGCCCTTGCCGGACTCAATCACTTCATCGGCAAAGGAACCAGCCTGCGGAGGAAGAACCAGCGGCCCGCCCGATCCCAGATCCAGGTCGTTCGGCAACAAGCGGCACGCCTGATCCATCGGAGTGAAGTAATCCAGCACATTCAGATTCACGTCCATCTTCAGCAACGTGTCGCCGTAATCTTTACCACCTGTGGATGCGTCGAAAGTTCCGTCGCCCGTCGCCAAGTAAATGTTGCCCAGCGAATCCGTCGCCAGACCGTTGCCCGACTGCCAGACCCCACCAAGAGTTCCGTTGGGAGTGGTGTTGAACACCGCAACCTGCTTCAGCGTCTCCGCGTTATAGGCCATCACCCAGCCGTGTGCCTGGCCGGCCCATGCGATATACACATTTCCGTTGGCCAACAGAATTCCGGGGCGATGGTTGTCGTGGATCGTGCTGAATGGAACTTTGCCGTGCGAAGTGCCCGTCCCGGTCCCGGATACGGTCGCCGTGATCGCCACGGGACCCCCAAATTTCTCCGCTCCTGTCGTGATATCCAAGGCGTGCAGCCGCTGCACTGAGCTGCCACTCTCCTGGGTCCGGACCAGCAAATAAATCGTGTTCGTATTCGGATCGATTACCGGCGTGCCCGTAATTCCGGTGATCGGCCACACGTTGCACTCGAACCCCAGCGTGATACAGTTCAGCGTCGTAACGCTCGGGGGATTGATAAAACTCACCTTCCATAGAATGTTAGGTGTCAGTCCGTCGGCATCGTATGCGTACAAGCTGTCATTTTCCGTCGCTACATACAGGACGTTATGCACTCCCTGGCTTGGAATCGATACATTCGGCACATACAGTGGCTGGGCGTACACCTGGCCATCCACCGGGTAGGAAAATATTTTGCCGAACTTGGTGGAGTTCACGTTCGCTGTGGTGAGAACGGTTTCGTTCAGGTTTTGGCCGGTTCTCGCATTGTCATTGTGCTGCGTGAAAACACCGGCAAAACCCTGGCCCTGCGCGGCGGGCATAAGCAGACTGAAAGACGCGACCATCGAAGTTATGAACGATAGCAGGAAGGACTTCATGCGCATGGGATTCCCCCAGAAATTTTGCTAACATTCGGACGCTCCAACCCAGAAGAGCCGTCCTGAACTTTACCGAGCTGCCAATGCAGCCGAAGAAGATTCATTTACAACTCAGTTGCTCGACCCCAGAACCATCGGGTTCTGGAGAGTTATTTTACGCTGCGCTCGGGAGCCTCGTACAACCCGGGCGAGCTACATTCAGCACCACATCATGGCAGGACTTCACCGCGATAAAAAGGCGGACTCCAAGGAGTCCGCCTCACCATGCGTTCAATTACTTCGCGGCCTCTGATAACGCTCGGGCTTCATCCTACTGCACCGTGAGCGTAATCGTGGTCGGGTTCGACAGCGGAGCATAAACGCCTGTCACTGTCAGCGTGTACGTTCCCGGCGCCGTGGTCGCGGTCGTCTGGATCGTCAGCGTTGTGGTTTGCGCGGCTCCTCCGAACAATTGCACGTTCGTCGGATTGAGCGTGCACGTCGAGTTCGCCGGCGCACCGCTGCAGCTCACCGCAACAGTCTGTGCAAACTTCGCCTGCGGCGTCAGTGTGATGGTTGAAGTTCCCGCCGATCCGTGAACCACGGTCAGCGTGTTGGGAGAGGCCGAAATGCTGAAGTTCGGGCCCGATCCCGTCAACGTCACCTTCTGTGATCCGCCCGTCCCGTTGTCGAAAATATTCATCGTGGCTGATTCCGGACCATACACGCTCGGAGTCAGGCTCACGCTGATGGTGCAATTGTCATCCGGAGAGATCGTCACCGGAAGTGTGCCGCAAGTATTGGTTTGCGAAAAGTCGCCGCTGTTCGTGCCTGTAAAAGTGGGTTCGGTAGTGATGCTGAGATCCTCACCACCAGTGCTGCTCAATGTCGCCGGCTGCGCTGTGCCAGTCACACCCAACGCCCACTGCCCAAGCGCCAGCGTGGTCGGAGTAGCCGTCGCCGCAGGTGCCAAAGCAACGTAGCGGACACGATTGTTGCCGCCATCGGCAATGTACAGATTGCCGCTGGCATCCACCGAAGCTCCCAAATTCGCCATCTTGGCGCTGGTTGCGGCACCTTTGTCGCCGCCGAACCCGCCCTGAATGGAATTGGTGGCGTTGCCCGCAACATTGCTGAAAATGCCAGTCGCGGCGCTGATTCGCTGCACCACGTTATTGTTTCCTCCGGAGATGTATACGTTATTGGATGGGTCGATCGCCAACTCCAGCGGGTTCCACATGCTGCCCTGCAGCTTGGGAAGTCCGTCTCCCGAAAGCTTTGCGGCTAAGTTCAATGCCCATTGGCAAATATTGCCAGCAGGCTGGCCAGGGCAGGTATTGGCGCCCGGCGTTTCGACCACCTGGCGAACTTCGTTGTTGTACTGGTCAGAGATATAAACATTGGCGGAACTGTCTACCACCAAGCCGGCTGGGTGGTTCAGATTCGCGCTGGTAGCCGCTCCGTTATTTCCCCTGGAACCCGAGGTGCCGGTTCCGGCGATTGTGTAGATGGTTCCATTGGCAATGCTGCCACCCGAAGGGACCACCTTGCGGATCTTGTACCCCTGCCAGTCACTGATGTACAGGTTGCCCGACAAGTCGAAGGCGATATTTAGAGGGAAGGCAAAGCTCGCGGAGGTCGCCACTCCGCCGTCGCCGCAAGCCGTAGTTGTGGGATAGCAGGATGTGCCATTGCCCACGACGGTGCTGATATCACCGGTGAGAGCATTCACCTCGCGAATCACCATGTTGTTCGAATCGGCAATATACATGTTGCCGCTGGCATCGAACGCGATTCCACTGGGACCGTTCAAAGTGGCTGCCGTAGCCAGTCCGCCATCTCCGCTGTAACCCGCGCTGCCGTTGCCCGCCACCGTCGTAATCGTCGCTGAACTGTTCGTCGGGTTCGTCACCTTGCGGATGCGGTTATTGCCCTGGTCCACAATGTACAGATTGCCCCCGTATTCCGCTACATCCCATGGCAACGCAAGTGTTGCGCTGGTCGCCAGCCCACCATCCCCGCCGGTGCCGCCGCCCGCGATGGTCTCGATATCCCCGTTAGGCTGAATCGTGGTTCCACCCACCGTGATCGCGCTGGTCTGGTTATTCACCACGCGAATGCGGGCATTGCCGCTGTCCGAGACGAAGTAGTTGCCCGTCGAGTCCACCCAAATGCCGCCCGGCAAGTCGAGTTGCGCGCTGGCCGCCGCGCCGCCATCACCCGAAAATCCCGCCGTTCCCAAGGTATTTACCACGGTGCTGATCAGGCCGGTTGCCGAGCTGACCAGGCGAATCCTGCTGTCGCCCGTATCGGCGATGTAAACATTGGGCGGCGTCGCGGTGTTCACAAATATCCCTTGCGGCAGATCCAATTCGGCAGACGTAGGAACTTTGCCGTCTCCGCAATGGCTCACAGGATTCGAGCAGCCGATGCCGTTGCCCGCGAACGTCGTGATGATTCCGGTGGTCGCGTTCACCAGGCGGATCTTCTGATCCTTTGTGTCCGCGATATAAATGTTGCCAGCACTGTCCAAAGCCACACCATAGGGCAGGTTCAGGTGGGCCGAGGTTGCCGGTCCGCCATCTCCGCAAGCCGTTTGCGAGTTAGGACATCCCGTGATGTCGTTTTCCGAACCGGCAACGGTCTGAATGTCTCCAGCGGGAATACTCACGCCCGCGATGGTAATGGTGGTCTTCCCCACGTTTACGACTCGGATCCGATTATCGCCGGCGTCGGCAATATAGATATTGCCGTTGGCATCGATGGCCACCGATTCCGGCAGATTCAGATAGGCCGTGGTGGCCGTGGCCGATCCACCGTCGCCGCAAACTCCAGCGTGATCGCATTTCGCGCCGTTTCCGGCCACGGTCGAAATAACTCCCGTGGGCGAAACTTTTCGGATGCGCGAACCGGCAGCGTCGGCAAGATAAATGTTGCCTTTGCTATCGACGCCAAGACCACTGACGGCGTATATCAGAGCTTTGTTAGCCTGCCCGCCGTCTGGATTGTGACCACCGTATCCGAGGCCCGCATAGTCACTCAGCACGCCGCCAGAGGTCAACTTGAAAACATAAGCGGAGTCCGGCGCGGCAATATAGATGTTGCCGGAAGAGTCTTCAATGGCTGCACTTGCTCCAGGTAGGTCCGCCGTCAAGGGAGTGGCCGGAGTAGCGCCGCCGCCAACCAGCGTATAAATGTCGTTGGGCGTGTGGGTCTGGGCCTGCGCAACTGGCGAAAACGCCAGGCAGAGCACGAACAAAGCTACCAGGCTCAAGCAGACCTGCGGTTGCACATTGGAACGGCCGCTGCAATTCAATTTCACAAACTACCTCCGCACAAGATTTTTGGGAATGGTTTCACTACGTACCAGTCATCGGGCCCGCTTGCTTGACGAAGGTGGAAACGATTCATGTTTGCTTTATGCCTTCGCCTACCCTGCTCGCCACTCGCATGCAGGTGATACCCGGCATCTGCCTTTCCGCGTGGCAGCCAAACTTGGCGGCAACACGCGTGTGCAACCACTAAAATGCTGGGTCTTTTTGTTGGGGGGAGATACCGGTCACGAATTAATATTCCGAAACATGCCATCCCACAGCGATGCCCTCGGAGTGAAGGTGATATTACCCGCAGGCACAAACTGTAAGCAAGAGGCCAAAAGCACTCATAACCAAAGTCTCTATCATCCCCTACGGCAGGAGGCCGTAGACATCCAACTCGCTCGCGGTCGGAACGTATACCTTGCCATTCGCCACGGTTGGCGGAGTAAATTTGATGGCGGGCCCGGCGGTGTCGCGCGTTCCCGCCTGCGTGCTGTTATACAGTTCCGCGGCAGTTGTAGCGTTCAGCGCGTGCAGCACGGCCGGGGCCCCGGTCGCATATCCGTCCGGCTGAATGGCCCACACAATCCCATTCGATCCGGCATTGGAGGAAACCACCGGCGTTGCTCCCGGAGAACCAAACGTTGTTGAGCCGGTCGCGACCGTCGTTGTGGAGACTAGACCGTCCACCATTTGGAAAACGCGCAGCACGTCCATCGGAGCCCAGAAATACAGGTACCCTTGCCAGTACGCCGGAGTGCTGTACAGCCCGTGCCCAGCGAACGCGTTGGGAATCGACTCCACGATCTGCTGGTTCCCCGATGCATTGAAGTGGCCCATGTTCGTCCGGTCCACCACATACATGGTTCCGTCTTTTCCGGCGCCGACGGCTAAATAGGGATGTGCCGCTCCCGTCAAATACGGAAGCAGCATCGCTCCTCCTGAGCCTAGATCGAGATCCTGAGAACTCTCCTCTGATTCGTTATACGGAGTGAAATAGTCAGCCACATTCAAACCGCCCTTGGTGGCCATCTTCACATAGCTCATGGCGTAATCCTGACCGCCAGTGTTGGCGTCAAACGTGCCATTCCCGCTCATGAAGAACAGATTGCCGAGCGTGTCGGCTGCAAGTCCGTCGCCGCTTTGCCATACCCCACCCGAGCTTCCATTCGCGGTAATGCAATACGCCGATATCTGCTTCAACGTATTTTCGTTATAGCTCATCACCCAGCCGTGATAAGTAAACTCGCCCTCCAGCCCGTGCGATGCCCAGGTGATGTAAATGCCACCGTTCAAAAGCAATAAGCCCGGCCGCTGATTGGAACGAAAAGGATCGAACGGTAACAACCCCTTGGAGGAACCCGCGCCGGTGCCCTTCACCGTCGCCTTGATCACCACAGGTCCACCGAATTTCTCAGCGCCCGAAGTAACATCCAGCGCATGCAAGCGCTGCACGTACTTACCATTCTCCTTAGTTGCCGCCACCACATACAACGTTCCGTTATTCGGGTCAATCACTGGAGTTCCCGTGATACCGATCTGCGGATAAATCGCATCCGTTCCCAAATCCGAACTGGGGACTGTCGTGATCCCCTTCGCCGGATTAATAAAGCTCACCTGCCAAAGCGGGCTGGCGTTGCTGCCAGTATTGTTGTTTCCGTCGAAGGCAAACACGCTGTCATTTTCCGTGACCACAAAAACAACGGTGTGCGTTCCCTTATGAGGAATCAATAAGTTGGCCAGAACCAGGGCTTGCCCGTAAATCTGTCCATCCACCGGCTGCGAAAATAACTTTCCAAAAGTGCTCGTTTGTACGAGCGCCGTCGTGAGAGCGGTTTCATGCAGATTCTGTCCGCTGCGCACGTTATCGTTGTGGTAGGTGACTACATTCACCTGTGCCACAGCGTGTGTGGTCATAGCAATTGTGAGAATCGCTCCCCAAACAATTGTGTTGATTAGTCGAAGCCGACGAAGGCTGGCGTGAGCGGCGTATTGACGCAGCAACTGCATTTAGATCTCTCCGGTTGTACCACTGGGGGCTTTCGGGACGCGGCGCAAACGCGGACGAAAGATTAAAGGTTTTCGACAAGAGCGTGGAGCACATCCCCGCCTTGCGAACCCTATCATTACCCGATTGTTGCGTCCGTGCACAACATTATTTTTCGGTTACAAAATTTTATGCAAGTTCTTGCAACGTCGCGTGCTGTTTTGGGAAGACTTTCTGATCTTTGCCTGACCTTGCGAACTGGCAGCGAACGCAAGTGCCTGCTAACTCGGAGGAAGCGTGAACTTCAGAGTGATCCTGGTCTCCATCTCAACCGCGCGGCCACTTACGGTCTGCGGCTTGAACCGCCATTGCCGCACTGCCGCGATGGCAGCCTCCGCTAATAGAGGAGATCCACTCACCAGCTTGACTTCCTGCACCGCACCTTCCTCGCTAATGTGCACATCGAGCAGCACCGGTCCTTGAACCCGCTGCGTCAGGGCTTGCTCGGGATACTCTGGCTCCACGCGCCGTAGCAGGCTGCCCTCCGCAGCATCGGGTGACAACTCGACGATTCTCGCGGGCTGCAATCCTGAACCGATGTTCGCTTCTTTCTCCGCTGGGCGCACCCCAGTCGCGCCGGCTTCCGAAGGCGGCATACGGAAAATTTCTTTGCCATTCTCGTAGACTCGCAGACTGCCTTCAGGAACCCGCGAATGCTCCGTCCGAGACTCAGACCGCCCGGTTGTAGATTTGCTCTGCGTGGTTGCAGGCTTCATCGATCCCGGCTCGCCAGCACTCGCATTCACCTGCTTAGCCGCGGATGTTGCCACTGCGGACGACGCCGGTGCGGTGGCCGCCGCTCTGGGCGCGCGACGCTGGCCGCCCGCTTTCAGCCATCCCATACGCATCGCGAATACCGTTCCCATCAGAAGTGCGACGGCGACGATTATCCCGCTCATGAAAGTCGTGAGCCAATCGAATCGCGGAGCGGCTGCGCTTGTGGCTTCTATCGCCTCCGGCTCGCGCTGCGCCGTCAGCGAGCCGTAAACCGGAGTGTCATTTCCCGCTGACTCGGACGCCGCCTCCGTCGGTTCCTCGATCTCTTCCCTTGCATTATCGTGCGATGCCCCGCCGACGAAAGTCGTGGCAGCAAGTCCGATCGAAACCAGCGAAGACTGGCGGGCCTGCGTATTCTCGAGAATGCGCTCGGCCAATACCTCGAGCGTCCGCAGGTCGCGTTCGCCAAACGCAGCCGGGCGCGCTGAAAAAATTTCGAAAATGCCGATCAGTTCCTCGTCCTGCAAAAGTGGCAGTACTACCACCGACCGCACTCCCAACTGCCGCGAAACTTCGGCATCGGCACTGGGATCGGCCAGCGCGTCATCACAACACTGGATTCGCCGGCTGCGCAGGCAAGCACCTGCCATGCCCGAGTTCATGTCGAGGCGCGTTCCCAACTCCGGAGCGCTGCCTCCGCTGCTGGCGCGGCAAACCATCTCCTCACCGCGCGCCAGCGCAATCGCAGCCCCGGTTGCGCCTGTGGCCACGCAAGCCTCTTCCACAATTTCATTCAACACGATATCCAGCGCCAACTCCCCCGAAAGTTCTGCCGGAATCCTGCCGCCCCCGTGCGCCGCCAACTTTGCGGCCAAGCCAGCAAAATCGGATTCCTGCCTCGCCGCCGCAGAGTTTTCAATCTCAGAAGGACCAGACGGAAGCGGAACCGCTTCAAGCGCGGTCTCAGGCGGAACCGGATCAGGCTGAGCGTTACCCGATTGAACAGGCTTTGCGGAATCAGGCCGCCACAAGGGGTGATGAGCCATACCAAGGCACACAAACTACTTTACGTAAGATCAGCGTCTGTAGCGGAGTTTCGCCCTAAAGTGCATCCTTGTCAATAAGGAACAGGTCTCTAAGTTCATCCTCAAGCTGTATTCGGCGCTTGACAGAATGTTCTGTCCGGGGTCATTATCCAGCTTTGGTTTTCGTTTGCTTCCCTTCCCCCTTGGTGAGCACTCCCCTGATTTGTGTTTCGAGGTGATTCCCGTGGCCAAGACTTCGCGGCACTCTCTGCAAGCTCTCGTGATCGCCCTGATCCTGTGGAGCGGCAGTCAAGCAACGGCTCAAGTCAGTATCACCACCTATCACAACGACAACGCACGCACTGGGCAGAACCTCAATGAAACTGTACTGACGCCGGCCAACGTCAACGTAAACCAGTTCGCAAAGCTGTACTCGGGAAGCGTGAACCTGGATAGCTGGGCCCCCGCTCAACCGCTTTACGTAGCGAATGTCCTTATCGCAGGAGCAACGCACAACGTGGTGTATGTAGCAACCCTCAACAACAGCGTCTATGCTTTCGATGCCGATAACGGCCAGGAACTTTGGACCGCCAACTACGGGCCGCCTACACCCTTCGACGATCTCTGCACCGATTCCAGCTACCAGGCCTCGACTAAGCAGGGTGCCGGCATCGTCAGTACTCCCGTGATCGATCCCGTTGGCGGCATTCTCTATTTCGTAAATAAAACGGGAGACGGCAGCTCCATCCCTTTCGCCCTCTATCTTCACGCTGTGAATTTCACCACCGGCATCGACGAACCGGGGAGCCCAGTTTTAATTCTGCCGCCGTCCGGTCCCACATTTATGCCGCAGTACCAGATGAACCGCCCCGGCCTTCTGCTCAGCCATGGCTCCGTCTATGTCGCACTGGGTTCGACCGGATGCAAAGGCCTGAAGAGTTTCCCGAAGATTAATAATCACGGATGGGTCTTGGGCTATAACACTCTCAGCCTCACCCAGCCGCCGTCGGTCTTCGTCACCAGTCCCGCCACCAACAATGGCGGAATCTGGCAAGGCGGCGGTGGCTTGCCCGCCGACAGCAGCGGCAACATTTACGTTGAAACCGCCGACGGCATCTTCGATCAGAACACCGGAGGATTGGACTATGGCCTCAGCGTTCTAAAGCTGGATCCCAACCTTAACCTGCTGGATTCCTTCACCCCTTATGATGAAGCAGCCCATCTGAATGCCAACGATCTTGATCTCAGTTCTGTGGGTCCCCTGGTGCTCCCAGACCAGTCGACGGGACCAACCCATCTGCTCGTGGCTTCCGGCAAAGCGGAAGAAATCTATATATTGAATCGGGACTTCATGGGTGGATTCTGCAGCACTTGCACCACCGCCACCAACAACACGAACATTGTCCAGGATGTTCTTCGGCCAACTTTCTTGAGTGGCTGTCTCGGCAACCCGCCCGAATACACTTGCCGTTACGGCACCCCGAGTTTCTGGAGCAACAACTCCATCGATTACATTTATTTTGCCGAAGTGCCGGGCCCTCTTTTGTCCTACTCGATGACCAATGGAATCCTCACCAGTTTGCCCGCCAGTCAGTCGTCGGTAAGCTACTCTGGAGCGGGCACTCCCTCGATTTCTGCCAACGGCACCACGAACAGCCTCCTCTGGGCGGTAACTTGGACCAATTCCCTTCCCCCAGGTACGGACAAGGGCGTTCTGCACGCCTTCGACCCTGCCAACCTGGAGACCCAGTATTACGCCAGCAATGTTGCTGCCGGCGGACGCGATGCTCTGGGCTTAGTCCCCGATTTCATCACTCCGACCATCGCTAACGGAAAAGTTTACGTCGCTACCGAAAGTCAGTTGCTGGTCTATGGCCTGCTCCCCACCTTGAACGTGAGCGCGGGAAATGGTCAGTCCGCATACGTTGGCACCACTTTACCGGTGACGCTTTCCGTTCAAGTCCTAAGCTCTTATACCGGCCAGCCGGTACCCGGAGTGACCATCAACTTCAGCGCTTCGCCCAGCGGGGGCACGTTCGGCAGCGCCAGCGCTATAACGAATAGCGCGGGAATCGCTTCCACCACTTACACTCTCCCCACCCGGCCGAGCGCGGTTATCATCACCGCCTCCAGTCCCTCAACCACCACCACTTACTTTGAGGAGACCGCCAATGCCGGCCCTGCGGCTTCCCTTACGGTCGTATCCGGTGCAAAGCAAAAAGGTACCGTGGGCACCACTCTCCCTGCATCCATTGTGGTTTCGGTAAAAGATCCTCACGGTAACGCCGTCTCGAATGTTGCCGTCAGCTTCACCCCCAAAACATTTGGCGGAAGTTTTTCCCCCACTTCAGCGAATACAAACGCCCTCGGCCAAGCATTTTCTTCTTACACTCTGCCAACGCAAGCATCGATGTTGACTCTCGGCGCCAACATCACCGGTTATTCAGTCAACATTTCCGAGCAGTCCATCGCCGGCAGCCCCGCGTCGGTCAACTTGGTCTCGGGGAATAATCAATCGGCGCTGCCAGACACCCTGCTTCCTCAGTCCTTGGTGGTAAACGTGAAAGACCAGTACGGAAACCTGATCTCCGGCTGCACCGTGCAGTTTACCGACAACAATGCGGGCGGGACGTTGTCGAGTTCCAGCGTGGTCACCACCGCCAACGGCCAAGCCAGCGTAACCTACATCACCCCGTCGAAGCCCGGGACCGTTACCATTACGGCCAGCATTTCAGGTCTAACTCCCGTCAACTTCACGGAGACGGTGCAATCGGAGAAAAGACGGCGCTGACCGAATAAGGCGCGACCGGTGCCGTCGCGCCTTGCGCGCCACACCCGAAAGTTGCAAAATCCTTCATCTTGACAGTCCGCTCCAGGTCGGTCAAACTGTGCTCCTTACTCGGTCGCGGCCATCCCCTAGCCTTATCCCGAGCACTTTTCGCAACATTTCAAAAACACGACGTTAGCAGTGGGCACATCCGCGCGCGGAGTCTGTTATCCAGTTACTGAGGGGGTCGTTTACATGACATTAGGAAATAAGTCGTTGGCAGTCTTGGCCGCAGGTTTGGCCGTCTTCGCCGCTCTGTCCGTCCGCACGCATAGCACTCACCAGCCAGCGCAGCTTGTCGCAGCCTCGGCAGCGAAGCGCGCGCTCCCGGCGCTCCCGGCTCAGACGCCATCGGTCGACGACGCCACCAAGTCGAAAATGCGTGACGCTCTCGCCAAGATTCCCATGAGCTTCGAAATCAATCGCGGCCAGACCAATGAGCAAGTACAATTCCTCTCGCGCGGCGCAGGCTACACGTTGTTCCTGACCCGCGACGCGGCCGTGCTGGCGCTGCCGGTGCCGTCGAATCAGACGAAGCAGACGAAACAGTCCGCGTCCATCGCTGCTCATCCGCTGCCCTACGTTCCATCATCGGCACAATTCAGCGTACCGAACCAAGGCGCCCCGCACAGTGAAACCGTGCTCAATATGCGAATCGTGGGCGCGAACCCGCAAGCTCACATCAGCGGCGTTGGAAAGCAACTCGCCCAGAGCAACTACTTCATCGGCAATCATCCCTCGCAGTGGCACACTCGTGTGGCGAACTATGAAAAGGTTCGTTACGCTGGCGTTTATCCCGGAGTCGATCTGGTGTACTACGGCAATCAGAAGCAGCTCGAATACGATTTCGTGGTCAGCCCCGGCGCTGATCCCAGTGCCATCGCACTCGCATTCGGCGGTCGCCCCGACGGTGGCCAACAGATTCCATTGAGCATCAACCACCACGGCGATCTCGTGGCCACTCTCGAAGGCGGCGCTGTAAGCTTTCACAAGCCCATCGTTTATCAGAAGAATCGGGACTCCGCGAAAACCAGCATCGATGGCCGCTACATTTTGAAAGCGGACGGCCAGGTCGGATTCGCACTCGGCAACTACGATCACAGCAAGCAGTTGATCATCGATCCTGTACTCAGCTACTCCACTTACCTCGGCGGAAGCAACGAAGACATCTCCTACGGCATTACCTACGGAGTTCGCTATGGCCAGCCCATTCTCGTCGGCAGCACGCGCTCCGCGGATTTTCCCGAAGTCCTGGCCCTCTACCCCTACGGCGGCGGAACCTGCGGCACTCAGCCCTGTCGCGACATTTTTGTCGCCAAGTACAACCCGGCGCTGACAAAACTAATTTTCGCAACGTTTATTGGCGGATCGAATGACGACGTGCCCTCGCAGGTCACGCAGGACATCTTTGGCGATATTTTCCTGGTTGGCTACAGCCTCTCTTCAGACTTTCCCGTGCGCGGCCCAGTGTTCCAGAAGACATTTCACGGCGGCAGCGTAACCGGCGATGCAGTCGTCGTCGAAGTCGAATCCGCCGGCTTCTACCTCGAGTGGTCCTCATATCTCGGCGGTAGCGGCGACGATCAAGCTTTCGGCGTGGCCGTCGATGCCCCAGGCAACGTGTATGTCTCAGGTCACACAACCTCGACCGACTTCCCGGTCACCGCCGGCGCCTATCAAACCACCTGCCCCGTCGACAGCAGCGGTGGCTGTTCCGCAGCGTTCGTCTCCACCGTGAACCCCACGGGCAAGGCCCTCGTCTACTCCACCTTTCTCGGCGGCTCCAACGGTTTGGGAGAGTCCGCCTACGGCATCGCTCTCGACGCTAACAACAACGCCTATCTCAGTGGCATCACCGGTTCGCCAAACTTTCCTACCACTCCTGGTGCATATAAAACGCAGTGTGGCAGCGACGGTCTCTGTAACGGCACCTTCGACGGCTTTGTCACCGAACTCAACTCCACCGGCACCAAGGTTCTTGCTTCAACATTTCTGGGCGGCAGCAATTTTGACTACACCGCCGGCATTGTGGTGAAACCCACTGCCATCTACGTATCCGGCAGCACAGTTTCTTCGGATTTCCCCACTACCTCGAACGCCGCGCAGGCCGCTTATGGTGGAGGCTCTGTCGGTTGCGTGGTAAGCACCGGAACCTGCGGCGACGCCACGATCTCCAAACTGAACACTGCTCTCACATCCTTGCAATATTCCACCTATCTCGGCGGCTCCGGAGATGACAATCCCGGCATGTCCATGGCCGTCGACACCAATGGCTACATGTACGTCACCGGCCAGACCGACTCGTCCAACTTCCCGCAAGTAGATCCCATGCAGGCGGGCTACGGCGGCGGATCCAGCGACGCCTTTGTCACCCAGATCACTCCCACCGGTGGCTTTGGATACTCCACCTATTTCGGTGGCAACGGCGAGGATTTCGGCTACCGCGTCGCTCTTGATCCGGCCAACAACGTTTACGTCACCGGTGGAACTCTTTCGACGAATTTTGCCGTCACCCAGCACGCAGCGCAAGCCAAGTGCGGCACCGATGGCACATGTAACGGCGGCTTCTCTGATGCCTGGTTCTCTAAGATCATCCTGTCGGCCGATCTTTCCATGACCCTCAAGACGTCGGCTACCATTAGGAGCGGCGCAAATCTTTCTTATGCCATCACGGCCAAGAACAATGGCCCTGATACCGCGCAAGCAGTCAGCGTCACTGATGTCGTTCCTGCCGGAACGACCTTTGTGAGTGTGACTCCGAATACGGGAAGCTGCACCGCCCCGCCAGTCGGAGGCACAGGCACCGTAACCTGCACCGTCGGAACTATGGCCAACGGCGTCACTTTTAAAATCACTCTGGTGGTCAACGTCAACGCAACCTCCGGGAACGTCATTACGGACACGGCGACCGTGGCCGCAACCACTTCGGATCCGAAAACCACAAACAACACCGCCACAGCGACGACGACGGTGGACTGAGCCGCCGCGTTTCAGGCGAGCCCTCAATGGATCGAATCGTAGAACGAGGCCCCGGTAGCAGCAACCGCACGGGGCCTCGTTCTGTCCGATAATCCGGCTTTAGCTGCTTGTACGAGCCGTCCCGAAATGGCAGAAAAAAACCATAGAACCATCGTGCTAGAGTCTTTCGGGTCCTCCCCATCGTCCGTAGAAATGTTAGAATCCACCAATACTTGGGGCGCCGCGCTTTGCTCCCCAGGACGTTTTTTCTCCCCTTGTTTTCCGTGAAAACATCTGCGAAGGTTCGAGAATTTATACTCCAGGGAGTTTGAACATGCGGATCGCTGTCGTTGGTTCCGGATACGTAGGATTGGTGGCGGGCGCCTGCTTCGCCGACCTCGGTCACGACGTCATTTTGGTCGACAATGATGAGCGCAAGCTAGCCGCTCTCAAGAACGGCCAAGTCCCCATCCACGAAAATTTTCTGCCCGAGCTGCTCAGCCGCCATCGCGGCCACCGGCTCACTTTTTCCGACGATCTGCACGAAGCGGTCCGCGCCAGTTCGGCCATCTTCATCGCCGTCGGCACGCCGCCCACCGAGCGCGGTGAGGCCGATCTCTCCTTCGTCGAATCCGTAGCCCGCGAAATCACCGGCGCGGTCGATGACTACAAGGTCATCGTCGAGAAGAGTACCGTCCCCGTTTACACCAGCGAGTGGATTCGCAAAATCATTCTGCGCAATGGCGCCGATCCCGACTCCTTCGACGTCGCTTCCAACCCGGAATTCCTGCGCGAAGGCACCGCCGTCACCGACTTCCTGTTTCCCGATCGCATCGTCGTCGGCTGCGACAATGACCGCTGCACCAATGTTCTCCGCGAGGTCTACGCCCCGCTCACCAGTGGCACCTACTACGAGCGCGCCGACTCCATCCCGCAGCCCGACCGCACTTCCATTCCCGCTCCCATCATCGTCACCAGCACCAAGAGCGCGGAACTCATCAAGCATGCGTCCAATGCGTTTCTCGCCATGAAGATTTCCTTCATCAATGCGGTCGCGTCCATGTGCGAATCGGTTGGCGCCAACGTGAATCAGGTCTGCCACGGCATCGGCACCGACTCCCGCATCGGCCCGCGCTTCCTCAATCCCGGCATCGGCTACGGCGGCTCCTGCTTCCCCAAAGATGTGATGGCCTTCCGCGCCGTGGCCCGCGAGTGCGGCTACGACTTCCGCCTGCTCGATGAAGTCATGCGCATCAATGAAGACCAGCGCGACCGCTTTCTGCGCAAAGTTCGCAGCGCCCTGTGGACCCTCCGCGGCAAGCGCCTCGGCGTCCTCGGCCTCGCCTTCAAGGGCGGCACCGATGACATTCGCGAATCTCCTGCCATTCTTATCGTGCAGGCGCTGTTGCAGGAAGGCTGCAAGATCACCGCCTACGACCCGGCCGCCATGGACCGCACTCAGGAATTAATGACCTCCGGCCTTAAGTTCGCCAGCTCCGCCTACGAAGCCGCGACTGGCGCCGACGCCCTGCTCATCCTCACCGAGTGGGAGGAGTTTGCCAACCTCGATCTCCACCGCTTGAACAACCAACTCAAATATCCCATCGTGATTGACGGCCGCAACCTGTATGATCCCGAAGTGATGGCGGCCAACGGCTTCACCTATTATTCCGTGGGACGCGCCGCCGCGCATCCCGACGGCGTGCCCGCCGCCGCTCTAAGGAACGGCACCAAGAAAGCATGAGTCCACAACGCGCTCTGGTCACCGGCGGCGCCGGTTTTCTAGGATCTCATCTCTGCGATGCTCTGCTCGGCGAGGGCTGGAGCGTGGTTGTCGTCGACAACCTGCTCACCGGCCGCCACCACAACATCGCCCATCTCACGAATGATTCGCGATTTGATTTTATAAATAAAGACATTTGCGAACCGTTCGACGTCGGCCATGTCGATTACGTTTTCCACTTCGCCAGCCCCGCCAGCCCCGTCGATTACACCATCCACGGCATCCCCACGCTGAAAGTCGGCAGCCTCGGAACCTTCCACGCCCTCGATGTCGCCCACAAATACCGCGCGAAGTATCTGGTGTCGTCCACCTCGGAGTGCTACGGCGATCCGCTCGAGCATCCCCAGAAAGAAACCTACTGGGGCAACGTGAATTCCATCGGACCGCGATCGGTCTATGACGAAGCCAAGCGCTTCACCGAAGCCGTCACCATGGCCTACCGCCGCTATCACCAAGTGGATACGCGCATCGTGCGCATCTTCAACACCTACGGCTCCCGCATGCAGCTCAACGACGGCCGTGTCGTTCCCAACTTCATGAAGCAGGCTCTGCGCGGCGAACCGCTCACCGTCTACGGCACTGGCAGCCAGACGCGCAGCTTCTGCTACGTCAGCGACGAAGTTGACGGCTTCATTCGCCTCGCGAAATCCTCGGAGCATCTGCCGGTCAATATCGGCAACCCAAACGAGTTCACCATCCTCGAATGCGCCCAGCACGTAATCCAAGTGACGGGATCGAAAAGCAAAATCGCCTACGAACCGTTGCCCCAGGACGATCCCAAACAGCGCTGTCCCGACATCACCAAAGCCCGCCAACTGCTCGGCTGGGAACCGAAGATTCAACTCGAAGAAGGCCTCCGCCTGTCGTTGGATTATTTCCGCAAAGCCGTAGCCGAAGAGACCGCCGCAGCAAAGTAGAGCTTTGAAAGGACGCGGCTTCAGCCACGCCGCCAAAGTTCTTTTCCAAAACATTGTCATCCCGACCGGAGCATTCCCTTCCTGAAAGGAAGGGAATGCGAACTGGAGGGACCTGCTGTTCCCGCTCACGGCAATGCTCCTGTGGGAAAGGCGGCTGGCCCGGCCTTTCATCACAAGTTGTCCGAGCGGGTGCCCAGTCCTTGTCCCTGCGTTCTTTGCAGGGACAGAGCCTGCCCTGAGCCTTGCCGAAGGGGCGGGGATTTTGACTTCCGGCTACATCGTGCCTGCCTCAGGGACATCAAATTCCCCGCCCTGTCGCAAAAGACGCGACAAGGGCAGGGCACCCTCGAGAGTTAAGATAAGTGGAAAGGCTGGGCCAGCCCCCGGCTGTAAACCGAAACCGTTTCAGGAAAGGCGTCAGTGATGAAACGTTGTTTTATTGCAATGTGTTTTGCCGCTCTGGCCGCGACTGCGGCCCCGGCCCAACAAAAGAACACTGTGCCGCCTCCACCCAAGCCTGCCGCTAACGGGCCCCGCCTCGAAGTCACAATGAAATTCATCCAGGACAAGCTGAACAGCGTTGGGCCGATGAACTATGTCACCTACTTTCACGACAATGCCGTAGGCGACCATTGGACCAACCAAGCCAGAAACCAGGTCACAAATGTTGTCGCATATCCAGCCGAATGCCACATCACCTATCGTTGGAAATCGGTAGAGAACGGGAAATTAATTCGGGACGTCGACCAAGGCTTCTCGCTGAAAGACATCGAGAGCGTCTCCGTGAATCCGATGGAGCAAGGCCTGAAGAATGCCGCCATAGCACAAGGGCACTCCGCGTGGAGTGTTAAAGTCGATCCGCCCATCTATGTCATCGAGGCGCACAGAACTGACAAGGGTTTCAACGGATTCCCTTTTTTCGATGAACGATTGGCCAACCGCGTGGCCGAGGCCATGATCCACGCCGTCGAGCTTTGCGGCGGTGGCAGCAAACCGAAGCCGTTTTAGGAAAATGGGCCAGCGAGGCTCCCCCTCGATAAGAGCGAGGCGAGGGCCAGCCCAGCCCCCTTTGGAGTTCCTATCCGCTCAACTCCCCTGCGGCTCCAGCGGTTTCCTGAATGTAGTTGTGGACGAGTCCCCGGATCTGCTCTCGGACCTCCTCCATACTAGGCACGGCCCGGCCGTTCTCGACTGGGACAACCGAAGCGGCCGGCGAATCCGCTGTCTCCTGCTCCGCGGTAACCACAGCCGCCGAGTCCTTAGTCGCCGCCGCTTTCGCCACGGCAGGCGTCTCGGCCTCGTTTTCCTCCACGCCTTCCTCCTCTTCTTCTTCCTCTTCACCTTCCTCCAAATCAAAATCTTCCGGAGACCACTGCGGGTCTCCGATATTGGTCTCGCGGATGTCCTCGCGATCAATCACTACATCGGTCGGATCGATGGGCTCGAAGTTGACCTTCCGCAGGTTCGCGCTCGCCGTTTGCAGCCCGAAAAGCAGCAATCCCGCCACCTTGCGATCGATCTCCCCCCACGCGATCAGTTGCATCACCTGCATCAGCGCCATCTGCACCGCATTCGCGTCCTCGAGCACCGGCAGCACGAACCTGGCCTGCTTGAACTGACTCTTCACAATCCGGTTATGCTGCTCCCGCGCTCGTTCATGAAAAAAGCACTGCCGCCGGCTGCGCAACGCCGGCGAACCGCACTGCATCCCATTCATCTTGATATGCTGACACCGAGGAACATTTTCTAAAGCCATACCTTCTCCACTCCTTCATCCTTCAAAGCACCGGATCGAAATCCAGCGCGCTCAGCGATTCCAAAATTGTTGCGAAATCCGCTCTATTCCCAGTATTCCCAATTTGGAATCGAAGGCAAGGTTAAGTGAACATCGAAGGAAGGAAAGCTGTGGAAATGCCAAAGTTTGTTGGGGGGCATTCCCCTTGCGGGTTCTCTGCGCCTTTGCAGAGACAGAGCCTGCCCTGAGCTCAGTCGTAAGGGGTGAATGGCCGGGGGCATACCTGACATTTTAGACCGGGTACATCCCTGACAGTTTTTCTTCCCCCTCGGTGAGGGGATGGGGTGCAGGGGAAGGGGACGCTTCCCGGCGGGGGTTACACCCCTACCTACGTCCCCGTATTGGAATCATCGGGTTAGCCGGAAATTCCTTCCAGATCCGAAGGTCTAAAGAACTTAGACATCAAAATCCGTGAAACAAAGGACTTAGAGGCGCGACGGGATGAGTGCTCCCGACCGTCACGGCCTCGACCATGATCGCGCAACTTCGATGGTGGGCACAAGGTTGGATTTCACGACGGGGCTGTGGAAATCAGCGATGGCTTGGGCCGTTGCTGGCGGCTACGTTGTTGACGCAAACTTAGGAGGACGGGACGTTCCCTCGTGAAGATAATTGGGAACGTCCCGTTGGAGTGGACCCCAAAAGTGAGACATAGAAAATGGTGACAGTTCTCGAGAGGAGA
>OCZU010000069.1_pt1 | contig 74507 bp, 69 predicted proteins | sample 1539001 | NCBI WGS metagenome assembly OCZU01 (sample SAMEA3539306, study PRJEB22396) | soil metagenome | biome: tundra; feature: field; material: soil | place: USA | collected 2010-05 | depth 0.15 m | reverse complement strand
CAAGCGGCTGGCCGGATCGCGGCCGGTGCTCGGAATCTGCGTCGGCATGCAGGTGCTGTTCGCCGAGGGGGCCGAGCACGGCGAGCGAACCGTCGGATGCGGCGTCTGGCCGGGTGTAGTGCAGCGACTGACGGCTCCTGTGCTTCCGCACATGGGCTGGAACACGATCAGCGCGGCCGCCGGGAGCGCCCTGCTGGCGGGCATCGGGGGAGACGAGCGGTTCTACTTCGTGCATTCCTATGCGGCCTGCTCCTGGCCTGCTCCGCCGGGCGGCGATCCGGCGTCGCCGCTGCTGAGCTGGGCGGTGCACGGACAGCCGTTCGTCGCGGCGGCGGAGGACGGGGCGCTGTGCGCGACCCAGTTTCACCCGGAGAAGTCCGGCGACGCCGGGGCCGCGCTGCTATCGAACTGGGTGGAGCTGATCCGGTGATACGTGACTTCTCCGTGGTGCGACTGGTCTGGCTGGAGCTGACCTGATGACGCCCGGCCCTACCCTGCTGCCGACCGTGGACGTGGCGGCGGGCCTGACGCTGCTGCCGGCCGTGGACGTGGCGGCCGGTCAGGCGGTCCGCCTGGTCCAGGGCGCCGCCGGCACCGAGACCTCCTACGGTGATCCGCTGGACGCGGCGCTCGCCTGGCAGCGGGCTGGCGCGGACTGGATCCATCTGGTTGACCTGGACGCGGCCTTCGGCCGGGGATCTAACGCCGAACTGCTGGCCGCCGTCGTCAGGAGGCTGGACGTTGCCGTCGAGCTGTCCGGCGGCATCCGCGATGACGCATCGCTGGCCGCTGCCCTGGAGACCGGATGCGAACGGATCATCGTCGGGACCGCGGCGCTCGAAGACCCGGACTGGGTCCGAGGGATCATCGCCGAACACGGCGAGCGGATCGCCGTGGGTCTCGACGTCCGCGGGACGCGGCTAGCCGCCAGGGGCTGGACCAGCGAGGGCGGCGAGCTGCTCGACGTGCTCGGACGGCTGGAGGCTGACGGCTGCCCCCGGTATGTGGTGACCGACGTCACCAGGGACGGCACTCTGACCGGTCCCAACCTCGACCTGCTCCGTCAGGTATGTGCGCTGACAGCGAGCCCGGTGATCGCCAGCGGCGGGGTGTCGACCCTGGATGATCTGCGGGCGATCGGATCGCTGCTGCCGCTCGGCGTGACCGGGGCAATCATCGGCAAGGCCTTGTACGCCGGAGTGTTCACGCTGGAAGAGGCACTAGCCGCGGTGCGGGCATGAGGGCGGGCGGTGGCGTGACGGCCGGTGTTGGCCTGGCGGTGATCGCCGCATGACGGTCGCGGTGCGGGTCATCCCCTGCCTGGACGTCGACGCGGGCCGGGTGGTCAAGGGGGTCAACTTCCGCGCGCTGCGTGACGCGGGCGACCCAGTCGAACTAGCTGCGGCCTACGACGCCGACGGCGCTGACGAACTCGTGTTCCTCGACATCACAGCGTCCAGCCAGGATCGCGAGACCATGTACGACGTGCTCGTCAGGACCGCTGACCAGGTGTTCATCCCGCTGACCGTCGGCGGCGGCGTGCGCAGCGCGGACGATATCGACCGGCTGCTGCGGGCCGGAGCGGACAAGGTCGCCGTGAACACGGCCGCGATCGCCCGGCCTGAGCTGATCACTGAGGCGGCTGCCAGGTTTGGCTCGCAATGCGTCGTGATCTCGGTGGACGCCCGGCGGGATGCGAGCCGCCGGAGCAGCTTCGAGGTGACGACGCACGGCGGGCGCCGCGGTACCGGCCTGGATGCGGTGGACTGGGCGGCACGGGCGGCTGCGCTTGGTGCCGGCGAGATCCTGCTGAACTCGATGGACTCCGACGGGACCCAGACCGGCTTCGACCTGCCGCTGATCAGGGCCGTGCGGGCGGTCGTGGCTGTGCCGGTGATCGCCAGCGGCGGAGCTGGCCAGGCGTCGGACTTCGCTCCGGCGGTGCGGGCAGGCGCAGACGCTGTGCTGGCCGCGAGCCTGTTCCACTTCGGCAAGCTGCGGATTTCCGACGTGAAGGAGTCGCTGCGGGCGGCCGGCTACCCGGTCCGCGTGGCCCATCAGCGCCAGAACCCTGAGCGACACGACCCGGAACACCAGACCTCGGAGCGCCAGATCCCAGTCATCCCGCAGGAAGCCGGTAGCCCATGAGTACGGATCGAAGCAGCGGACTTGATCCGCGGCTCACTGCCCGGCTGAAACGAGACGAGGCGGGGCTGTTCCCCGCCATTGCGCAGCAGTACGACACCGGCGAGGTGCTGATGCTTGGCTGGATGGACGACGAGGCACTGCATCGCACGCTGACTTCCGGCCGCTGCACCTACTTCTCGCGCAGCAGGCAGGAGTACTGGGTCAAGGGCGAGACTTCTGGCCACGTGCAATGGGTGCGGTCAGTCGCGCTCGACTGCGATGGGGACACGGTGCTCGTCAAGGTCGACCAGGTAGACGGCGCATGCCACACCGGAGACCGGACCTGCTTCGACGCTGACGTGCTGCTGCACAGCGGGCGAGATGACGCCGGCCGCTCAGCCCGTTGGTGACGACGACGCCAGCAGCGCCTTCGTGTGGGCGATTGAGGTGTGCCGCACGGTGAAGCCGACCCGCTTGTAGAGATCCAGGGCGCCAGTAAGCGAGTCGGCGTCGACCGAGAGCGAGGCGGTGGTGAATCCGCCGGCCCGTGCCTGCGTCAGCACCCGGACGACGAGCGCAGTGGCGATGCCGCGCTTTCGACCTTGCTGCCGAGTACCGATCAGGGGAATGTGGACATCGCGTATGCCGCTCGCCGCCGTGTACGCGTCGTATTCGTGGCTGATGATGAGACCCAGCGGCTCCTGGTCGGCGTAAGCGAGGAAGCTGAGCGCCGGCCGGAAGGCTTCGTATTCCATCCTGAGCGCCCACTCCTCGCCCGTTATCTCGGTCGAGCCCCAGTGGTCGCGGAAGGCTTCGTTGCGGATAAGCAAGGCGTCACCGATGTGTTCCGGCGTAAAACCCTCGATCCGGACTTCGGCCGGCACCGAGATTTCGGGGATCGGCGCTGAGAGGTCTCGCTCCATGGAGTGAAACCAGCGCGCCGGATGGTAGCCGTGCGCCGCGAACAGCGCCATCGCCCCGGCATTGTGGGAGACGCACCCTCCGGTCAGCGTCAGCGGCCGGCCTGGGCAGCGCTCCTGGTGCAGCGGGATGGCAGTCCGGTGCGCCCAGTCGAGCAGCCGGCCGCCGAGCCCAAGCTGCCGGTACGCGGGATGCACGCCGCCCTCCTGCTGCATCTCATGGACCGGATCGGCGGTGCTTCGGAAGGTCAGGGCGCAGTAGCCGACCATGACGTTCCCGTCGTAGATGCAGACGGAAGCGCGGGCGTGATCGCGGTACGGATCACTGAATTCCTCCAGCAGGTCCTGCTCGCTGTAGTACTCCCAGTCCTGATCCGCTTCCGCGATGGCGGCCATTAGACCGGCCCACGCTTTCGCGTCCTGCGGCGCGATTGATCGCCAGTCGAACTCCCCGTCACCGGTCATGGCGCCGATTGTGCGCTGGGCAGGTGCCGGACGGCAACGCATTATTTTCGGGAACGCGCCCGCACGAACTCAGCGCGCTAACAGCGAGTCCTACGCTGGCAGGGCATCTCCGTGCTGGTCCGCCTGCTGCTCCGTACCGTACTGAGCCATGTCGCGCTGGTCCGTGCCGCGCTGACCCGCCTGACTCTCGATCTCCGGCCCGAGCAGCTCAGCGTCGCCGGACGACGCCGTCATCTCGCTCCTGTCGTAGCTGCCGATGTCGGCCGGGATCGCCATCCGCCGGTCGCTGACCTGGTCCCACAGTTCCAGGCGTCCGCTCACTGGCTCAGCGATCTTGTCCGAGTAGTAGCCAGGTATCTCGTACACCAGGTGCCCGCTGACTGTGGCGCCCGGCGACAGCGCGACCGGCATGCTGATCGCGCTCAGGCCCAGCGAAGACAGATCCCACGACACCGGTGGGCAGACAGCCTCGCCAACCCGCCCCCACGAGCCTGGTACCAGCCGGATATAGAGCGCTATGGCGAGGTTCGCATGCTGCTCGATTTCCAGATTGGTCACGCGCGCGCTGATCGACCGAACCCGAGTGGGTACGGCGAGACCGCTGCCGCTATCTCGCTCGGTCTCCATGAGCCCGGTGCCAAGAACCTCGACCCTGATACTCGGGAAACCTCGCCTGGCCGACTGTGGCACGGAAGGGACAGGCCAGTTCTGGATGGCGCCGAAAAAACTGGTGAACGCCGCGAGGAAAGCCAATGCAGCCCCAAGCATCCACCAGTTCAGCAAGAGACTGTAGTGCGCATCTTTCTCGAAATATGCAATCGAAATAGCAGTCAAAAATACGGTGAGCGTGAAAAACAGGCCGCCCAGCCACAGCCACAGCTCGCGATGAAGTCGCACGCCCGGATTCTACTGTACGCAGTCGTCACTTCCATCAGATGTCGGACATCAGCGGCGCGCTGCCGGGCAGACCGCGCCGTACAGGCGACCAGGCCGGACGGGCAGGCCGCGTCGTGCCGCCGACCAGGCCGGACGGGCAGGCGTCAGACACGCCGGGCCGAGGCGCTGCGCGGGAATGGTGCGCTGCGAGGTGGCGCCGTCCGCAGAAGCGATATATCTTGATTCTAGGGAACGTCGCAACCTCGGGAGTCGTCATGTCGGCACCACCTCGCAAGGACGAGCCGGGCCTGACCCGGCGGGATGAGCTGGCCGTCTCCGGCGCCGCGCTATCCGATGTGCCATGGACCGCCGCTGGCGCGGCCGGCGTCGTGGTGGCCGGCGCCGATCTGGTGCTGCATCTGACCGGCGGGCACCTCGGCCTGAGCAGCTCGCTGTCAGCCGGAACCGTGGCGCTCACCTCGGTGGCCGGCGCGGGCGTGGTCCTGCGGGACCGGTCGAGCCGCGCCGTACGCTGGGCGCGCCGTAATCCGTGGGCCTTCGCCGTACTGCCCGGTGTGGCCACGGCGATCATCGTCTTCGTGCTCTCGGTGCTGGTCGGCAGCAGCGGCGTCATCGGCGGCAGCTTCACCGCGCTGTGGCACGGCGCGATCGCCTACGGGGTCACCGGCGCGGCAGCTGCCATCGGAGGCAGCCGCCGTAAATCTCGCTGACTGATCGTTAGTCGGTACGCCGAGTGGCGACAAAGACGGGAATCTGCCGCTCTGTCCGCACCTGATAGTCGGCATACGGCGCAAACGCCTGCACAGCCCGCTCCCACCACGTGGCCCGCTCCTCGCCGCTGAGCTCGTGAACCCTCACGGCGAACGGCTCGAAACCGTCCTGGATCTGGACAGCCTCGGGATCGGCCTTGAGGTTGTAGTACCAGACCGGATGCTTAGGCGCCCCGCCCATCGAAGCGACGAGCGCGTACTCGCCGTCGTGCTCGACCCGCATCAGCGGTGTCTTGCGCACCTTGCCGCTCTTATTTCCGACCGTGGTGACAATGATCACCGCAAGCCCGGTATCGCCCAGCGTATTGGCCTGCTGACCACCGGACGCCTCATAGGCCTCGACCTGATCGCGGACCCACTGGCTCGTGCTCGGGACGTACTCGCCGTCAAGACTCATGAGCAGAACCTTACTCAGCCCGGTCTGGCATTCGCGGCCGCGCACCGTACCGGGGGAGGAGTCCGTCTTTTCCCCCGGTACGGCCGGGCCGCGCCGTCGCGCCGTTGCGACCGCGCTGCCCTGCGCGCCAGCGTTCACCCGGCACCGCCAGCCGTCACGTGACTGCCGGGCCGGGTGAGTAGCGGGCACGAGCCCGGCTGGCCGAAATCAGCCGAGCAGACGGAGCGTGTTGACCGCGTCGTCCACGTAGTACAGGCCGGCCCCGTGCGGTGCCACGGCCAGGCCGAACAGGGCGCCGCTGCCCGCCGGGCTGCCCGAGCGGTCCAGGAACCTGCTGGCCACCTGGACGCCGCGGGGACTGGTCTCGACGATCCGCCCGTTCGCGCCGTTCACCGTGAGCACGTCGCCGTTCGGGGCGATCGCCAGGCCGAGCGGTGAGCTGAGCCAGCCACCGGAGGTGAGCACCCGGCCGGTTCCGGCGCTCGTTGCCCTGGTGAGCGCATGGCCGATCGCCGTGATCCGGTTCGGCCCGGTGTCGGCGACATAGAGCGTGCCGCGCCGGCCGACCCCGAGTCCCGTCGGCCCGACCACGAACGCCGCGGCATCGGTCCGCTCGGAGAATCCTGAGCCGACCATGGTGACGCTCCGCAGCGCAGGGACGCGCGACCCGCGGAATCTGAGCACCAGCCGCAGGATCGTGCCACGGTGCACGACAGCGCCCTTCGCGGCGACCGTCCCGTTCAGCACGCTGGTGACGAACAGCGCGGCGGTCCGGCGGTGGCCGACGGCGGTCATGTCCCACGGCCCGTTAATGCCATGTCCGCTGATGATCGAGCGGACCTTGCCTGAGCTGTCGAGCACCAGCAGGCACCCGGCACCCGACGTCGCCGCGCTGCCGTCGGTCGACGGCAGGCTGCCGACGATCACCCAGTTGTGAACGACCACCAGCGCCGTAGTGAGCCCGATGCCACCTGGGCAGACCGCGGGCAGCCACGCTGAGGAGATCGCGGCGAACTGGGTCACCTTGCCGCGCGGGCTGACCTCAACGATCGTGGTCCCGGTGCCCTGCAGGTTGGCCTTGTTGTTGAAGTTGCTGACCAGGACGTCGCCGCGGTGCAGCCGGCCCACGCTGTGCCTGACCACCGCCACGCCGTACGGGTTGATGTCCCCGTTGCCCGGCACGGTCGAAGCGACCAGCCTGGTCTGGTGAAACCGCCCGATGAACGACCGGGGCGCATGATGAGGCCCCGCCAACGCCGAGGGCGCAGCCATGAAGCCCGCTCCGGCGGCGGCGGTGACGCTGGCCGCTGCCAGGGCGACCCCTCGAAATACTCGCATGAGCATGCTCCTTCCGTTGATGCCGACCGTCATCTGACTCGCGCGCGGCAAATCCGGCGATGGCCGTGCGACACTATCGCGCGCCGATACGCGACACATGCTGTCACGTACCGGCAGCGGTCTGGGTTCAGCCGCGAAAGGCAAAGATTAGGCAAAATGGTTCGCCCGGCGTCATCGCCGCCACGTGAGCGTGATCGTCATTGGGGCAGAAGTCTGGTTAAATGCCTCTATCGCCGACTCGCAGCGGTAATTGGCTCATGTATTGCACCGCTGAATAGCGCACCGGAGGTTGCTGTGCCGGGGCAGCACGATCGCGACATGGCGCCGCGGCCGGCCAGCGCGACCTCGTCCGGGGCCGGCCAGCGGCAGCGCACCTGGCCAGCGGCGCTGACGCTCTTCTTCATGGCGGCTCTGATCCCGGAAAGCATCGCGACCTATAACTCGCCGACGTCGCCCATGAGCTGCGCACGCCGGTCGCAGTGCTGCAGGCCGGGCACGAAGCCTGCTGGACGGGATCGCCGAACCGACCGCCGAGCAGCTGACCTCGCTGCGCGACGAGGTGCTCAGACTCGTCAGGATGGTCGATGACCTGCAAGAACTGGCCTCAGCGGAGGCGGCTGCCCTGCAGTTGAGCCGGACACCGTGTGATCTGTCCGCGCTGGCCGATACCGCGGCTAGTCGGCTGGCAGACTCCTTTGACGCGGCCGGAGTCGGCCTTGTCCGGCGGCTCACCCGGGTACAGGTGTTGGGCGACTCGGGCCGGATTCATGAGATAGTCACGAATCTGCTGACCAATGCGCTGAAGTTCACCCCGGCGCTGGGACGTGTGCTGGTTGAGGCCGGACTGCATGGTCAACAGGCCATGCTGCGGGTCAGCGACACCGGTGTTGGTATCCCGCCAGATGAGCTACCGCACATCTGCGAGCGATTCTTCCGCGGCGACCAAGCCAGCGGGGTGGCCGGCAGCGGAATCGGGCTCACGGTCGTTGCCGAGCTTGTCCAGGCTCACGGCGGCACGCTGGATGTCACGAGCACTCCTGGGCAGGGCACGATCTTCACGGTCACGTTGCCGCGTGCCTGACCGGCGCCGGGAGCACGGCCTCGCTGCCGACGTGAGCGCCGAACTGGCTGCGTCCGAGTGCCCGAACGTGCCCCCGCAACATCCGGGCACCTCGAACGCTGCCATCTGAACTCCCCCACGTGCTTTGCCTGGCACCGTGTCCGCCTGGCAACCCCAACTCCTGCGATGTAAGTCGGCCGACGTGCAGTGGTCGTGCAGTCCGTGTGGAGAGCGCGTGGAGGCGCATATCCGATTTCGGGACGTGCCGTGCCATCCGGCCGCACCGCGCGAATCGCGCATAACGCGACTATGCGGTGAACAATAGAACACTAAGGTCATTTCAGTTCTACCCAATGAGCGAATCAATTTCTGCAGAGATTGTCCCACGGCACTGAGCACATGCTATATGTCATGGCATCCCGGTAGCCGGAGTTACCGGCCGGAGGCATCGTGGCTGTGCTGGTGATAATCCCATGAAACTATCAATGCGACCTGATTTCGAAGTACTGAGCCCGGCAGGCGGCGCGGCATTTAGCGACCTGCTCATCGGCTTGCGTGCTGACGCCGCGGCACTGCTGACCGCGGCGTCGGTTTACCGGGAGCCGGTGGGGCGCGAAGCGCTGTTCGGCACCGGCCCGGCCCGGATTGACTGCGGGTCCGGCGGGCTTGACGAGCTGATCGCGGAGTGCGTTGCCGCAGGGCTCATGACGATCGATCCCGTAAGTCAGCCGCCGACCGTGCAGGTGGCCTCTGAGGTCGCGGCGCAGTTGTGTCATCACCTGATCTCCACTGGCCGAAGTGAGACAGTCGCCCGTGCGCACCGTTGCGCTGCGAATTACTGGCAGTGGCGGATCGCGGTCACCCAGCAGGACTGGCAAGCGGAGGTGCACGACCTGCTTGAAGCCCGGCATCACCTGATCGAGGCGGACGACCTGATCCCGGCCGAGACGATCACCGAAGGTGTCTGCTCGCGGCTGCACGCCCTCGGCAAGTTCGCGCAGGAAGAAGCGCTGATCGCCGACACGCTTGCGCGCTTGCCCGCATGGTCGCCGCGCCGCGCGGCCTGGACCTACCGGCTCGGGATCACCTGCCAGTTGCAGGCCGACTATGCGGCCGCGCAATCCTGGTTCCTGCAGGCTCTCAGCGGATATAGCGAGCGCGCTGACACTCATGGCATGGCCGGCTGCTACGGAAACCTGGGCGCGCTCGCGCACGCACGGGGCGACTACGTCGAGGCTGAGCGCTGCTACTGCAAGTCCCTGGCCCTGGAGCGCGAGCATCCGGCCGGCGGTGCCTGGCGGAGCGCGCGGCACGGGGCTGGGCAATCCGGGCCGGTGATTGCGGCGGCTCGGCCGAAGGCCGGGCAACTCGTGCCGGTGACCCAGGCGTCGCAGCCGAGGTCCGGGCAGCCGGTGCCGGTGACCGAGGCGCCTCCGCCTCCGCCTGAGCCTGCCCAGTCCGCGCCGGTGCCTCAGGCTCCGGCGCCCCCGCGTCGGCGCAGATCGCCCCGGCCGGCCACTGACGGTGCGGGAACGCACCGCAGGCCAGCGACGGTGTACGCGGCCAGTTTCCGGCGGCACGGCGTGCGTGCGGCGGTCTGGGTCGTCGCGGCGACCGTCACCGCTGCCATGGCGGTCGCCGCCACCCGCACCGTCGATCCAGGCACAGCCAGTTCGGCCGCGGCGCTGACCGCCGCCACGGCCACCCGCGACCAGGCGGCAGCCTGGGTCGCCCGGTGGGTCGCCGACGACGCGATCGTGTCCTGCGATCCGCTGATGTGCGCGGCGCTGCAGGCGCATGGCCTGCCCGCGGCTCGCATCCTTCAGATCACGCCAGGTTCCACCGATCCGCTGGGCTCCGATGTCGTCGCGGCCACCGCGGCGGTCCGGAGCCGATTCGGCCGGGCGCTCGCCGCCGTCTACGCCCCGGCAATCCTGGCCAGCTTCGGATCAGGAAGTGCCAGGATCGATGTCAGGGTCATTGCGCCGAGCGGGTCCGCTGCCTACCGCCATGCGCTTCTGGCCGATCTGGCCGCTAGGCGGCTCGCGGGGGCGACGCTGCTCGGCGACCGGCTGATGTCGGCGTCCGCGCGGGCGGCGAGGCAGCTTGCGGCCGGCCTGGTCGACTCCCGACTGCTGATCACGCTCTCCGCGCTGCTGCACTCGGGCCGGGTGGCCGTGGTCTCGCTCTGCGGCGCCGGGCCAGGGGCGGGCGCACGCATGCCGATGCTGTGCGCGGCCATCACGACCGGATCCGCCCAGGCCGGCGGGAACCCGCCCACGTCGGCTGCGGCCAGAGCCGCAGCGGACCGGTCGCTGGCCAAGATGGTGGCATTCCTGCGTGCGCAGCGTCCGCCGTTGCTGGCCGCCAGGATTCGCGAGCTGACGCTGGCCAGTGGCCTGACAATCGTGCGGATCGAGTTCGCCGCGCCGAGTCCGCTCGGGCTGCTCAATAGCGTCGCCACCGCTGCAAATCCGGCTAACGGATAACCGCCAGCGGGCGGATGCCGGCCGGGGCCAGCGGGCGGATGCCGGCGGGCGGAAGCCAGCCGAAAATAAGCCAGCCAACAGAAAATCAGGAGACCGCTATGAAATTAATCATGAAAATGCCTCGCTTTCTGCGGGTGCTTGCGGCTTGTGCCTTTGCCCTCAGCCCGCTCGCCATTGCTGCTCCGGCATCGTCGGCCGCCCAGGGCACCGGTTGGCTGAGGCTGGCCCATCTGTCGCCGAATACGCCTGCGGTGGATGTCTACCTGTACTCATTCGCCAGCCCTGCTGCACGCGTGGTGCTTCGGCACGTGAGCTACGGCACGGTATCGCCGTATCTGCCGGTCGCGGCCGGCCAGTACACGGTCGCCATGCGTCCGGCCGGCGCTGCTGCCAGCTCCGCGCCCGTGCTGTCAACGGCGGTTCGGGTGCGGGCGGGCTTCGCGTACACCGTGGCGGGCATGGGGCCGAGAGCCGGCCTGCGGCTGCAGGTCTTCAGTGACCTGCTGACCGCACCGTCGGGCCGGTCCATGATCCGCGTGATCCAGGCGTCGATGCGGCAGGATCTGTTGACCGTGCGGGCAGCCGGCCACCTGCTCGCACGTGACCTGGCATTCGGGTCGGCCACCGCCTACCAGACGGTGGCCGCGGGAACCGTGACCGTGCGCGCGGCCGGCGTCACCGAGCACGCCGCGCTCAAGGTCACCTTGCCCGCGGGCAGCATCCACACCCTGGTGGTGCTCGATGATTCCGGCCAGCTCAAGATCGTGAGCCTGGTCGATGCCGTGGGCAGCCAGATCACGCCCAAAGGCGGGCCGGATACCGGTCTCGGCGGTACCGCGCCGCGGCCAGGCCCGCCGGTCCTGCCCTGGCTGGCGACGGCAGCAGTTGGCATGCTGGCGGTGCTGGTCGGCTTGATCAGGTTCCGCCGCGCGCCTGACCTGACCGGATTGTCTCCCGCTCGGGCCGGACGCGCCGACTGGCGCACGCGGTGACTGCGGGTCGGCCGGCGGCGGCGGTCACGCTGCTGGCCGGCCTGCTGGTTGCCTTCGCCGGCTGCGCCGGTATCGTCCTGGGCCAGTGGCATGATCGGGCTGGGCTCGCGTCCGGGCCGGTCCCTTCCGTCGCGGTCCCGCGCGGGCATGCCGCGCTGGTCCGGTCGTCTTCAGTGACAGCAGCGTCGGAGCCGGTGTCCCTGATCATTCCAGCGATTGGCGTTCGCACCCGGCTGATCCGGCTGGGCATCACCAGCCAGGGCACCCTTCAGGTGCCCGCGACGACGAGCGTGGCCGGCTGGTACACCTGGAGTCCGCGGCCCGGTGCGATCGGCTCGTCAGTCATCGCCGGGCACATTGATTCCAGGGCCGGACCTGGGGTTTTCTTCCGGCTGCGGCTGCTCAGGCCCGGCGAGCGCGTCTATGTCAGGCGAGCCGACGGCACGCTGGTCGTATTCGCGGTCACAGCGGTGCGGACGTACGCCAAGAGCGCCTTTCCCACCGCATCGGTCTACGGGCCCGTTCCGTACTCGGAACTCCGGCTGATCAGCTGCGCCGGCGTCTTTGACCGGGCTGCCGGCAGCTACCTCAGCAATGTCGTCGTGTTTGCCGTCGATGCCGGCGGTGGCGGGAGAGAATGAGATGCATGGGATCGCAGGATTTGTTTGACTTGTCCGGGAAGACTGCCGTCGTCACCGGGGGCACTCGCGGCATCGGGCTCATGATTGCTCGCGGGCTGCTGCAGGCAGGAGCCCGGGTATACGTCAGCTCGCGCAAGGCCGACGGATGCGCGGCTGCCGAGCGAGAGCTCAGCCAGTTCGGGACGGTCGCGGCTATCCCGGCCGACCTGTCGACGGAGCCGGAGTGCGCCCGGCTGGCGCTCCAGATCGGTGATCGCGAGCAGGCCGTGCACGTGCTGGTCAACAACGCCGGGGCCACCTGGGGCGCACCGCTCGCGGAGTTCCCGGCCGCCGCCTGGGACAAGGTGATGGATCTCAATCTGAAGTCCCCGTTCTTCCTCACCCGCGCCTTCCTGCCGCTGCTTGAGGCCGCCGGTACCCTCGACGACCCGGCGCGAGTGATCAACATCGGCAGCATCGACGGGCTGCACGTTCCGTCCCTGCCGACCTACGCCTACTCGGCCAGCAAAGCCGGGCTGCACCACCTGACCCGGGTGCTCGCCAGGGAACTCGGGCCGAGATGCATCACGGTCAATGCGGTGGCCCCCGGTCCGTTCGAGTCCAAGATGATGGCGGCGACGCTGGCGGAGCGCGGCGCCGCGATCGCGGCGGCGGCGCCGCTCCGGCGGATCGGCAGGCCCGATGACATGGCCGGAGTCGCGGTCTACCTGGCCTCGCGGGCCGGCGCCTACGTCACAGGCGCGGTCATTCCCGTCGACGGCGGTCTCGGCAGCACCGTCTGATGCCTATCCCGCCCGGGTCGGCGATGGCGCCCGGCGCGCATGCCAGACTGTGCCATGACGGCGCACGGAGGACATGATGATGCAGGCTGAGCAAACCCCCGCTGGCGTGGACCTGACCAGGCCAAGCCCGGCCCGGATGTATGACTACATGCTGGGCGGAACGCACAACTTTCAGATCGACAGGGACGCCACGGAGCTGTTCAGGGCGCAGATGCCCGACCTGGAGGACGCGGCCTGGGCGAATCGTGGATTTCACGGGCGGGCCGCCCGCTGGATGGCTGCCGAGCAGGGAATCAGGCAGTTCATCGACATTGGATCGGGGCTGCCGACCCAGAGCAACACCCATGATGCCCTGCACGGTGTGGCGCCGGGCTGCCGCGTCGTCTACGTTGACAACGATCCGACCGTGCTGGTCTACGCCGCGGAGCTTGAGGCGCCGGACGGCACGACAGCGGTGATCCAGGCCGACCTGCGCGAGCCTGAGAGCGTGCTCAGTAATCCGGAGCTGCGCGCACTGATCAATCTTGATGAGCCGGTCGGGCTGCTGATGACCGCCGTGCTCCAGTTCGTCGCCGATAGCTCGGACCCATGGGGTCTGTTGACGCACTACATCGGCGCTCTCGCGCCGGGCAGCTACCTGGCGCTGTCGCACATCACCGCCGACAAGCTGCCGGTCCGGTCCGTGCAGACGGGCGTCGAGATATATGGCCAGGCCACGGAGAGCGCGCACCCGCGGACCAGGGCCGAGATCGAACGGTTCTTCGACGGGCTCGAGCTGGTACCGCCATTCGCCGGCGCCGGCCAGGTCATCACCAACGTTGGCATCTGGGGTTCCGAGGACCCCGCGGCCGCTGACAGTGATGGGTCGCGAGCGTTCTACTGCGGAGTCGCCAGGCGACCGTGACGGCAGCGGCCGATTCGGCCGGCCCGGGCTCGCAGGCTTGGCCGCAGACGGCTCTGGTACCTGGCGGGCCGGTGGTCTCCAGGATCGGGCTCGGGCTGGCCGCGCTCGGCCGGCCGGCCTATATCACGGGCGACCGGTCCGGTGACCTGCCTGATCGCAGCCAGGCCGGGCTGGCCGCCAGGACGCGCCAGATGCTCGATGCCGCCTACGCCGCCGGGATCAGGTACTTCGACGCGGCCAGGTCCTACGGCCTGGCCGAGGAGTTCCTCGGCGACTGGCTGCGCTGTCCTGGGCACGAGGACGCGGTCGCCGGGTCGAAGTGGGGTTATCGGTATACCGGAGGCTGGCGGCTGGATGCCCGCACCCATGAGGTCAAGGAACACTCGCTGGCCATGTTCACGACCCAGCTGGCGCAGACCCGGGCACTGCTCGGCGATCACCTTGCGCTGTATCAGGTGCACTCGGTGACGGCAGAATCCGGACTGCTTGAGGACCGGCCGCTGCTCGCGGCACTCGCCGGGCTGCGGGCGGACGGGGTCATCGTCGGCCTGACGACCAGCGGCCGCGGCCAGGCTGACACGCTGCGCCGGGCGATGGACCTAACTGCCGACGGACTGCCGCTGTTCGGCGTCGCGCAGGTCACCTGGAATCTGCTTGAGCCATCGGTCGGCCCCGCCGCAGAGCAGGCTGCGGCGGCCGGATGCACGATCCTGATCAAGGAAGCCCTGGCCAACGGCCGGCTGGCTCCGGCCAGCGAGCCGGCTGGACCGGCTGCTGGGCCGCCTGCTCAGATCGCCGAGCTGGCCGCGGCGGCAGGCATCACACCGGACGCGATCGCGCTCGCTGCCGCGCTGGCCAACCCGTGGGCCACTGTCGTCCTGTCCGGCGCCGTCACCACCAGCCAGCTTCGGGCGAATATCTCCGCGCTAGCCGTCGGTGACCTGCCGTCGCTGGACCTCGCCGAGCCGCCCGGCGCCTACTGGGCCGCCCGCTCCGCCCGGCCCTGGCGCTAGCCGACGCCGCGGACGCTGACCCACGCGGCGATCAGGTCGGCCGCCTGGTCGCGAGCCCCAGCCGGCTCTTGCAGGTAGTGATCGGCCCTGATGAACTCAAGCTGCTTGTCGCGGGCGCCCAGCGCTTGGTGCACTGCTCGCGCGTCGCTGGCGTAGACACAGGCGTCCGCGGTGGCGTGTACGACCAGCGACGGAACGGTGATCCGGCCCAGATGCGGCGCCGCCGTGCACTGGGAGGTACGCAGGCTCCACATCGACAGCCAGGTCCGCAGGGTGCTCAGTGCCCCGATACCGAAGACGCCGTAATTGGCTTTCACCGGCTCGCCCAGGTAGCACCAGTTCGACCGCCGGTCAGACGGCTCGATCGACGGGTCGATCATCCGCAGATCCGCCCAGGTCCGGTACAGGCTGAACAGGCGGTCACGGGCTCGAGTCCCGGCCAGCGCGGCCAGCTGCCCCTGCGCCCAGTCGGTGATCCGCTCGTTGCGGGCCTGCTGGGCCGATCGGTAGCGGCGCTGGAACTCGGCACCGAACGGCGGGCCGTTGTCAGGGCTGAACGGGTCGAGCGCCGGATCGACCGACAACGGGTCGGCTTCGTTGGTGACCGACGGGTCCAGCCAGGCGGTCAGCACCTCGGGACGGCCGGAGTGGGCCGCGAGCGCGATGAAGAGATCACCAGGAATCAGTTGCTCGATGGCGGCTAGCGGTCTCATCCCAGCGACCGGGGTGACGTTGGGCTCGGCGGCCTGGGACTGGTACGCGGCCATCAACGACCCGCCGCCGGAGTTGCCGAGCAGGACGATGCGCTCGGCTGCTGCCTGCTCGCGCAGCCAGCGCACGCCTACGCCGATCTCGGCCAGTGCGTGGTCGAGCAGGAAGTGCGGCTCATTTCCGCGGAAGCGCGTGTTCCACCCCAGGAACCCGAAGCCGCGCTCGGCGAGCAGCGACGCCAGGTAGTGCTCGGAGAAGTCCACGTTGTAGTGCGTCGCGATGAAGGCTGTTTTCGGCCGCGCGCCGGCCTGCCGGTGGTAGATGCCCTGGCACGGATGGCCGCCTGCGCCTGCCCGGCCGACGACCGGGGATGGCAGCCCGACGAACTCCCGCACGATCTCGCTCATCCTGGCCTCCACGTTGCGTCAGGGTTAGATCTACTCTGGTTCCAGGCCATGCGCATCGGGGAGGTCGTCATGGAGTGGCGGAATGCCGAGTTCGACCTGGGCGGAGTCAACCACCTCGCGCTGGTTTGTTCCGACATGAAGCGGACCGTGGAGTTCTACACCACCGTCCTCGGCATGCGACTGATCAAGACGCTGGACCTGCCTGGCGGCTCGGGCCAGCACTTCTTCTTCGATATGGGCGGCGGCAACGCCCTCGCCTTCTTCTGGTTCCCCGACGCACCTGACCCGGTCCCCGGCATCTCGGCCCCCGTCACTGTGCCCGGCTTCGGCGAGTGGACGAGCGCGATCGGCTCGATGAACCACGTGGCCTTCAACGTGCCGGAAGATCGGTTCACGGAGTACCGCGCCAAGCTCAAGGCCAAGGGTGTCAAGGTCAGCCCGATCATCGACCACGACGACAGCCCGCTGGGGGTCGCCGGCGAACTGCACCCGGGCGTCTTCGTCCGGTCCTTCTACTTCCAGGACCCGGACGGGATCATGCTTGAGTTCGCCTGCTGGCGCCGAGTGCTCGGTCAGCCGTCCGACATCAGGCACGAGCCGCGCACGGCCGCCGACCGCGCCATCCGGGTCTGACCTGTCCTGGCTGCCCTCGCCGACGGAATCAAGATGATCGCGCCTGGCGTTCATCTTGATGATGCCCGCCCGCCCCGGTAGTCATTCAGGAGCACACCGCGACTGCGGTGGCGTCCTAGCGGTCACTGAGCGTCGGCTACCAGATACTCAGTGAAATATATTATAACAATATAAACGTTGTTATATCTATGAACAGCAGTCGGTCAGCGTTCCGGCTGACGCACTCGCAAGCTCGACCCCCTGCTCGACCCCCTGCTCAACCCCCCTCGACCCCCTGCTCAACCCCCTGAGTGAGGCGCTGCGCGCGCACTGACCTGCCGGGCTCGTATGGCCCCGCCGAGGTCGCGGAGCTGACGTCCGAATGAGTCGGCTCTATGCCGTTATGCGCCTTCTCGAATGAATGGAGACTATGATGCGCTTTCGGCGTAGTAGCCTCGACCAAGAAGGTTCTCGTGTCCTGCCTGCAATGCGGACCCGCATGGGCCAGACACTGGCGGGCCTGCCCCGCTGGGCAGCGGTGGCTGGGGTAGCTGTCGTCCTCGTGCTGTCGCTGGTCGGCGTCGCCGTAGCTGGTGTCTTCGGCGACTCCGGGACAGCCGCACGCGCCGCAGGCCCGGGCGGGCCGGCGCTACCCTCGGCGCACCGGTCCGGTGCAGCGAAGTCGGGCGCAGCGCATCCCGGCACAGCGCATCCCGGCACAGCGCATCCCGGCAGGTCGGTCAGCGGCGGGCCGGCGCACGCCAGGACCGCAGCCAGGGCGCACCCCGGAGCGCTGCGCACATCCTGCCGGTCGGTGGCGCACATCGGCGACTCGACGTCGGTGGACCTGATTTCCTCCGCCTACCTGCCCGACCCGGCCCAGCAGCTCGGCGCTCGTTACGCCGACGTCGGAGTGCGGCACTTCCGGGTGGACGCCTCCGGCGGACGCTCGATCGTGGAGACAATGCCCGACCAGGTCAACGGCTACAACGTTGCCCGCGCGTGGTGGGACGAGGGCTACCGCGGCTGCTGGGTGTTCGCGCTCGGGACGAACGACACCGCCAACGTGTCCGTCGGGTCCGCGGTCGGACTGATGGCCCGGATCGAGCGGATGATGGCGGTGGCGCACGGCGAGCCGGTCATGTGGGTCAACACGCGCACGTTGCTGTCCGGTGGTCCGTGGTCCCAGGCAAACGAGCAGGCGTGGGACAACACCCTGCACGCGGCCCTGGCCAGGTACCCGAACATGCGGATCCTCAACTGGGCGGCCGTCGCACAGCCCGGCTGGTTCCTGTCCGACGGAATTCACTACAACTCGGTCGGCTGCGCCGCGCGGGCCAAGGCGATCGCCGATGCCCTGGCCAGGGCGTTCCCTGGCCACGGCCGCAGCCGTGGCCAGGTCGTTCGATAGCCGGGCGCGGCTGGCCGCCAGCTGCGGTTGGTGCACGGGCCTTTCTTGTCGACCACTATAAGTAGTCATTAGCAAGCACGGGGTAGGCATTGCCTTGCTCGCGGAACGGATCTGCCGGATAGAAGACCGGCGGGATGGGACCGCGGCATTGGGGGGAAAATGCCGAAGCCGATACAATCCGGTCAGCGCTACCTGCCTGGCCTTGACGGGCTGCGAGCCCTGGCCGTGCTGGCTGTCGTGGCGTACCACGAGCAAGTCGGATGGGCGCCGGGCGGCCTGCTCGGCGTCGGCGTGTTCTTCACGCTGAGCGGTTACCTCATTACCGACCTGCTGCTCGGGCAATGGTCCGAGCACCGGCGACTGAATCTGCGCGATTTCTGGCTCCGGCGCGCACGCCGGCTGTTGCCAGCGGTGTTCGTGATGCTGGCGGTGGTAACCGCCTGGGTCACGATCGCTGACCGCGCCAGGCTGGCCGGCCTGCGCGGCGCTGTAGCCGCCGCCGCGACCTACTCAAGTAACTGGTTCCTGATCGGGTCGAGCGGATCATACTTTGCCAGGTTCGCGCCGCCCGGCCCGCTCGATCACCTGTGGTCCCTGGCCGTGGAGGAGCAGTTCTACCTGATCTGGCCGTGGCTGCTGCTGCTCGGCCTCGCCTGTCTGCGACTCCGGCGGCCCGGCACGGCCGCCGCGCTAGCGCTTCCGGTGCTCGCCCTCGCAGCCGCATCGGCGGTGGCCATGGCCGTGCTCTACCAGCCGGGAATGGATCCGACCCGGGTCTATGAGGGCACCGACACCCGCGCCTTCGGCCTGCTGATCGGCGCGGCGCTGGCGATGATCTGGTCAAGCAGTCGCCAGGCGAAGTCGGCCGCCAGCGCCCGCATCCTGCTCGACGGCGCTGGCCTGGTCGGCCTGGCCGTGATCGCGCTGATGATCTGGCGAGTCGGCCAGTACTCGCCGTTTGCCTACCGGGGCGGGCTGGTGGTGCTCTCGCTGGCCACTGCCGCGGTACTGGCCGCCGTCGCGCTACCTGGAAGCCTGGTCGGCTCGATGCTCGGGTGGGGGCCGTTGCGCTGGATCGGTGTTCGCTCTTATGGCATCTATCTGTGGCATTTTCCGGTCATCGTGCTGACCTCGCCGGCGAACAGCGGCGAGGATCTGCCACGCGCCGGGCTGCAGGTGGCGGCCAGCATCGCGCTGGCGGCCGCGTCCTGGCGGTTCATCGAGGAACCGGTGCGCCACGGCGCCCTCGGCCGCGGCTGGGCTCGGCTCCGGTCGTCCGGCTGGCGAGTCCGGCAGGCCGGGGCTGGCGCGTCGGCCAGTCCGGGCGTCACCGTCGGGACTGCTGCAGGGGTCGGGGCCAGCCGGGTGGCGGGATATGGCCGGTCGATGGCCATCACGGGCGCGGCCGGGGTGCTGGTCGTGGCCGGCGCGGGCCTGGCCGGCGTGTTTCCTGCTCCGGCCGGTGGTGCGGGCGGCGTGGTGGCACTGGCCTCCGGCGCCGGGCTGTCAGCGGCCAGCAAGTCGGTCTCGCATGCTCCCAAGCCGAGCGCTGTCGTCGGCCTCCCGCCAGCCTCGGCGAGCCAGTCGCGTGGCGGGCCGCTGCGCACCTCCTGCCGGGCCGTGGCACACCTCGGCGACTCGACATCTGAGGGCCTGGTGTCGGCTGACTACCTGCCCGATCCGGCCAAGCGCATGCCAGAGCGCTACGAGGACGTCGGGGTGCAGACGGTCCGGACCGACATCTCAGGAGCGCGGTCGGTGGTTGAGGTGCTCCCCGGGCAGGTCAATGGATACAACGCGGCCCGCGCGATGGTGCGCGAGGGATTCCGGGGCTGCTGGGTGATCGCGCTCGGCACGAACGACACGGCCGATGTAGCGGCTGGCTCCGAGGTCGGGCTGATGACCAGAGTCCGCCGGATGATGTCGGTCGCGAATGGCGAGCCGGTTATGTGGGTCAACGTCAAGTCCCTGCTGGTCAGCGGTCCCTACGCGGAGACCAACATGGCTAAATGGGATGCCACGCTGCGCCGGGCCTGTGCCAGCTACCCGAACCTGCGGATCTTCGACTGGGCCGCGATGGTTAAGACCCGCTGGTTCATCTCGGACGGAATTCACTACACGTCAGCCGGGTACGCGGCCCGCGCACGGATGATCGCGCGGGCTCTGGCCAGGGCCTTCCCACAGGCTGGCCAAAGTGGCGGCTGCGTAGTCCGGTAACGGTCGCCCGGCGCTGGCCACCGTGCCTACCTCATGATCAGACCTGGGCCATCCCTGAGCGTCTCGACGCTGCTGCGCATCCGTGCGATCCGGCCAGAAACTTTCTGGCGGCGCCTGTCGATCTGAGCCTGGCCCGTTCGTGTGGACAGTGACAAGCCGGCCCAGTCCATCCGGCCGGCCCGCACGCACGCATCGGGAGGAAAGACAATGAGCAAGATCGTCGTGACCGAGTTCGTGTCCCTGGACGGTGTCATCTCCGAGCCAGCCCCTGGCCGGGGATGGGCACCGACGACTTCGGCAAGCGCATGAACGCCATCCCTAAGTACGTCGTCTCCTCAACGGTCACCGACGCCGAGACGCAGTGGGGCGAGACCAGCGCGGCGGCGAGGTTCACGCTAACCGGCTCCCAGGCGGTCGGCGACGGTATTCTGCTGCTCACCTACCAGGCTGGAGAACACTGATGAAGCAGTATCTGCTGAGCGTGCACTCCGTCGAGGGCAGTCCCGTCCCGCCGCCCGAGGCGATGCAGCAGGCGTATGAAGCCGTTGAGGTGCTCAACACCGAACTGCAGGCGGCCGGGGCCTGGGTTTTCGCGGGCGGGCTGCATCCGCCGAGCACGGCCACCGTGGTTCAGGTCTCCGGCGGCGAGGTGCTGACCACCGACGGCCCGTTCGCCGAGGGCAAGGAGCACATCGGCGGGTTCTGGGTGATCAAAGCCGCCGACCTCGACGCCGCGCTCGGCTGGGCCGCCAGGGCCACGCTGGCGTGCGCCAACCCGGTCGAGGTACGGCCATTCCAGGAGCAACCCGCGGGCTGATGCCGGTGCCAGCCGTCGACGCCGTGGACGCCGCCGCGATCGAGCGCGTCTTCCGCGAGGAATACGGCCGGGCGGTGGCCGTCCTGGTCCGGGTATTCGCGGATATCGACATCGCGGAGGAGTCCGTCCAGGAGGCCTTCGTCGTGGCGGTGCAGCGCTGGCCGTCCGCCGGACTGCCGCCCAGCCCGGCCGGGTGGATCATCACCACGGCCAGGAACCGGGCAATCGACCGGCTCCGCCGCGAGGCTTCACGCAATGACCGGCAGGCCGGCGCTCAGCTTCTGCACGCGGGCAGCGAGCCGGCCCGCGAGGTGGCAGTGCGCGACGACCGGCTCCGCCTGATCTTCACCTGCTGTCATCCCGCGCTGGCGCCCAGCGCTCAGGTCGCGCTGACGCTGCGGCTGCTCGGCGGACTCGGCACCGCGGAGATCGCGCGCGCGTTCCTGGTCCCTGAGCCGACCATGGCGCAGCGGCTGGTCCGGGCCAAGGGCAAGATCCGCGCCGCGAGCATCCCGTACCGGGTGCCAGGCGACGCGGAACTTCCTGGCCGGATGAGAGCTGTCCTAGCCGTGATCTATCTCATATTTAACGAGGGGTACACGGCAATGTCCGGAGCACAGCTGGTCCGCGGCGACCTGTGTGCCGAGGCCATCCGGCTGGCTCGCTTGCTGGCCGAGCTCATGCCAGACGAGCCGGAGGTCATGGGGCTGCTCGCCCTGGTGCTGCTGATCGAATCCCGCAGGACCGCCCGCACCAGTGCCGAAGGGAACCTGGTCGTCCTGGCCGACCAGGACCGCGCGCGGTGGGACGCCGACCTGATCGGCGAAGGTCAGGCGATCGTCCTGGCATGCCTGCGGCGCAACCAGCCGGGGCCGTATCAGATCCAGGCAGCCATCAATGCCGTGCACAGTGACGCGCTGACCGCCGCCAGCACCGACTGGTGCCAGATCCTCCAGCTCTACGACCAGCTCATGGCGCTCGCGCCCAGCCCGGTCGTGGCGCTGAATCGTGCTGTCGCCCTGGCCGAGGTGGCAGGTCCAGAGCCAGCCCTGGACCTGCTCGGCGATCTCCAGCTAGACAGCTATCACCTGTTCCACGCGATCCGGGCCGATCTGCTACGGCAGCTCGGACGCGATCCCGATGCGGCGCTCGCCTACGCCGCGGCCATCGCCCTTACCTCGAACGACGCTGAGCGCGCATTCCTTCAGCGGCGCCGGCAGGCGCTGAGCCCGCGGTGAAGCCGGGTGCGTTTCCTGGCTCAGGTCGTGCCCGGACCAGCCATCAGGCAGGATGGGGCCGTGGCAGTATCAACTGATGACCAGGTGGCTGTCTTCATCGACCTGGAGAACCTTGCGCTCGGCGCTGGCGAGAACCTGCCAGGGCAGGCCGATCCAATTCCGTATAAGGCACTGGAGTTGCTGTGCCGCGACTATGGCAACGCCACGATCCGCCGTGCGTACGCGGACTGGTCCCGACCGGAGTTCGGCAAGCATCAGCAGAACCTGGCGCAGAACGGAATTACGCTGATCCAGGTCACCAGGTTCGGCGCTCAGCAGAAGAATGCCGCCGACATCCTGATGGCTGTCGACGCCATGGAGGTCCTGATCACTCATCCCGATGTCGGGACGTTCATGCTGGTCGCCGGCGACGGAGATTACTCGCCGCTGGTCCAGCGGCTGCGCGAGTTCGGCAAGCGGGTGGTCGGCGTCGGCACGAAGGCGTCGGCCAGTTCCAGGCTGGTGGCCGTGTGCTCGGAGTACAAGTACTGGGGCACCATTGTCGCGGCGGTCAACCCGGCGGTCCGGGCCGAGGTGGGGGCCAACTTCGATATCGCCGATGTGCGCCGGCTGGTGACCCAGGCAATGGAAGAGTCTCCTGACGCTTCGGCCACGGGATCGTGGCTGAAGAGCAAGATGCTGGCCCTGGATCCGTCCTTTGACGAGCGCAACTACGGCTCCCGTAGCTTCCGGGTACTGCTCAGCAAGCTGCCGGACCTGATTGAGGTCAAGCGTGACCGGTCGTCGCCGGATATGCGAGTCAGCATGGTCAGCCCTGCGCCGGGGAAGACAACGGCAGCTCGGGGGAGCACTGCCGCGCCCAGGCAGCGCAGGAGATCCGCCGCTCAGCATGACCAGAGCTAGTCTGAGCACCGGGCAAACCAGATGATCCGGGTATTATGGTCTGCGTTACAACAATCATGGCGGCTCCGCACCCGAAGGCACAGTGCGCCTAGTCTTCGACTGAAAGATCTGAAGCTCCCGCCGGGCGCAGCGAGCGCTGTCACGGCGGCCGTCGGAAAGAGGGTGCGCTAGTGACCGCCGCCGGACCAGGGGTGCGGGGCGGGATACTGCGTCCCGGACGTATCCCCCCGAAACTGCCAGGGCGGCTCAGCCAGCTCGTGCACCTGCCGGTCGGGCCCGCAGCCAGGTCTCGCTGGGCTGCGGCCTGGTATGGCCTGTTCGCCGTCTATGCCGGGATCATTGCGGTGGTTAGCGCAGCAAGCTACGAACGTACCTGGGGCCTCTGGGCGGTGGGCGCGTACGCCGTGGCCAGCCTCGCCGCCCTGCTCTGGCGCTCGCACGGCACAGCTGCCGCGATCGGCGTGAGCTTCGCCGGCGCCCTGATCGGCCCGCTGGTCTGGCTGTCCGCGAAGGCACCTCCGACGCCCGACGTCCTGGTCGTCGCGCGTTCCGCGACGCTACTGCTGCGGCACGGAAACCCTTATATCTCTCCCGAGCAGCTCGCGCACCTGCCCGGTCATCTCGGGTACAACCCGTACCTGCCGGCAATGGTCCTGTTCGGCATGCCGAGGGCGCTCGGCTTGTCCGGCTGGGTCGGCGACCCGAGGGTCTGGCTCGCCGTGGCGACGCTGGTGCTGCTCATCCTGGCGTTTCGGATCGCCGGGCGGCGGGACGCGGTTCGCTGCAGCGTGCTCGGCATGGGATCGCCGATCGTGGCTTTCCCGCTGGCGCTGGGCATTACCGATCCGCCGATCCTGGCGCTGGCGTGCTTCGCGCTGGCTCTGCTCAGCCGGTCGATGCGGCCGCTATCGACCTGGCTGCCGGCTGCGATCGCGATCGGCTTCGGGTGTGCGATGAAGTTCACGGCCTGGCCAGCCCTGCCGGTCCTGGTCGCCCTGGTGGCTACCCGTGATGGTGCTCGCGCCGCTGTCAAGTTCACCGCCGCAGCGGTCGGCACGATGGCGGCGCTGGTCGCCGCGTGTGCCCCTGCCGCACTCAGCAAGCCAGGCACGCTGTTCCAGAACACGGTGCTCTTCCCGCTCGCGCTGACCCATGCCCAGACGCCGGCGGCGAGCCCGCTGCCTGGCCACTTGCTGGCGAATACCGGACATGCTGGTCATCTGGCCGCGGTCGGGCTGCTGGTGGCGGCCGGCCTCGCGGTGACGGTGTCGCTCGTGATCCGGCCGCCTAAGGATGCTCCGGCGGCTGCCCTGCGCCTGGCAATCGGTCTCGCCGCGCTGTTTGCGCTGTCCCCGGCGGCCCGATTCGGATACTTCGCCTACCCCGCAGGGCTGCTCGGCTGGATTGTCCTCACCCGGGTGCCCCCAGAGGCTGACTCGCAGGACATGGATCGGGACCGGCTTCCCGCCGATCATGCCGAGGGTCCGGGTTAGCCGAAGTGCCGCACAGCGCCCGCCGCCGGGAACGAAAGCGCTTTTTTGATCTTGATGGTTATCTGATCTTGATTGGCAGCCGATCCACCGGGGTATGTCTGGCATTCGTGATAACCGCGCAGGCCAGAGCATGCTGATGAGAAGATCGGAGATCGCCAACGCCACGCTGCGCCCCGCGTTGAGCGTGCCGAGGCTAACCCGGCAATGCCGTGCCAGCGCTGTACTAGACTCCGCTACGTGATAAAAACTCCCGACTACCCCAATAATCCGGCACTGGCTGGGCCAGCTCGCGGGCGCCGGATCCTGGTGCCTCGTCCCAACCTGCCGCGTCAACCGAGCCGGAGAGCGTAAACCATGACCAGCAGTCTGGCTCAGCCCCGGATCGGCATCCTGGTGGTTGCCTACAACGCGGCGTCCACCCTGAGCGCGACGCTGGACAGGGTTCCGGCTGACTTCCGCGATCGGATCGCTGAGGTGCTCGTGCTCGACGATGCGAGCCACGACGACACCTTCGCTCACGGGCAAGCCTGGGCGCAGCGGCCGGACACGCCGAGCACTCTGGTGATGCGGCACGCCAAGAACCTGGGCTACGGCGGCAATCAGAAGGCGGGCTACAAGCTGGCGATGGAGCGCGGGCTCGACATCGTGGTTCTGCTGCACGGCGATGGCCAGTACGCGCCGGAAATGCTGCCGGAGATGGTGGCTCCGCTTGAGCGCGGCGAGTGCGAGGCCGTGATGGGGTCCCGCATGATGGAGAAAGGGGCCGCGCGCCGCGGCGGGATGCCGCTGTACAAGTTCCTGGGAAATCGGATACTTACGCGGATCGAGAATACGCTGCTCCATGCCGAGCTAACCGAATTCCATTCCGGGTACCGGGCTTACAGTACCGCTGCGCTACGGGAAATCCCGTTCGACCGCAATACTGATGATTTCGACTTCGACACGCAGATCATCGTCCAGCTCCTGCACGCAGGCAAGCGGATACGTGAGATTCCCATTCCCACGTACTATGGCGACGAGATCTGCTACGTCAACGGCATGCGCTATGCCAAGGACGTGATCAAGGATGTGCTTGCCTACCGTCTGATGACCATGGGAATCGGCAGCCTGGACTGGCTGCCCAAGCCGAGCTCTGACGCAGTGGCGGATAGTGTCATTTCGGTCAAGGATGACGATTTTCCCGTGCCCGATGACGCCGGAGAACACCATCGCGCCGAGGAGACGGCGCGTGCTGAAGTCACCTGACGCCGACGGCCAGCCCCGGTCAGTAACGGATCCGGCTTTGTCGTCAGCGCAGCCGCCACGCCGCGAGGACAGCGGGCGTCCTGGCGAAGAAGAAAAGCCCAGGAGGCATCACATGACCATTGGCAGCATGGCAACGCTGCTGTTCGCCGTCACCACCGCGGCCACTGGGCAGGTGATGCTCAAGCATGGCATGCAGATCGCCACGGCTCGCGCGACCCACTCACGGGCCTCGCTGGTAGTCAGCGCCGCCACCTCGCCGTGGGTGCTGTTTGGACTGGTGGTCTTTGGCATCTCGGCGATCGCCTGGCTGGCCACCTTGTCGCGGGTGCCGCTGAGTGTCGCCTATCCGTTCAACGCGCTCGGCTATCTTGGCATCCTGACCGCGAGCATCGTCGTCCTGCACGAGCGCGCCAATCTCCTGACCTGGGCGGGCTCGCTACTAGTCGTCGCGGGGCTGATCATCGTGGTCTTCGCCAGGCCGTAGCTAGCCAGCGGCCTCGGCGGCCGCCAGCGCGGGAAACGCTTTGCTGATGCAGGACTGCCAGGTCCCGATGGGCGCGATGTCGGCCTGCGCCCAGCGGTCGTGGCCGAGAACGCTGTAGGCAGGCCTGCTCGCCGGCCGGTCGAGCGCGCCGCTGGCAATGGCCCTGACCCTTGCCGGGTCGGCACCGAGCAGCCGGAACACCTCGCGCGCGAGCCCGCACCAGGTGGTCTGGCCCGAACTCGTGGCGTGATACGCGCCAGGCGCGGAATCCGACTCGATCAGCGCGACAATCTGGTCAGCGACATCGAGTGTCCAGGTGGGCTGTCCGTACTGGTCATCGACGACGTCAAGATACGGTCGCTCGCGCTCAAGCCTGATCATCGTTCGGACGAAATTGGGTCCGGCCGCACCGTACAGCCAGGCGGTCCTGATCACATAGCTGGTGCAGCCTCGCTGTCCGAGCACGGCGGCTTCGCCTGCCAGCTTGGTGCGACCGTAGGCAGTCCTGGGCGCGGGGACCGCGTCCTCGGCGTAGGGCCGCTGCGCTATCCCGTCGAAGACGTAGTCAGTCGACACCTGGACGAGCCGGGCTCCTGATGACGCGCACGCGGCTGCGATGCTGGCGGGGCCGCGCCCGTTCACCGCGAGGGCTTCCGCCTCCCGTGCCTCCGCGTCGTCCACGGCGGTCCACGCGGCGCAGTTGACGACCACGTCCGGCCGGATCCGCCGGAACGCGCCGCGGACGTCGTCGTCGTCGGTGATATCCAGGTCGCGGCGGGCAAGCGGGGCTACCGTCGCGCCGTCGCGTCGCAGCCGGGACACCAGATCCTGACCCAGCATGCCGCCAGCGCCCGTGACCAGCCATCCGCTCACGCCGGTAGCACGCGACCAGGGTGGCGAAGTACGTGGTAAATGTGGTCCTCCTTCCTGGAGCGCTGGCCAGTTGCGGCGTCTGCTGGTCAGGAGCTGATCTGGACCATGCTGTGGTCTCCGAGGACCAGGCGATGCGCGTTGGGGACCTTGCGCGCCGTGGTCACCTCGACATCATGGCCGATCAGCGATGCCTCGATTCGCCGGACCCCGCTGATGGACGCTCCGCCCAGCACGATGGAGTACTCGATCTCGCTGTCGGCGATGATGCAGCCCGGCCCGACCGAGGTGAACGGGCCGATATAGGAGTCGGTCACGGTGGTTCCCGCTCCGATAATGGCGGGGCCGACAATGCGCGATCCGGTGACGCTCGCGCCTTCCTCAATGACGACCCGGCCGATGATCTCGCTGGCCTGATCGAGGCTGCCGCGCTGGGCAGGCTCGACGCTTTCCAGCACCAGGCGATTGACCTCCAGCATGTCCGTGACGTTGCCGGTGTCTTTCCAGTACCCGGTGATGATCGTGGAGCGCACCGGATGCCCGGTGTCGATCAGCCACTGGATCGCCTCGGTAATTTCCAGTTCGCCCCGCCAGGAAGGCTTGAGCTGCCGCACGGCCTCGTGGACAGCGGGCGTGAACATGTACACGCCGACGAGAGCCAGGTCGCTCTTCGGCTGCTCGGGCTTCTCCGCGAGGCCGACGACCTGCCCGGTGCTGTCCAGTTCCGCGACGCCGAACTGCCGCGGGTCCGGTATCCGGGTTAGCATGATCTGCGCATCGGGCCGGGACGAACGGAACGCCTCGACCAGCGGCGTTATGCCGCCGACGATGAAATTGTCGCCCAGGTACATGACGAAATCATCATCGCCGAGATATTCGCGGGCCATTTGCACCGCATGAGCGAGTCCCAGCGGGGCCTGCTGGCGAATGTAGGTGACTTCGAGGCCGAACGCTGAGCCGTCGCCCACCGCAGTCTCGATCGCATCAGCCGTGTCGCCGACGACCAGTCCCGCGTCGGTGATGCCGGCGTCTCTGATGGCCTCGAGCCCGTAGAACAGGACGGGCTTGTTGGCGACGGGGATGAGCTGCTTGGCCGAGGTATAGGTGAGCGGCCGGAGCCGGGTACCTGTGCCCCCGGCGAGCACCAGGGCCTTCACAGGGCGAGACTAGCGCGTCGGCACCGGATGGGTCGCGATAGTCGGCTGAATTGTCTGCACAGCGCGGGCACTGTTTGCTATCGATGAGAGTTGAGAATAATGTGCCGGGGTACTCGCGCATCCGTATCAGCCAATGTGCCGAGCTGAGATCTCACGTGCTCTCCGCACCGCGCCCATGACATCGTAGCGACCTCATGAGGAGGTTCGGCGTGACCCAATCGCCAGGTCACGGCGGCACGGCACACACCGCCGAGGCGGAGCTGCCGGACGCTGGACAGGCCGCTGAGCAAGCGGCCGCTGGTGCCCCGTCAGTCACTGGTGAGCCGACGGCCACCGTTGAGCCTGACCCGGTGAGCGCCGCTGTGCCTGATCCGGCGAGCAGCCCCGTGCCGGAGGCAGCGGCCCGCGCTGAACGCGACCCGGTCGCCACCGCTCGGCCTGAGCTGCCAGAGCCGGGACGGACCGTCTCGCCATCCGCCCGCCGCAGGTTCGCCTGGCTGGGTCGGCGATGGGTGGCGGTCGTCATCTTCGTGGTGATCGGGATCGGGCTGTTCTTCGCGTACCTGCTGCAGGCGCGGACGATGGCCATCCATCTGGATGCCGCCTCAGCGAGCGGACCGCAGACCCTGCAGGCATGGGACATGCTGCATGGCAATCCGCTGCTGCGCGGCTGGCAGCTCGCGGACGTGTCCTTCTATACGACCGACCTGCCCGAGTACGTGGCAGTGGAAGCGGTCAGAGGGCTTGGCGGCGACGTCGCGCACGTGGCCGCGGCGCTGGCCTACACGCTGATAGTGCTGCTCGCAGGGCTGCTCGCGAAGGGCCGCGCGACCGGCCGTGAAGGGCTGGTCCGCCTGCTCGTCGCTGTCGGGATCATGCTGGCGCCCACGCTCGTGGCCGGGACCAGCGTGATGCTTTCTGGTCCCGATCACACCGGGACTCAGGTGCCGCTGCTGCTGATCTGGCTGGTGCTTGACCGGGGGAGGCCGCGATGGTGGGTACCGGCGGCGATCGCGCTGCTGCTGACCTGGGCTATGGTCGCTGACCTGCTGGTGCTCTACGAGGGCGTGCTGCCGCTGGTCGCGGTCTGCGTGGTACGGATGTACCGACACCGCGAACGGCCGCGCGCGTGGCTGCGCGCGCAGTGGTACGAGCTGTCGCTGGTCGCCGCGGCCCTGGTGTCGACAGTCGCGGCCGAGCGGATCATCAAGCTGATCACAGACGCCGGCGGGTTCTCCGTCCGGACGCCGCTGGCCGGCTTCACGACTGTTGGCGAGCTGGCCGCTCAGTTCTGGGTGAAAGTGGAGAACCTGCTGGCGATATTCGGCGCCGGATTCTTCAGCCAGCCGTTCGGTGCCGTCGCGCTCGCCGCGCTGCTGCATCTAGTCGGGGTGACCCTGGTGGTATGGGCCGTGGCGGTGGGAGCCCGGCGGCTCTTCCGCGATGGCGAGCTGATCATCCAGGTGCTGACCGCCGCGTTCCTCGTGCTGCTGGCCGCGTACATGCTCGGAACCAAGCCGGATCCGAACGAGATGATCGGGCTGCTGCCGATCGGTGCGGCGCTCGCAGGCCGTCTGCTGGCCGGCCGGCTGATCAGCGGAGGCCTGGTGCCGGCCATGGCGGCCGTGCTCGTTACCCTCGCTGTGGTGCTCGGGTTCAACGCGTCTCATCCGGCGCAGGCCGGGGACACCCAGCCGGCTGCGGCCTGGCTGGCGGCCCATCATCTGACCTACGGCCTTGGCCAGTTCGGGGTAGCCAACAGCGCCACCGTGTACAGCGGTAATCAGGTCCAGGTCAGGCCGGTGCGGCTGTTCCACGGCGACCTGGTGACAACTCCGTGGGAGATGGATTCGTCCTGGTACGAGCCGCGCCTGCACGACGCAAACTTCGTGATCTGGAAGCCAGACAATGCTAGCTGCGGGACAGCCTGCCCGGCCCTGGTCAATCTCCGCGAGATCTTCGGCCCGCCGCAGGCGACCTACCGGGTTGGCGCTTACTACGTGCTGGTCTGGCGCCGGAACCTGCTCACCAGCCTGCAGACCTTGACCTGGTGCGGAAATGTCTGGCCATGGAACGCGACCGGCGCGCCGTCGCTGACCGCATGCCAATGAGGACTGCTAGGTCAGTGCGAAGTGCTAGGTTGCCGAGCTGCGCCGATTCAGGGAGCGGCGCAGGTCGTCGAGCCGGTCGGCCAGGAGGCGGCGCAGCGCGGGATTAAGCCCGGCGGTCTCCAGGCACTGCCGCCCGGCCCGGAGCGCGGGCTCGTCCGCGGCGTGGCACGGGAAGCCGTGCCGCGCGATCACCAGCGCATCGGCGCCGCGTCCGGCGATGGCGACCTCGGCCACCGCAGGAAAATAGCGGGGCACATACCCGGCAAGCAGTTCCGCCTGGTCGGCCTGCCAGAAACCCTGGGCGGTCGCTGCCAGCAGGTGGCTGGATGTCACCGGTGACCCGGTCGAGCTCGGGCCGAACAGCACCGACCACGCGGCTTGCTTCGCGGTCTGGTCCCCGATGGCCGCCCGGCAGCGCTCCGCGCTCTCCCGTCCGGCGGCGCTACTGTCCTGCACTGCCGCCTGCTCGATCTCCGGCTGGCCAGCTGCTCCGAGCACGGCCAGCCGGAACAGCAGCTGCCAGCGGACCTCGGGACGCAGGTCGATCCCGTTGGGCAGGCGGCCAGCGGCCAGCCAGTCCCGCATCCCGGCGATGTCGGCTGCGGTGGACGCGCTGTCGATCAGCCCGCGGACCGCGGCGAGTCGCAGTCCGTCGGCGTCGCCGTCAGCGGTGCGGTCGAGCAGTTCCCGGCAGGCGCCGTTGATCCGCCGCAGGGCGGCACCGCGCAGCTCGACGGGCAGGTAGCGATCGGCCACACTTGCGCGGGCGAAGTCGAGCACAGCCGCGATGATCGACGTATCGGTCTCCGCGGGCAGATGCCTTGCTGCCAGATCGATGTACTCGCCGGCGGGCAGCTCGCCGTCGCGGACAAGATCGCGTGCGGCATTCCAGAGCACCGCCCTGCTGAGCGGGTCGGAGATGCCGCCGAGCGAGGCGGTCACGGCCGACCAGGATCCCGGGTCGAAGCGGATCTTGCAATAGCTCAGATCACCGTCATTGGGCAGCACCAGAGCGGGCCTGGGCTGGACGGCATCGCGGGGGAGGGCGCTGCGGCCCGCTGCCTGGACGCTGACCGGGAACTTTCCTCGCAGCGTGAGCTGTCCGTGCTTGCCGGGAGCGCGGTCGTACACCCCGACCAGCAGACTGTGCGGCCGGGTGCCGAGCGCTCTGATGAAACCGTCCCGGCCGTCCGGACCCTCCCAGGTCATCGCGAGCGTGTCCACCCCGGTGCGGCGCAGCCAGCGGTCGGCCCAGTCGTGCACGTCGTCGCCGGACGCGCGGGCGAGGCAGTCCAGCAGGTCAGCCAGGGTCGCCGAGCCGAAGCGGTGCCGGGCGAAGTAGTCGTTGACTCCGGCGAGGAAGTCCGGCCAGCCGATCCGCGCTACGAGCTGCCGCAGCGCGGAGGCACCCTTGGCGTAGGAGATGTCATCGTAGTTGGCCAGCGCCGCATCCGTGTCCGGCACATCAGCCGGCCCTGGCGCGATCGGGTGCGTGGATGGCCGCTGGTCCGCGTCGTAGCCGCGGGGCTTGCGGGCGAGCGCGAAGTCGGTCCACGTTTCGGTGAAGGCGGTCGCCTCGGATAGCACCTGGAAGCCCAGGAACTCGGCAAACGACTCGCTCAGCCAGAGGTCATCCCACCATGCCATGGTGACCAGATCACCGAACCACATGTGGGCCATCTCGTGCGCGATCACCATCCCGCGCTGCTGCCGCTGCGCCCGGGTGACGGGCGAGCGGTAGATGAATTCGTCGCGGAACGTGACGCAGCCAGGATTCTCCATCGCGCCGGCGTCGAGCTCAGGAACAAACGCCTGATCGTAGGAGTCAAAGGGATACGGCTCGTCGAAGATCTCCAGGTAGCGGTCGAAGCAGGCGCGGGTGATGCCGAGCAGTTCGTCAGCGTCCCGATCGAGATGTGTGGCCAGCGACTTGCGGCAGTGCAGTCCGAGCGGGAGGTTCCTGTGCACGGCTCCGATGCTGTAGTACGGGCCTGCCACCAGGGTGAACAGGTAGCTAGAAATAGGCGGGGTGGCAGCTAGCTCCCACTGGCCCGATCCCGGCTCGGCCCGCCGTGCGATCCCGTTTCCGATCACGGTCCAGTGCGGGGGCGCTATGACGGTTGCCTTCGTGACGGCCTTGAGATCGGGCTGGTCGAAGGTCGTGAAGACCCGCTGCGCGTTGTCCAGGCCGCAGTGCGCGGCTAGGTAGGTCTGGCCATCGGCCGGGTCGGTGAAGCGGTGCATCCCCGCGCCGGCACTTGAGTACGCCATGTCGGCCTCGACTACAAGCTCGTTGTCGGCCCGCAGGCTGGTCAGCGGCAGCCGGTTTCCTTCAAAGGTCGCCGGATCAAGGTCCGCCCCCGTTGAGCACCGCCCGGCGCAGGCGGGCCGGTCGCAGCTCGGCGAAGCTGGTGGCCCCAGGTTCCCGGCAACGGAACCGGATCGCGGTGCGGGAGCCAAACGCCTGGTCGCCGGTGACGTCCAGATCGACCTGGTAGGACTGGACGTCAAGCAGCCGGGCGCGCTCTCGTGCCTCGGCGAAGGTCAGCGTGGTCACGGCCGGAGGCCAGCCGACGCGTCAACGGGAAGCTTGCGGATCGGATCCCCGACGGCGACGTTCCCTGAGACGACGACACGAGCGTTCAGGCCGCGCAGCCGCAGTTCGCGGCCGGCCCTGGAGTTGACGAACCGCCACGCGTCAGCACCGAATCGGGCAGCGAACTTCGCGCAGCCGAGGTGCGGCGACTCGGTGACCTCGATGACCGCCGAGCCCAGGGCGAGCCGGGCGCCGGCCGGCAGGTTAGCCGGGCTGATGTCGAGATCGACGTAGAGCTGATCCCCGGCCAGCATGCGCCGCCCGGGGTCGCGTGCGACGAGCAGCGCGGCACGAGAGTTCATCACGGTCAGCTGCCGGTCCGGATGCGGTGATCCATCCGGGGTGCTGCTGCTCCCTCGGATCTGCCAGTTGTCGCCGGCCAGGCCGGCCTTGGAGTCGAGCGTGCACTCAGCGAGCACTTCTCGCTCGTCGACCGCCGGACGGCGCACGATCAGCATGACCGTGCCGCCGTCCGACGGCGAGTTCCTGACGTCGTCCAGGCCTGCTTCCAGCTCTGCGGTGCTGAGAGGTCTCATAGCGCGATGATGTCGCCACCCGCGCCCTGGCGCGTCGCAGTTCTCACGATGCTGGGGCATCCGCCAGGGCCGGCGCCCGGTGCATCCTGATCGTGACGATGATGACGAGCAGAGCGCATACATCGAAGGTAGCGGCCATGGCGAACGAACTGGCCATGCCGTGGGCGAGGATCTGGTGCGCCTGGGCGAGCGGTCCGTCGTCAGGGACCGGGTGCCGTGCCGCTGCGCGGCTCGCGTGACCGAATACGCTGACCAGGATCGCCAGGCCGAGCGCTCCGCCGACCTGCTGGGTGACGTTCACCATGCTGGCGGCGGCGCCGGAATCCTCGGATCGGACGCCCCGCAGGGAAACCATCGTCAGGGGCACGAAGACGAGTCCCATCCCGGTACCGAGCAGCAACATCGGGCCGCCGATTCCGGGGAAGTAGCTAGTACCGGGCGAGATCTGGGCAAGCCAGGTCATGCCGACGATCACGGGCACCAGTCCGGCCATCATCAGCGGCTTGGCACCGAACCGCGGGATCAGCCTCGGAGCCATCCTCGACACCGCGAAAAGCGCCGCGGTCATCGGCACGAACGCGACCCCGGCGAGCAGCGGGCTGAGTCCGAGCACTTCCTGCACGAACTGGGTGAGGAAGAAGAACATCCCGAACATCCCGGCCACCAGCAGCAGCCGCGCCAGGTACGAGCCGGCCCGGCCACGGTCGGCGAACAGGCTCAGCGGCAGGATCGGATTCTGACTGCGAGACTCGCTGACGACGAAGGTGATCAGGAGGGCGGCCGAGGCCGCGAACGCGGCCACGGTCAGCGGGTCGCCCCACCCGGCTGAGGCGGCCCGGATGAACGCGTAAACCAGTGCGGACATGCCGGCCGTGGACTCCACGGCGCCGGCGATGTCGAGCCGGCCTGGCTGGCGCCGGGACTCGGTGAGGTAGCGGGGCGCGGCGAGCAGCACTGCCATGCCGATCGGCACGTTGATGAACAGCACCCAGCGCCACGACACCCATTCGGTGATCACGCCGCCCAGCACGAGCCCGAGCGACGCGCCTCCCATGGCGACTGCGGTGAAGATGCCGAGAGCGCGGGTGCGCTCGCGTTCCGCGGGGAAAGTGGACATGATCATCGCGAGCACGGCGGGCGAGGCCATGGCGCCGCCGACGCCCTGGACGGCTCGCGCGGCCAGCAGCCACCACGAGGTCGTGGCCATGCCTCCGGCTAGCGAGGCGGCAGTGAAGAGCGCGACGCCGGCCATGAACATGCGGCGCCGGCCGAGGATGTCGCCGGCCCGGCCGCCGAGCAGCAGCAGGCCGCCGAAGGTCAGTGCGTAGGCGTTGAGCACCCAGGACAGGCTGGCGGCGGAAAAGTGCAGGCCGCGGGCGATGTCCGGGAGGGCGATGTTGACCACCGTCATATCGAGGACGATCATCAGCTGAACGCAGAGAACGACGGCGAGGGCAACACCGCCGCGGCCCGGACGCGCTCCGCCGGCTGACGGACTGGGTGTGGCCGGACGTGTTCCGCCGGCTGGCGGATTAGCTGTGGCCGGACGTGTTCCGCCGGCTGGCGGACTAGTTGTCACTGAACGCGGCATCGAGGAGACTGACACGGGTTCCTTCCTGAGAGTGCCTGGGAGTGCCCGATGGCTGGTGTGCGCTGGCCAACGGGCGAGGATTGAGCTAATCTGAATTCGGAGGATCCCTCCGGTAACTATACGGAGGATGCCTCCGGTTTGCAAGTCAGACGGACGGTGAGCTATGGGTACGACGCGGCAGTCAGACCCCGCGCGAGCGTCGGGCACGGCGCGGCAGTCGGGTCCGGTACGGGCTGCGGTCCGCCCCGGCCCGGATCGGGCCATGCGCGCTGACGCGCGGCGCAACTACGAGCGGCTGCTGGACGCGGCTCTGGCGACATTCGCCGAGCGTGGTGCCGACACCGCGTCGCTGGAGGAGATCGCGCGCCGGGCCGGAGTCGGCATCGGCACGCTGTACCGCCACTTTCCGACCCGTCAGGCGCTGCTGGAGGCTGTCTACCGGGACCAGGTGGAGGCGCTCAGGATCCGGGCCGGGGAACTGCTCCGCGCCGAGCCGCCCGGAGCGGCGCTCGCGGACTGGCTTCGCGCGCTGGTGGCGTTCGGCAGCACCAAGCGAAGTCTGACGACCGCGTTGCTGCAGACCCTCGACCGGGATTCGGAACTGCTGTCATCGTGCGGCGCGATCTTGCGCGAGTCCACCTCTGAATTGCTGGAGCGCGCCCAGCAGGCCGGGCTCGCCCGCACCGACGTGCGGGGTACTGACGTGCTGCGCCTCGCCCACGGCGTCAGCATGGCATCGGACTGGGCGCCGGGCGACCCAGATCAGGCCGAGCGGATGCTGGCCCTGGTCATCGACGGCCTGCTGCTCCGGAAGTGATCTTCGATTTCAGTCAGGACAATGTGGTCGGACGGACCTCGTTGGCAAGGTCGACTAGCGCGGTCCTGCGCCGGTAATCGGGCACCAGCCGCGCCTGAGCGCGATAGTTGCTTTCGAGGCCGAAGCGCAGCGAGCGCTCGGTGGTGTCCTGCCCGAGCAGCGGACCGCCTTCGAGTCGCTGCCCGGACCGCACGTAGTCGAGTGCGGCGCGGAGCACCTCGGCCGTGACCTGATGCGCTGCCGTCGGGTCCAGCATGACCCGGCTCAGTGCCTGCCCGGCCTCCTGCAGTTCCTCGGCGGACGCGCAGGCCTGGCCTGGTGCTGGCGTGACCCTGATCCGGACGGCGGCCACCCGTGCTGCGACGTGATGGCTCGATGCCTCGGGGACCGCCATCAGCGCGGCAATGGCGCCCGCCCGGTCCCCCGCCCGCAGCCTGGTCCTGGCCAGCCCGAAGGCGGCGCTCACGACGGAGCGGTCGACCGTCCAGACGAGCTGGAAGTAGCGGGCCCCAGCCGGGTAGTCGCCGGCCACCTCGGCGGTGAATCCCAGCGCGAGTTTCGGGGCCAGCTCGCCAGGCAGGATGTCGCAGACCGCCTCGAACGCCTGGTGCGCGCCGCCGTGGTTGCCGGCAGCCAGGTTGGCCAGGCCCTGGTACCACGTCGCCCGCCAGTCCTCGGCGTCGTCCTGGGCCAGGCCGGCCAGCACCGCCGATGCGCCCGGCAGGTCGCCCGTCATGATCCTGGCCCTGGTGAGCGCCCAGGCCGTCTCCACGGACGAGGCAACCGCCGGCGGCGTTCCGTGCTGGCCTGCGACGGCGGCGCCGAGCACCGCGGTCAGCCGCGACGGCTCCAGGGTGCCGAGCGTAGCCAGGTAGCCGGCCGCCGGATCGGCCGGGTCGACAAGTGGTATCGGCAGGCCAGACGTGATCGCCGCGGTGCTTGGCGGAGCGCCCAGCCCGGCCCCGCCGCCGTGGTCTGGCTCGGCGACGATCGCCGGAACGCCGATGGTCTGCAGTTCAGGGCTGAACAATGCGGAGAACGCGGGCCTTGGCTTGCCGTCGGCGGCGGCCAGGACCTCCCGGAGTACCCCGGTGAACTGGTCGGCCATCTCGGCGGCGGAGCTGAACCGGACGTCCGGATCCGGATGGGTCGCCCGCCGGATCGCCCGGTAGAAGGACTCCTGCTGGGCAAACAGCGGGACTGAGGCCTGATCCGGCAGGCTATGGGCGTGCGTGCTCTGATAGCCGGTGAACTGGAAGGTCAGTACGGCGAGGGTGCGCCCCACCGTGTACAGGTCAGAGGCGGGCGACGGGCCGTCGGTGGCGATCTCCGGGGCCTGATACCCGGCCGTACCATAGATCGCGCCCTCCTCCTCATCGATCCGGCGCACGCCGCCCATGTCGATGAGCTTGAGCTGCTCCTCGGTCTGAATGACGTTGTCGGGCTTGAAGTCGCAGTACACCAGGCCGCGGCTGTGCAGGTATCCGAGCGCTGGCAGGACCTCGATCATGTAGGCGAGGGCGACCGGCAGTGGCAACGATTCCCCCGTTGTCCGCCGGGTCAGTACCAGCTGCCGGAGCGACTGGCCGCCGACGTACTCCATCACGATGTAGCCGGCCGGCTCCCCAGTCTGGGAGTCGGCATGCTGAACGAAGTTGTAGACCCCGACGATGGCTGGATGCTCGACCTCGGCGAGGAACCTGCGCTCGGCGACAGCGGCTTCCTGCGCGGCTGCGTCTCCGGTGTTGAGCAGGCCCTTGAGCACGACCCAGCGCCTGCCCAGGTTGTGGTCCATCGCCAGGTAGATCCAGCCGAGACCGCCGTGGGCCAGGCAGCCGAGCACCTCGTACTGGCCGGCTACCAGCTCTCCGGCGGCCAGCTTCGGGGTAAAGGAGAACGGCGTTCCGCATCGAGGGCAGAATCCCTGGGCGAGCCCTGGCCTGCCGTCCCGGCCACGGCCGACTGGTTGCTCGCATGAGCCGCAGAACCGCTTGCTCTCCGGTACCTGCGGATTGGCCAGCACCGCAGTTGCCGGGTCGCGGGCCGGGACCGGCGGGATCTCGATCAGCCCGGCACCCAGGCTGCCACGCGACGAGCGCGACGAAGGACCGGATCGGCCGCTCCCCGTCCGGCCCCGCCGGCTCCCCGTGCTTCCGCTCCGGCCCCCCGTGCTTCCGCTCCGGCTCCCCGTGCCGCCGGTGCCCATGCTCGGCCCGGCCGTGCCCGCAGAGGACGAGGCGGCCGATCCAGCCGATGGGGCCGATCCAGCCGACCCGCCCGTCCCGGCTCCCGCCGCCAATCCGGCCGACCTAGCCGCGAGCCCGCAGATATCGCAGTAGCCATCCTGCAGCGTCCCGCCGCAGCCGGCCCGCGCACAGCGGATCCCCGGCGAAGTCATGATCGCGCTCCTATCACGGTGCTCACCGGTATTCCGCGAGCCGGCGCGAGATGCCCCAGGCGCTGCCGGCGGCCATCAGCAGCGCCGCGACGATGATTCCTGCCTCCAGCCCAGCGAACGCATTCCTACCCGCCGCCGCATGGCTGCGGAAAACGACCTGATCGGCCGCGATGGCCCCGTGCAGGTCGCTTTCCAGCCGGCTGAACTGGGCTGCGGAGCTGCCGTTCCCCGTCCCGATCACTAGCTGCGTCTCGGCACCGTAATTCGCCGCGAGGTCCAGGCGAAACACCTGGCCGGTCGCGGTGTACCAGCCATGAGCATCCCGTCCGGCCGCGGCGACCAGGTCGCCGCCCGCGCCAGCCTCCGACGAGCCGGCCGCGACCGTGAGTAGCGTCCCAGGCCCCGGGCCGATGCCGCGCTGGATGGTCTGAAAATCGCGTGCGAAAGATGCGCTGCCGCTGCGCGAGATCAGGTTGAGTATCTCGTCGCCGCGGCCCTGCTGCGCCGCGATGCTGGCCTGCGCGAGCTGCTGCGCCGGATCCGAGCCGTGCCCCAGCCCTGCCTGCAAGTCGATCCGTGCCGACCCGAAGGCGATCACCAGCCAGACCAGCGCGGCGAACACGGCCACCGACGCGCCGAGCAGGCCGTAGTTGACCATCCGGTGCGTCCGGCGCCGAAGCCACCGCTGGGTCCGGTAGAGCACGACGCCGATCAGTATGGCGAGTACCACCGCGACGACCATCCAGGGCAGACCGGTCGCTCCGGCGCTGGCGGCATCCAGGGCCGCGTTCTCGCTGGCGTAGATGGCGCGGGCGGCGGGCAGCAGGGTCAGGTGCATCTCCTCGGATGCCACCTGCATGAATGAGCCGCCGGTCAGCGGATATCCCAGCGAGCTGTAGGTCTGAGCCTGCTGCACGTAGCCGGTGTAGACCGGCAGCCCGGTCGCGACGGCGGCCAGCTGCGTGCCGAACTGCTGGCTCCCGGCCGCCGGGCCGTTCTTCAGCTCGGCCAGGTCGGTGGCAACGCGGGCGATGTCGGCTTCGTAGCGCTGGCGGACGGCGAGCGGCTGCTGTGGTCCGGCCAGGAAGGAGGTCGTGGCGGTGACATCGGCGTCGGCCAGCGACTGGTACATCTGTTGCGCGGCCAGGCTGAGCGGCTCACTTGTCGTCACTACCTCGGTGGCCGCGGCTGCGTGCTGGCTCACCGTCCACGCGCAGACGGCGCCCCAGGCTAGCGAGATACAGACCAGGCCGATCAGGAGCAGCCGCAATATGGTCGGTGTCCCGGCGCGCCGCAGCGACCGCCTGCTCGCCCGCACGCGCCGATCGTTCCCGGCCGGCTCGACCGTGGCTGCCGCCCTGGCCGCCGGTGCTTGCGTGGTCATCTGATCCTCGCGATCTGGGCATCGGCCAGGGTCACCACCGGCGCCGGCAGCGCCTGGAACCTGACCTGGTCCAGGTAATGAGCCGAGTTCCCGGTCGTGATGGCCCAGTGCAGGAATGCCGCGACATCACGCGCTTTCGTCGCGTTCGGCTGATTCGCCGCCACGATCGCGTACTCGAAGTTGACCACCGGATAACCAGCACGGGCAGGCCCGTTGACCATGGAGATCGTCTCGTTCGCCGGAATGGCTGACACGAAGCTGGCGATCGCCGCGCGCATGCTCGCCGCGGTCGGCAGCAGGAACCTCCCGGCGGCGTTCTGCAGTTCCGCCTCGCCCAGCCCGCCGCTCAGCGCCTGGGACAGGTAGCTGATGCCGACGTAGGCGACGCAGCCCGGCGTGGCCTCGCACCCGGTGACCATCCCCCCGTTCCCGCTCTCGCCGAGCGCGCCGGGTGCGGCGGGCCAGGCCACGGTCGTGCCGTAGCCAATGCGGGCGTTCCAGCCAGGATTACCGGTGGACAGGTAGCTGGAGAACAAGAAGGTGTCCCCGGAACTCTCGGACCGGTGCAACGGGACCACCCGCGTATGCGGCAGCGCTACGCCAGGGTTGAGAGCTGCGATCGCAGGGCTGTCCCAGGTCCGCACGCTGCCTTCGTACATCTGCGCAAGCACGGCGCCGTTCAGCCGCAGGTGGATGCCGGATCGCAGGCCCGGCAGGTTGTAGTTGATCTGCTGAGCCGAGATGGCCAGCGGTATGTTGAGCAGGTCAGGACCGCGCACCAGGTTGCCGCTGGACAAGAACGCATCCGAGGCGCCGATGTCGGCCGATCCGTCGGATGCGTCGGCGATTCCGGTGCCTGACCCGGTCGCCGCGGTCGTGATCGTGACACTGGAGAAAGCATCGTGATAGCCGGACGCCCAGGCGGTGAACAGCGGGGCGAGCAGCGTGCTGCCGGTCTCGGTCAAGGTGACCTGCGCGGACGCGGGTCCGGGAATGCCCGATCCGAGACCGGATGACACCGCTGGCGGTACAGCGCTCTGGCTCTGGCCGCCGACGCCGGAACAGCTCGCGGCCAGCGCGAGTGGTAGCGAAATGGCTGCAGCGAGCACCGCGCGGAACCCGAGTGTCACCGGCGCAGTCACTCCTCGTACCTGGGCCCGCAGGCGACCGCCCTGGCGGTGAAGGATGTCGCGACAATGCCAGCAGATTTGCTGACACAATGCAACCCAGATCAGCATTGACCGAGATGAAGAGTTCACTGCCACAGCGCCTGACCGATGAGCGGCCGCTCGCGATCGGGCCGACCACCCGAAGGCGGCATCGTGGTTGACCGGGGGGCTGCCCTGCCATGATCCTCACCAGAGAACAAGCGGTCGCCGCCGTCGCGTCGGCATCCGCGGAGCGGGATGGCATTCAGGCGAATCTGCTCGACCTCGACGCCAGTTTCGGCAAGCGGCTGCTGGCCGGAGGAACCCTGTCCGGCGTCACTAAGCAGCGGTGGGACAGCGCGTCCGCGGACCTGGTCACGCTCTGGGATATCTTCACCGCGTACTGCACCGTCATCGAGCACGCCGCCGAGGTCGCCGCCTCGCTGCGCCGCTCCGCCGGACCCGAGCTGGCGGAGCTGACCGGGCTGTTCACCGGCCCGTGCGTCCCTGTGACCCGTACGCCGGCGCCGCTCGCGCAGCGCCAGCTCACCGCGACCGGCCGGGGGGAGCTGACACTGCCAGCGGCGGTACGCGAGATGACCGGCTTGTTCGGCCGGGTCACCGAGGTCACGGCCGCCGCGGAGAGCGTCTGGGACACCCTCTCTGACCGGCTTGATCAGATCACCTCCGTGCTCAACCCGGCTCAGCAGCAGGTCGCGGAGCTGGCGGACAGCGCGCTGGCCAGCGACCTTGCCACCACGGCCGCCGAACTCAGCCGGGTGCGGTCGCTGCTGGCCAGCGACCCGCTCTCGCTCTGGCTGCAGGGCCAGGTCGACACCAGCGGGCTGGACCGGCTCGGCGAGCAGGCGCGGACGGCCGCCATGCAGCTGGCTGAGCTGGCCAGGCTCCGCGATGACGCGGATCGCCGGATCGCTGCCGCGGGCCGGGTGGTCGCGACCGCACAGGCAGCCGAGCAGGACGTGCGGGCGGCGACACAGGAGGCGGCGCGCAAGGTCGCCGCGGTCTTGCCGCCGTTTCCGCCAGGAACAGACCAATTGGCGGAACGGCTCGCCCGGCTTGATGCCGTCAGGGCAGCCGGCCGCTGGATCAGGCTGGCCGGTGAGCTGGACGTGATCGAGAAGGAAGCTGCGCAAGCCGTCAGGTCATGGCATGGCGCCGAACGCGCCGTTCGGGCAATTCTTGATCAGCGCGGCGAACTGCGCGGCCTGCTTGATGCCTACCGCGCCAAAGCTGCCAGGCTTGGCGGCGCGGAGAACAGCGAACTGGCCGGGCGCTATGCCCGAGCTCACGATCTGCTGTGGTCGGCGCCCTGCGACCTGGCCGCCGCGGCGGACGCGGTACGCCAGTACCAGTCGGCGGTCCTGGCGCTGCAAGGGGGAACAGCATGACGACGATGGCAACTGCGATCCGGCCGTCGGCCGGGCGGTCAGGAGATCCGGCCTGATGGCGACCGCGAACGCTGCCCAGTGCCCGCAGTGCGCCGCGCCGGTCGGGCCGGCCGACAGCTTCTGCGAGGTATGCGGCAGCGAGCTGGGAATCACGGCGGTCAGCGAGGGATCGCCCGCCGTCCCCTGTGACCGCGATGGCTGCGGGTCGTCGCAGGTCAGCGACGACGGGTACTGCGAGCAGTGCGGCCGGAAAGCGGCATCGGGACGCGATCACGTCGAGCTCGACCTCGGCGTGCTGGTCGGCGTCACCGACCGGGGACGCAAGCACCTGCGCAACGAGGACGCCATGGCGCTCGCCGCCGCCCAGCTCCCGGCCGGGCTCGCCGCGCTGGCGGTCGTCTGCGACGGCGTCTCGACGTCGGAGCGGCCAGACGAGGCCTCGCTGGCCGCGGCCGACCGGGCCGTCCGGGTTCTCGCCCGCGAGCTGCGGGCCGGAAGCACCGAGGAGGCGGCCCTGCTGGCTGCCGCGCAGGCGGCAGGGACAGCGGTCACCGAACTCGCAGGGTCGTCGGAGAACGCGCCGGCCGCCACTTACGTGTCAGCTGTCGTGACAGCATCAGCGGTGACCACGTGCTGGCTCGGTGACAGCCGGGTCTACTGGCTGCCGGCCGGCCCAGGGTCCGATCCGGTCCTGCTGACCACGGACGACTCGGTCAGCACGGAACTGATCGCATCCGGCCGGGCGACGGAGGCCGAGGCGATCGCCTCGCCGTACGGTCATGTGATTACCCGGTGGCTCGGCGCGGACGCGGATTCCGAGCCGGCGCACACGGCGCGGTTCGAGCCCGCCGGGAGCGGCGTCGTCCTGGTCTGCTCGGACGGCCTGTGGAATTACCAGTCCGATGCCGCTGGCCTGGCCGCGCTGGCGATGCCACGGGCGCTGACCGACCTGCCGGGCGCCGCCGCCGATCTGCTGGCGTTCGCCCTGGCGGCCGGCGGCCACGACAACATCACGGTCGTGCTCGTCCCGTTCCCGCCCCGCGACCCTGCGGTAGCCGGCGACCCCATGGCATCCGGCGGCGGTCCGCCAGAAGCGTCCCGGCACGCGCCGCCGACCCAGCCCAACCTGCGGTACAAGCCGCAACCGACCCCGCCTGCCCAGCTGACCCCGCCTGCCCAGCCGACCCCGCCGAGGAGCGAGCCAGGATGAGCGCACCCGACTTCAGCGTCGATGTCTTCCAGAACGAGTACCTGCCCGACGGCGGCCGCGAGGTGAACGCGATCGTGACCGTCGCGTCATCCGGCGCGGCAGGCGTCGCGGGCGCCGGTGTCACAGATGCCCGCGCGGACGGCGGCGGCGGCGCTGCGGAGATCATCATCATTGACTGCTCCGGGTCGATGAGCTCGCCGATGGCGAAGATGATCTCCGCCAGGCAGGCCACAGCGGCCGCTACTGACGCGATCAGGGACGGCGTGGCGTTTGCTGTCATCGCCGGGACCAATCAGGCCGTGCCCGCGTTCCCGCGGGACGGCTCGCTGATCATCGCTAACGCGGCCACCCGCGCCGACGCGAAGCTGGCGCTGTCCGGGCTGCAGCCGAACGGCGGGACCGCGATCGGCGAGTGGCTGCGGCTGGCGCACCGGATGTTCCAGACGCATCCGGCGACGCTGCGGCACGCGATCTTGCTGACCGACGGCAAGAACGAGCATGAGTCGTCGCTCCGGCTGGCCGCCGCGATCGCGCTCTGCGAGGGGCAGTTCAGCTGCGACTGCCGTGGCGTGGGGACGGACTGGGTAGTGGACGAGCTGCGCAAGGTCGCGACGGGGCTGCTCGGCACCGTCGACATCGTGCCGGACCCGGCGGGCCTGGCCGCGGACTTCCAGGCCATGATGGCGGCCGCCATGGCCAAGGAGGTCGCCGACGTCATGCTCAGGGTCTGGACGCCGCAGCACGCGAGCGTACGGTTTGTCCGGCAGGTGGCACCGGCGGTCGAGGACCTGACCGCCCGCCGGACGCCGTCCGGGGCGCAGGCGAGCGACTATCCGACCGGCGCGTGGGGCACGGAGAGCCGCGACTACCACATCTGCGTGGACGTCGATCCGGCCGGGATCGGCCAGGAGATGCTGGCGGCGCGGGTCAGCCTGATCGCCGCTGCGGCGAGTGGCTCCCAGACTCTGGGCACCGGGCTGGTCCGGGCGATCTGGACCGACGACGAGGCGCTGTCGACCCGGCTCAGCAGCCATGTCGCGCACTACACCGGGCAGGCTGAGCTGGCCGAGGTGATCCAGGAGGGCCTGGAAGCCCGCAAGTTCGGCGATGAGCACACTGCCAGCCTGAAACTCGGCCGCGCGGTTGCGCTGGCGCACGAGTCAGGAAACGAGGACACCGCCAGGCTGCTCGCCAAGGTAGTCGACGTGATCGACCCGGAGACCGGGACAGTCCGGCTCAAGGCGTCGGTCGGGGCGGCCGACGAGATGGCGCTCGATACCCGGTCGAGCAAGACCGTCCGGGTCAAGAAGTAAGACGAGGCTCCGATGGCGACCTGCCTGGCTGGCCACGAGTCAGCCGCTGCCGACTACTGCGACGTCTGCGGGATCAGGATCGGATCGCCCGCTGCCGCGACCGCCGGCAGTAGTTCGGGTGGTGGCGCCAGCGGCGATAAGGGCGGCCGCCCCGACGTCGGCGTTGCGCCGCCAGGGCCGGGCTCGCTGTGCCCGCGCTGCGGCACGGCCGGGCTGGTCCGCTTCTGCGAGGCCTGCGGCTATCAGGTCGGCGCAGATCCGGCCCCGGTCACCGCGGCGAGCTCCGGCCCGGCCCCGGGCTCTGCCTCGCCCCCCGGCCCGGACCCGGCATCCCCCGACTCGGGTGCCACAGCGGAGCGGGCGAGTTCGGCGCCGGCCGGCGTGCCAGGCGCGGCCGAATCCACCGGCGAGCCGGCCGGCTGGACTGCCGTGGTCAGCGCCAGCCGGACCTACTTCGACTCGGTGATCGCGGAGCGCGGCCCGGACGCGGACAGCGTCCAGTACCCGGCCTACTGCCCGGAGCGCAGATACCAGCTCGTCGCCCCGCAGATGCGGATCGGTCGGCGCAGCGTCTCGCGCGGGATCAGCCCGGAGATCGACCTCACCGGCCCGCCCGCCGATCCTGGAATCTCGCGCCTGCACGCGATCCTGCTGGCCCAGCCGGACGGCTCCTGGATGGTCACCGATCCGGGCTCGGAGAACGGCACGCTGGTCAACGACGCGGAGGTCCAGACCAATGTGCCGGTGCCGCTAGCCGACGGTGACCACATTTTCCTCGGCGCCTGGACGGCGATCGCGATCTTGCGCCAACCAAGCCGCACGGATCCAGGCGCGCCTGACCAGGGGTCGTAGCGTGCGGGCTTGACCTCATTGCTGCGAGGTCGGCGGCTGGATGCGCAAAATCCAGAGTCGCTCGGTAATCCGGCTCGCTGCGGGTTTCCCGGTGCCGTTCGCCCCTGGTCGTCCAGGCCGCCGCAGACCGTCAGCCGCAGCAGCTTGGTGCGAACCTCGTCGGCCCGGCGGTCGCGGAAGCCGTCAAGCAGGGTGAGCGCCCCCGCCCACGCCGTGCGCGCTGCATGCAGGTCACAAGCGGCATGCCGGGCATCGCCAAGATGCTCAAGCGTCTCAGCCTCGCCGACCTGATCACCGCAGGCCCTGCGCAGTTCCAGTGCCTGCCGGAAACACGTCGCGGCCTCGGCGTGCTGCCCGAGGTTGGAATGCGCGCAGCCGAGACTGTCCAGGGACTCGGCTTCCCCGTGCCGGTTGCCGACTTCCCGGTTAAGGGCCAGCGCTTGCCCGCTGTGCGAGATAGCTCGCGGCTGGTCCCCGCACAGCGCGTGGTACCAGCCGATCAGGTTGAGCGTTCTGGCCTGGCCGAACCGGTGCCCGGTGGCACGGTAGGTCCCGAACGCCTGGCGCGCGTAGCTGAGCGCGTCAGTAGGCCGGCCCTGCAGTTCGCACACCCACGCGATGTCACTGAGCACGCGCGCCTGGCCAGCTGAATCGCCGACGTCGCGATACAGGTCCAGTGCTCGCGCGAGCCGCTCGCGTGCGTCGCCGTGGCGACCGAGCCTGGCCAGGGCGTCGCCGGCGCTGCGGTAGGCCCGGGCCTGTGCCTTCCAGTCACCGAGCCTGGTGGCGGCCTCAAGTGCGATGTGCTGGCTGGTCGCCCAGTCGTCCCAGTGCCCCTGGAAATCGAAGAACGCCGATAGCGTCCAGGGAATCTGCCAGGCCTGCCGGTCGAATCCCAGCGCGGCGGCTTGGGTGATCGCAGCTAGCAGGACCTGGTGCTCTGCCTGGCACCAGGCCAGTGCCTGGCCGTGGTCGGCAAGTGCCTCCGGCGAGGTTCCCGTGGCCGGCGGATCCAGGGTGATCGGATCCCGGCCCGGGTACAGCAGCATGGCTGCGGCGCGGGCGGTGTGCAGGTAGTGGTCAAGTGCCCGGCTGACGGCACCATGGCGGTCAGCGGAACAGTCCCGGGTGCGGCCCTGCTCGGCCGCGAAGGCGCGCAGCAGGTCGTGGCAGGCGAACCGGCCAGGAAGGTGCTCGGTCAGCAGGGAGGCACGGGTCAGTTCGCCGAGCAGCCTGCGCGCCTGCCGGCTGGGAATGCCAGCCAGGCTCGCGGCGGCATGGCTGGTGATGTCCGGCCCGCAGTGCACGCCAAGCAACCGGAACAGCCGTGCCGCCGGCCGGCTGAGCTTCTGGCTTGACCAGGAGAACACGACCCTGACGTTGGAGGCGGGATCGCCGGTTTCCAGCGCGTCGAGCGGGCTGCGGGCGCCGCGCAGTTCAGCCGCGAGCGAGGCGAGCGAAAGCACGGGCCGGGCGCAGGACCGGGCGGCCACGACGCTCAGCGCGAGCGGCAGCCCCGCGCAGAGCTCGATCAGGTCGGCAGCCGCACGGGGTTCCCGCTCGAACTGGTCCGCTCCCAGCCGCATGGCCAGCAGCTCATGGGAGTCGGCCGGGGTCAGCAGATCGACGACGACGGGGTGCGCCCCGCAGGTGGTTATTAAACCGGTCAGCTCGCTGCGGCTGGTGATCACGACCAGGCACCCTGGCGAACCGGGCAGCAGCGGCCTGACCTGTTCGGCGTCGCGTGCGTTGTCCAGCACGATCAGCATGCTCCGGTCGGCCAGCAGGCTTCGGAACAAGGCTGCCCGCGCTTCCAGGCAGACCGGGATGTGCTGCGACGGGACAGCCAGTCCGTCCAGCAGCCAGCCGACTGCCTTATCTGGTGACACCGCGAGGCGATACGGCCCGAAGCCGCGAAGGTTCACGTACAGCTGCCCGTCAGGGAAGTGTCCGGAAACCTGATGCGCCCAGCGGATGGCCAGCGCGGACTTGCCGACTCCCGCCGTTCCCCAGATCGCCGTGATCACGGCGGAAGGCAGGGCTAGGCTGCCGCGATCAAGCAGCTCCGATAGCTCCCGCAGTTCCCTGACCCGGCAGGCGAAATGCGGGACGGGAGCGGGCAGCTGGCGTGGCACCGCTGGTCCCGCCACCTGGGCCGTCAGCTCGTAGGTCCCTCGTTCGTGCGCTGTCAGGTCGCAGGCGGCAGCCAGGGCGGCCGCCGGGCGCCGGTGCCGCTGCGACCCGAGTGCCGGATCGGCGGTCAGGATCTGGCTCTGCAGCTGGCGGAGCTGGCTGCCGGGCTCGATGCCAAGCTCGTCGTTCAGCAGGCGGCGGGCTCGCTGATAGGCCGCCAGGGCGTCGCCCTGGCGGCCGCATCGGTACAGGGCAAGCAGCAGCAGTCCGTGGAACCGCTCCCGGAGCGGATGCGCCACGATGACCTGCTGCAGTTCCGCGATGACGTCGCCGTCGCGGCCAAGCTGCAGATCGGCCTCGATCCGTTCCTCCAGTGCCTGCAGCCGCATTTCCGCGAGGCGCGGAGCTTCGCTTGCCGCCAGCGGGTCCGATCGGACATCCATCAGCGGCTCGCCGCGCCAGAGCCGCAGCGCTGCGTGGAACTGGTGAGCGGCCCGATGCCACGAGCCCGCGCGTGCGGCAGCCCGCGCGTCATCTCGCAGGATCTCGAATCTCGTCACGTCCAGCTCGCCGGGCTCGACCCGGATCAGGTAACCGAGCGGCTGCGTCGTGATCCGCAGATGGCCGGCGTCGCCGAGGGCGTGCCGCAGCCGCTTCACGTAGTTCTGCAAGGTGGCCCGTGCCGATGGTGGCGGACGCACCGGCCAGATGATCTCGGTGAGCGCGTCCGCGGACACGACCCGGTTGGCACTGAGCAGCAGCACAGTCAGCACTACGCGCTGGTTACCTGGCGGGATTGGCACGATCATGTCCCCGCGGCTGACCAGCAAGGGTCCGAGCAGGCCAAACTCCATGCGCGCACTCCCAGCCGACTCCGAGCCATTCCGCTAGCGCCGCGCTAGCCAGACGCTAGCATGCCCCGGCACAGTCGAAATTAGCTGCACGATGGCCCGGCGCCCGGCGGAAGCCATCCCTTAGGGTCGGCCCCGCCTGCCGGAACCTCATCGGCGGTAGTCGATTCCGCAAGGAGGACGTGATGGCCAAGACACTCATGCACGCAGGCGACTGGCTCCTTGGGCTGATCTTGCCCAAGGAAGAGGCGGGCGCCTGTGTCCCGGAGAACGGACACGACTGCATCTGCTACTGCACGAGCCACCAGCTCTACCGGTTCACCTGCACCGGGCAGTGCGTGCACAACGGTTCCTGTAGCTGCTAGCTGGAGAGTAGCCACAGCTACGTGGCTGGCAGCAGGGTGGCCGCGGCGAAGCGGCCACCCTGTGGCCCGGGCTAGTCCGGGCGACATGAGGCGCAGACTCCTACCAGAAGGTCCGTGATGATTCAGATTCTCTTGGGTGCCGTTATCGTGCTGGGCCTGATGATCTCGGCCAACCTGCTCGTCACCTTTGCCGCGATCCGCCGGATAGCTGCCGTTGAGGCCGGGCACGCGGACGGGTCTGCTGCCGCGCTAGTCCCCGACATCGGATACCAGGTAGCCGACTTCAGCACCGATCTGCTGTCCGGTGGCGCGGTCGACCGCGCGGACCTGGCCGACAGTTCCGTCGTCACCATCTTCGTGTCGCCCGGCTGCGCGCCCTGCCAGAAGCTGATCGCCTCGATGCGATCAGGCCGGGTGCCGCGCAGTGATTCACTGCTGATCTTCGTCGCCGGGTACGACGATGACACCGTGGTGCGGGATACTGTGGCCGAACTGTCGGACCTGAGCGCCAGGATCGGCGTCACCCCGCCGACCGGCCCGGTGGCACAGGCATTCGGCGTCGGCGGATATCCGACGGTGCTACGCGTCGAGAACGGCATCGTCACCGCGGCCGGTACCCGACTCGACGTGGTCGAGAAACTGCGGACAGCCGTCCCGGCCAGATGAGAGCGCGGTCCCGGCTGGCGCCGGGCCAGTCACGGCTAGCGCCGGGCCATCCGGTCCGGGGCGCTATGGCGATCGGCTGGCAGGCTGCGGGAGCCCCGTGGATCGTCGCGCTGTGCCTGGCTGCGCTCGGTGGCGTACTGGCTCCATTGTCGGCCTGGACGTACATGCTGATCGTCGACTCACTGAGCAGGCGGCCGGTGCACACAGGGACCGTCGTCCTGCTCGCGGTGCTGGCTTCATCTGCGGGAGCGGCGTCGATGATCCTGGCGTACGTCTCCTCGCTGGCAGGCGTCGCCGCGAACCGCAAGATCGAACTGTTCGTCACCGATCGGGTCTACGCCGCGGTCAACAGGTTCACCGGACTCAGGCGAGTTGAGGATCCGCAGTTTCACGACCGGCTCCTGCTGGCCGAGCAGGCGGCTCAGGAAGGGCCGCAGGGACTGTCGTCGGTCAGCCTGATCGTGGTACGCGCGGTTGCGACCATTGGCGGATTCGCTGGCGCCCTGATCTCTGTGTGGCCGCCAATGATCGTGCTCTTGATCGGCGCCATCGTGCCGATGGTGCTAGCGCAGCGTGCGGCATCCAAGGAGCAGGCATCGGTTGCCGAGAGTACGTCGCGGCTGTACCGGCACCGCCTGATTTTCCGGGGAGTGCTGACCGATGCGCGCTCCGCCCAGGAGGTCCGACTGCTTGGATTGGGCGACCTGTTCCGGAACCGCATGATCGCCGCCATCGGTGATGCGAGCGCAGCTGAGTATGGCTCGGTGCGCCGCACTACCCTGGCCCAGATCCGGCTGGCCGTGTTCAGCGGGCTGGTCGTGGCCGCGGGCATGGGGACTGTAGCCTACGAGGCGGCTCGCGGGCGGATCATGCTGGGCGACTTCGTGCTGTTCTTCTCGGCCGTGATCGGCGTACAGGGTGTGGCAAGCAGCCTGATGGTGCAGCTCACCAGGCTTGGCAAGTCGTTGCGCTTGTTCCGGCACTTCCTCGAACTGCTGGACGAGCGCGACGAGATTGCCGTCGGCACGCTCGCGGTCCCGCCGTTGCGCACCGGTATCGAGGTGCGCGACGTGTGGTTCCGCTACGAGCCGGACGGCGAGTGGGTGCTCCGCGGCGTGAGCCTGCAGATCGCGGCCGGGCAGGCCATCGGGTTGGTCGGCCTGAACGGAGCCGGCAAGACGACGCTGATCAAGCTGCTGTGCCGGTTCTACGAACCCGAGCGCGGTCAGATCCGGTGGGATGGAGTCGACATCAGCGAGTTCGACGTCACCGAATTGCGCCGCCGCCTCGCGGTGACCTTCCAGGATTTCATGATCTACGACCTGTCGGCCGCCGAGAACATCGGCCTGGGCGATCTCTCGCGGCTGGAAGACCGGGACGCGATCACGCGATCCGCCGCGCTCGCGGGCCTAGGCGAGACACTGGGCGCACTGCCTCGCGGCTATGACACCTTGCTCAGCCGGACCCTGTATGACGGAGCCGACGACGCGGCCGGCGCCCGGCTGTCCGGTGGCCAGAGCCAGCGGCTGGCCCTGGCCAGGTCACTGATGCGCGAGGACGCCGAGCTGATGATTCTCGACGAGCCAAGCTCGGGGCTGGACGCTGAGGCCGAGCATGAGATCCACCGCAGCCTCCAGTCGCACCGGGGCAGGCAAACCTGCCTGCTGGTGACACATCGGCTCAGCGCGGTCCGGGAGGCCGACGTGATCGCAGTCCTCTCCACCGGACGGATCACTGAGATGGGCACGCACGATGAGCTGATGGCGGCCGGCGATGGGTATGCCAGGCTCTTCACCTTGCAAGCGAGCGGCTACCAGGACGACCGGGTCGCCGGCAGCCTGGTCGACCAGCAGTCAGCCGGACCGGCGGCAGTGGCACTGATCGCAGCCACGCCTCCCGCAGCACCAGCGCAGCCAGCCGCGCCGGTGTCACCAGCCATTTACGCCACCGCCTCGCACTCAGCCGTTTCGCGTTCCTAGGAGGATCGACGTGCTCTATGCCGATGTCGCAGGGCGAGTCCTGCTTGGGATCGTTTTCGCTATTGCTTGTATCGGCAAGGTAAGGAGCGCCGCGGCCTTCAACGCGTTCGCGGAGTCCCTCCGTGATCTGGGGTGGCTGACCGGCTCAGCCAGGCGGGCCGTGGCCGTGGCCATCCCGGCCAGCGAGGCGGCGGTGGTCATCCTGCTCGCCGTGCCGGCCACTGCGCTGTGGGGATTCGCGGCCGGATTGTCCCTGCTCGGCGCGCTCACGATCGGAGCGGGCATCGCTATCGGCCGTGGCCAGCGGGTGGAGTGCCGGTGCTTCGGCTCGACGGCCAAGCCGATGGGCACTACCGAGTTGATCAGGAACGGGATCCTGATCGCCATTGCCCTGGCCGGGCTTGCGGCTGGGCTAAGCGCCCGGCCCGGCCCGGTCAGCGCGACTGCGATGACGCTGACCGCCGGCATCGCGTGGCTCGGCGGGCTGCTGATCGTCGGCTGGGACGAGATCGGCTACCTGATCACGGCTAACCCGGCCTGAGGCAGACCAGCGATGAGCGACTATCTGATCGCGATCGGCGTGGCCGCGACGGTCGGCGCGGTCGCATGGTCAGTGCGCCGACTGCTGACCCGGCGCCTGGTTCTAGTCACGGTGCGCGGGGCAAGCATGGAGCCGACCTTCGCGGACGGCGAGCGAGTGCTGGTCAGCAGGACGAGGCCGTGCTGTGACGGCGACGTCGCGGTCTTCGGAATGCCGGAGCGGCAGCGCGTCGACGGACTGCGGTGGCTAGTGAAACGGGTCGCGGGTGTGCCTGGCGAGCTTGTTCCAGCCGACTTGCGGTCCATCGTCGCGGAAGAACAGGTTCCGGTGGGCTTCCTTGTCGTCCGCGGCGACGGCGCCCGGAGCCTCGACTCGCGCCAACTGGGGCTCATTCCCCAGGCCAGCGTGCTTGGCGTCGTCATCTACCCGGTCAGGCCGGCGCCCGCCGTGCGATCGTAATGATCTCCGGGCTCGTTTCGGTCAGCGGCTGACCGTCCCAGTCCCCGAACTGCTCCTCGATCGCCAGCCCGGCACCGGAGAGGAACGCCGCCAGCGGGCCGGTGTCAAGAAACCTCAGCGTGCTCTGGCTTAGCTGCGGCTGGTCCCAGGCAGGGCTGGTGTAGGTCGTGGTGAACGAGATGACGTGGCCGCCGGTCGGAGTCTGCACCTGATGCGCCATCCGGACGGTGCTGCCAGCGGCGTCAGTGATCTCAGTCGCGTAGTCCGGAGTCCAGCGCTCCCAGGCACGGGCCTGCGGGTTGCGGGTCTCGAACACGAACCGGCCATCGGGCCTGAGCGCCGACCGGATCGCGCCGAGGCTGGCGCGTATCTCCGCATCTCCGACCAGCACCTGAAACGCGTGTCCGGTCATCACGACCAGGTCGAACTCGTGATCCCAGCTGGCCGATGCCAGGTCACCGAGCACCCACTCGATATCTGATCGCTGCCGCGCCTGCGCGAGCATCCCGCTGGCCGGGTCAAGCCCGCAGAGGCGCCCGGCATGACCGGACCCTCTGGCCGCGTGCAGCAGCGCACCGGTCCCGCAGCCGACATCAAGCACCGCCTGTGCCGACATCACCAGTGGTAGGTAAAAGCCGAAGTCGCCTCTTTCGTCCCACGGGCAGAACGCGTCATACAGCCCGGCGAGGCCGGGATCGGAGAACAGGCGATCGACCACGAACTCAGTCTGCCAGCGGCTGTTCGTATTAGTTCGCCTGTACTGCGGTACTGACGGTAGGTTCATTGCTCGGACGTTGATCAGGAGGGTGTGGTGTCACAGACCAGCTCGGGGCCGGCGATTCTTACCGAAGGCCTGGTCAAGTCGTTCGGCGAGGTACGTGCGCTGCGGGGGATCGACCTGTCGGTACCACGCGGGACGGTGCTTGGGGTCCTTGGTCCGAACGGAGCGGGTAAGACGACGGCTGTTCGCATTCTGACGACGCTGCTGCTCCCGGACGGCGGGCGGGCCTGGGTGCAGGGTCACGATGTCGTTAAGGACGCCGCCGCGGTCCGCCGGTCGATCGGCCTGTCCGGCCAGTCGCCGGCCATTCAGCTGGAGCTGACCGGCCGGGAGAACCTGGAGATCATCGGGCGGCTCTATCACCTGAGCTGGCCGCGCGCTCGCAGCCGCGCGGTCGAGCTGCTGGAGCAGTTTGATCTGCTTGATGCTGCCGACCGGGCTGCCAAGAACTTCTCTGGCGGGATGCAGCGCCGCCTGGATCTGGCCGCCAGCCTGGTCGGCCAGCCTAGGGTCCTGTTTCTCGACGAGCCGACCACAGGCCTGGACCCGCGGTCCAGGCTCGGTATGTGGGATACCATCCGGTCGCTGGTCGCCGACGGCACGACGATCCTGCTCACTACTCAGTACCTTGACGAGGCCGACGAGCTGGCTGACGAGATCGTTGTGATCGACCACGGCCTAGTCATCGCCGCTGGCACCGCCGAGGAGCTGAAGGGGCGGATCGGCGGGGACGTGCTTGAGTTCACCGTGCCCGACCGGACCAGGGTTGGCGACGCTACTGCCGCGATCGCGAATGTCGGCGAGGGTGAGCCGCACGTCGACGCGGAGACTGGCGTGATCAGCATTGGCGTCGGGGGCCGTGGCTCAGACGCGCTCATCGACGCGGTGCGCGGTCTGGACGGTGCGGGAGTGCGGACACGCGGTCTGGCCCTGCGCCGGCCCTCACTCGATGACGTGTTCCTCGCGCTGACAGGGCACGCCGCAGAAGAGGCCGAAGGGCCGGCCGGGCGCCGTGGCCGGCGCCGGGCTAGCAAGAAGGAATCAGCGGGGGCAGCATCGTGACTGCCGTCGCCGCACAGGCGGCCGCATCAGGTCTGGAGTCGGGCGAACCTGGCCCGCTCGCCCGAGTTCGCTGGGCGGTGAACGACACGCTGGCGATTACCCGGCGGAACCTGCTGGTCTGGATGCGAGTGCCGGCCTACATCGTGTTCACGGTGATCCAGCCGGTGATGTTCGTGCTGATGTTCCGATACGTCTTCGGCGGCGCGATCTCGGTGCATGGCAGCTACGTCAACTTCCTGATGCCGGGCATCATCGGGCAGACGGCCGCGTTCGCGACGTTCGGCACGGCCATCGCGCTGGCACAGGAACTGCAGAAGGGCGTCATCGATCGGCTGCGGTCAATGCCGATGGCGCGTTCGGCAGTGCTGGCAGGTCGGCTGGTAGCCGACACCGCGCGGATGCTCGTGACGATCGTGATCGTGGTCGGGGTCGGGTACGCGGTCGGATTCCGGTTCAGCAACGGCATCGTGCCTGCCGTAGGTATGGTCGTGCTCGCCGTCGTGTTCGGGCTGGCGGTCTGCTGCATCGCCGCGTACACCGGGCTGGCCATCGGAGATGAGGAGTCCGTGCAGGCGTTCGGGCTGATCTGGCTGTTCCCGATCACGTTCCTGAGCTCGGCGTTCGTGCCTATCCCGACCATGCCAGGCTGGCTGCAGGCCTTCGCCAACAACCAGCCGGTCACCTACGTGATCGACACGATGCGGGCGCTGGCGCGCGGCGGCCCGATCGAGGCGAACCTGCTGAAGAGCGCTGCCTGGCTGATCGGCATTTTCGTGGTTTTCGCGCCGCTCTCGGTCCGCGCCTACCGCCGGGCCAGCTAGCCCGGTCCGCGCCTACCGCCGGGCCAGCTAGCCCGGTCCGCGCTTACCGGCGGGCCAGCTAGCTCAGCCTGTGCAATCGGCGGGCCTGTGCTCACCCGGCTGGCCAGTTAGTGCAGGAAGCTCAGGATCTCCGGCCAGGCTCCGGCCCGTGCGCGGGCGTCGGCCGCTGGCGTTCCGCCCCAGCGGAACGTGACCCCAGGGCCAGGTGACAGCGAAATGGTGGTCGGCCCGTACGGCGGCGCCGCGATCAGGTGCCCGGCGTCTTCGTAGACGACATGCTTCCAGGGGTACTTGTGCTGATGGCTGGCGAGCCGTTGTGCGGCGACCTCCTGGAACGTCGGGCCATATGCCTGATCGTCGGCGCCGGAGATCAGCAGCACCGAGCCGTTGATCCGCTCGACCTCAATAGTGGCGGCCGCGGCCAGGTCGGTGTCCAGGATTCCTGGGTCGAACGCGTGCCGCAGCGCGACCGGCTCACCGGCCGTTGCGGCGCGCTCCAGTTCGGGCGTTACGACGTTGGCCAGATAGGGCAGCACGTGGCCCTGATAGGTCCAGTTCGGCACCGGTGTGCTCATGATGGCCAGGAACGAGCCGGTCAGCACGTCCTGGCTGATGCCCTGCGTGATCACGCCGCCGCCCACCACGCTGACCACGGCACGGATCTCGGGGTAGATGCTGCCGGCCAGGAGTGCTGCCTCGCCGCCTTGGAGCCGCCGATGACTGTGAGCCGGTCCGCTATCACCTGATCGTGACGCTGCAAGTAGTGCACTGCCCGGCCGAGTATTCCAGCGGAATGTCCCGCAGGGTCGCGGGCACGCCGGGCAGCCCGTAGTAGGCCAGCGCCAGCACGGCGAAGCCGTGCGCGGCGAGCAGGGCCGCATCGCCTTCGTGCATCCCGCCTTCGGATCCGCCGAGCAGCAGCACCCCTGGCCGTGGGCCGTCTTCCAGCACGTAGAAGGTGCCGACGAGGCCATCTTCACGCACGTCGGTGCGGGACAGCCCGTCGGGGATACGCAGTCGATGCCGCCGGACAGCGGCGACCTGGATGCCGTCGATCTCGGCCGTCAACTGAAGGAGCACCGGCCCGAGTAGGTCCGTTGGACCGTGTGGGTTCGTTGGACTGTGCGGGTCCGCCGGCCTGGCTGGCTTCTGCCCGTCGACCGGTTCCTGTCCGCCGACCGGTCCCAGCGCGCTGGCCGGTTCGTGTGCGCTGGCCGGTTCGTGTGCGCTGGCCGGTTCTATCGTTTCCGGTTCCATCGACCACACCAGGCCCATCGGATCAGCCTGCTGGTAGCTGCCCCGCACTGGCGCGTCCCTGGTCAGATCGACCGTTCCGTCCGAGGCGGTCGTGAAGGTGGCCGCCGAATGCCACTCCTGGCCCCGGTCGGTCTGGCTGGCCCGCAACGTTACTTCCGCTCCGGGCGGCAGTCCGGTCAGCCGGATTCGGAGCTCGGTGTCCAGACTGGGACGGTCAGGAGATACGTCCAGATGCGGGCGCTGATGCTGGTGTGGGTGCTGATTCGGGTGCGCGGAGGCGGCAGTCATGAAGCCACCGTAGGATCAGATACCCGACCGCGCTACGTCGGTTTCTGGAGGTATCTCTCAGTGCCGCCCGCCGAGGAGTCCGCTCACCCGCAGGTGCCGTCGCGGCTGGTCGGGTCCGGCCGGATCGCGGGCATGGTCCAGTTGCACCAGGCCGTTCCGCTGGTCGAGCGCCAGCACGCGCTGATCGAAGAACTTCGCGCTTGGGCGCCGCGGTTCGTCCCTGGTGCCCAGCTCGCGCTGCGAACCGGGACGACCGTGCGGACGGTCGAGCGCGACATCGCCAGGCTCACTGCGGCCGGCGTGCCGATCCTGGTGCGGCGCGGACCTGGCGGCGGCTACCGGATCGACGCCCGCAGGGAACTTCCCCCGCTGAACCTGACGCCAGGTGAGGCTGCGGCGCTGATCGCATCCCTTGTCGCCGTCGGCCCGTACATCTCCGCCGCGGCCCAGACCGGCCTGGCGAAGCTGCTCGGTGCGCTCACCGGACCGTCGCAGTGAGGTATCAGAGCCCGCAGGCCGCCGCCACCGCGTCAGCGGCCGCCTCGCGGTTGCCGGCTTCGGGGAGGCCGGGTCGCTCGAAGTCGTTCATGTAGATGTCAGCAGCCTCTGTGGCGCTGGTGGCCGCGTTCAGGGTCGGGATGTAGGCGGACCACTGCTGGTTGTACGCCAGGATGGCCGCAAGCTGGGCCTGCAGGTCGGCGGCAGGGTTGCCGGTGACAAGCCCGGCGGGCAGCGGTGTCCATCCGATCAGCCCGCCGCCACCAGACCCGACGGACTCAGGATTTCCCTTCGACTCCTGGTAGATGTTCCCGGCGATGCCGGCCGCGGCGATGCCGGCGTACCCGTGGGAGGTCAGGTAGCCGACGATCGCCGCATAGTTGGCCGGCAGCATCCCCGCAGTTCCCGAGCAGTTCAGAGTGGCGCTGTGCTGGCCGGCCCTCGTCGCGGCTGCGGTTGTGCGGCGGTGGCGGCTGGAGGAGCCGCTTGCACTGGCCGGGATGCTCCGGGAGCTTCGCACGGGAACCTTGCCAGCGCCGGCCGGATTGTGTCCGTGCGCCGTCTGCGCCCGCCGGAGCCGGTACGCCGAGGCGTTGATGGCGGTGCCCGCGACCCGGTCGCCGGGGGTCGCGTGAGCCGAGACAGCGCCGGGCCGTACGACCGCTTCCGGACCGCCGGCCGCGAAGCTATGCAGCTGGGTCGCGGCAGCGAGTGCTCCAGCCAGTGCGACCGCCGGGGCAACCTTGCCCGCCCTCCTGGTCGCCTTCAGCATCGGCGAGGGAGCCGCGTGCCGCCCTCTTGCGGTGTTCCTCTTCCTGTGAGTGCTTCCTGACCCCAAGAACCTGCCTTACGCCGGACCCGCGCCCTGCTACGCGGCGAACTGCGCCTCTCACCGGGCCTGACTGTTGCTCCAGTCAGGAAGCATGTCAGGATACGTCGCCCAACAAGGATGATTTCGCTTAAATAGCTCAGGCAACTTATGAACAGTGCAAACCATGCTCAGTCGCCTCGGTCGCAGCTTGGTCCCGGCTCGGTCGCAGCTTGATCCCGGCTCGGTCCCGACCTTCAGGCGGCACCGGCCAATGGACCGGCCATGGACAATGCGATGGGTCCCTGCTGACCGCTGCCGCCGCTGTCTTAGGCCATACGCTACGTTCCGCTACCATCAGATTCCGGCAAATCGACCGCTAGGACAGGCGCTGCCGGTCACCAGCCGCACATAGTACGGGTTGCAGTCATATGAACGCTCGATTTAGCCCTTATGTGACTACCCAATCCGCACTAAGTGAATTTCCGGCCTCGGCGGGTCGTTCGCGGTAAGCCTTCCGCAGTCACGAACAGTGACAGTCCGGGGATTCCTGTGGCGCATACAGGCACTTTCGCCGTTCTGGCAGCGGCGGGCGGCCGTACAGCTCGCAACCCGGGCGCGGAGGCGAGCCGGGAGCCCGGAGCCGGGAGCCCGTGAGCGCGGAGCGGGGAGCCCGTGAGCCGGGAGCGCGGAGCCGGGAGCACGGAGCCGGGAGCACGGAGCCGGGAGCACGGAGCCGGGAGCACGGGCTCCTGGGAGATGCAGGATGTCAGCCCATCGCAGCCGGCGGTGCGCTGATGAGGCGCGCTGGCTCTTTCAGGGAACTGGCGATCTTCGGCAATGGCACATATTGACATCGCCGCTGTTTCCGGCACAACGGGCACCGACACCAATGCGGATCAGGCGGCAGGCGGCTAAGCGACGCACCGGATCAGCGTGAGTCGGTGATTCAGCCCGCGGGCGTTGGCGGTGCTGGGGGTGATGGCGCCGGAGTCCGGGTGGGGTGCGGCGTTCTGGTCGGCGAGCCTGTATCGGTGCGCGTCGGCGCACGAGTCGGGCTCGGCGTGGCCGTCGGCGTGGCCGTGGCCGTGGGCGTCGGCCTGGTCGGTGGCACTGATGTCGGCCTGCTGACAGCGGGCGATGTGGCCGGCACCAGCCGGGGCGTCGTAGACGGCCGTACCGTCGGCGTGCCCCCGGCGGTGCCGGGCACCTGGGCCATGGCCAGGACGTAAGCCGTCAGGGTGATGATGAAGACTGCCGTCAGGATCCAGGTCGACGTCCGTATCCGGCGCATCAGTCGGCTCCTTTCGGCTCTGTGGTGTCCAGGCTGGTCGGCAGCAGGATGCCCTCGCGGCGCAGGCCGGTCGCGACCCAGGCCCGCAAGATCCGCCCGACATCGAACTGCTTGCCAGGCAGCGTCCTGGCGACCATGCGGACTTGGCAGTGATCCACGTCGATGCTCTGCACGCCCATGACCGCAGGCGGGTCAAGCAGCAGCCGGCGCAGATCCGGATCCTTGTACGCGCTCTCCCCGATCTCCCTGAGCAGGTCGCTCACCCGGTTGACGTCCACGGCAGCGGGCACCGGCACGTCTACCACGGCGCGCGCCCAGTCCCGCGAGAGATTGGTGACCTGCGTGATCTGGCCGTTGGAGGTAACGACCACCTCGCCATCGGCGGTCCGCACCGTCGTGACCCGCAGCGTGACATCCTCGACGGTCCCGGTCGCGGTGTCGGGCAGGCCCGCTACCGACAGGCGGACGAGATCCCCGAAACCGTACTGCCGCTCGGTGATAATGAAGAAGCCGGCCAGGATGTCCTGGATGATGCGCTGAGCGCCGAACCCCAGCGCCACAGCCAGCACGGCGGCGGGGGCGACCAGGCTGGTCACCGGGATGCCGAGCCGCGCGGCGACGGCCACCCCGGTTACGCAGTAGATCACGACCAGGGTGGCCCAGGTGATCACCTGCGCCAGCGCATGCCGGTGCTTGGACGCCTCCGAGCGAACCAGCGCGTCCTTCTCCTGAGCATTAGCGTCGATCCGAGCTGTGATCCTCGCGCCCAGCCAGGTCACGCAACGCGTCAGCAGCATCGCGCCGGTCACGAGCAGCACGATCTCCAGACCGCTGCCGCGCGCCCATCTGGCGACATCGGTCAGCGGCGCCACTGCGGAGAACATAGCCCCCCATCATCGCCGCCCGGCCGCCCGGCCGCCACCGCAACGAAGCTGCGGACTTCCAGGAACGCCGCGAAGGCCGCACCGTGATCCGCACGCTGGTCACGCTGTGAATTGCCTGCCCGGCGGGACCTACCGCGGGCGCAGATGGCCCGTGACCGCCCGGTGCACGCTCAGGTTCTGCCGAGAAAGGACCGGCTACTGACCCCCAGATATGCGGGATACCGCAGGCACAACTGGCGGCCTAGCGTGACGTTCAACGGCAAAACTTAAGGGAGAGGCCATGACCACACTGCGAATCGAGCACGCGATCAGCGACTACCAGGTCTGGAGGACGGCATTCGACAGCTTTGCCGAAGCGCGCGCGACAGCAGGAGTGCGAAGCTTCGTCATCCGCTTGCCCGTGGATGATCCGAAGTTCCTGATGCTCGACCTGGAGTTCGACACCACCGGCGGTGCTGAGAGGTTCGCTGAGTTCTTGCAACAGCACGTCTGGTCATCGCCGACATCTGCGCCCGGCCTGGCTGGCGCACCGCAGACCCGGATCCTCGATCTGGTGCACACCGAGCCGCGCTGACCTCCGGTTCGCAGAACCAGATGCGGAATTCTCAGGAACCATAAGCACGCGCGTCGGAGTCCATCGCCTCCTGGACCTCCTCGGCGGTGGCGCTGAACCTGCTCTCCTTCATGGTCGCATTGCCGAGCAGGCGGTTCAGGGTCGCGGTCGACGACTCGTGGGTGAGCACGACCAGCGCGATCTCGCCAGCGTCCATGACATCACCGAGATCCTTGACGTCGCCGCGGTCGAGGCTCCTGTTCATCCGGCTGATCAGCGCACCGGCACCCGCGCCGACTGCCGCGGTCGCGATAATCGCGGGAGGGAAGAGCAGGCCAACGACGGCACCCGCGACGGCACCCTTGCCCCACCCGTGGTGTGACTGGCGGTGGATCATGTCGATCGTGCCGTCCGGCTCGCGCTCGAGGAGCGCGGCGTCAGCCAGGTCGACAGATCCGGCCTGCGCGGCCGACTCGACGTCAGTCCAGTCTTGCTCCGCCGCATCGAGGTCGCCATAGGCAGCGATCGTGGTGGTGAGATTATGCATCGGGTCTCCTGTCGTCAGGGCTCTGAGCCCGGATAATTACTGGGCGCGAATGTGAAGTTAGCCTTCGGCGGATCGGGGTGCATCGCCCGGAGCGGGTGAAGGTAGGCGACGGCACGCGGCAAGCCTGCGATGACACGCGGCAGCCTGCGATCGCGGTAGGCCTGCCACAGGCCCCGGAATGCTCTGCCGCGGGCCCGGCGGGGAGGATGGACCTGTGCTCACCCAATCGTCCGAGCCGAACGGCGCCGAGCCCCAGGCGGTCCTGTCACCGCTGACCGGTGCTGCGATCTTCCTGGTCGCTGTAGCTGGCCGGGAGCGGCAATCCGTTGATGCGGTTCGGCGGCTGTTCGGCGACCTGCCCGCGCTGGTACGCGGGGTCGGATTCCGCGCCGCCGACGGGTTCCTCACCTGCGTCACCGGGGTGGGAGCCCAGCTCTGGGACGCGCTAGCGGCGGGACCAAGACCAGCGGGATTGCATCCGTTTCGGGAAATCAAGGCGGCGGGCCGGCATGCGGTGTCCACTCCGGGAGACCTGCTGTTCCATATCAGGGCCGCTCGGATGGACCTGTGCTTCGAGCTCGCTACCCAGATCATGTCCCGGCTTGGCGGCGCCGTCTCGGTCGTCGATGAGGTACACGGATTCCGTTACTTCGATGACCGCGACCTGATCGGCTTCGTAGACGGCACGGAGAACCCCGTCGGCGCGGCGGCTGAGCTGGCCACTCTGATCGGCGCCGAGGACAGCGCGTACGCCGGCGGTAGCTACGTCATCGTGCAGAAGTACCTGCATGACCTGGCGGCCTGGGACAAGACCCCAGTGCAGGAGCAGGAACGGATCGTGGGGCGCACCAAGCTCTCCGACATCGAGCTTGACGATGAGGTGAAGCCGTCCTATGCGCACAACGCGCTGACCACGATCGAGCGGGACGGCGAGCAAATCCAGATCGTCAGGGACAACATGCCGTTCGGCGCACCCGGCAGCGCCGAGTACGGCACCTACTTCATCGGCTACACCCGCACGCCTGACACCATCGAGCAGATGCTGCAGAACATGTTTGTCGGGTCGCCCGAGGGTAACTACGACCGGCTGCTCGACGTGAGCCTGGCAGTCACCGGGACGCTGTTCTTCGTGCCCTCGGTGCCGCTGCTTGAGAGCCTGGCGCACGGACCGCGGACCGGCACGGAGCTGCACGGCACCGCGGACGACCCGGTCACGCCGCCTGTCGCGGCGCGGGTCGCCGGGTCGTCGGCCGCGGACGGATCGCTGGGGATCGGCAGCCTGAAGGGAACCTCACCAGATGAATAACCTGCACCGCGAGCTGGCGCCCATCTCCGACCAGGCCTGGGCACAGATCGAATCAGAAGCCGCGCGCACGTTCCGGCGCTACCTGGCCGGCCGCAGAGTAGTCGACGTGCCTGATCCGGAAGGGAGCGCCTTCGCCGCGGTCGGTACCGGGCACGTGCGCGAGATCCACCCGCCTGGCGAGGGTGTGCACGCGAGGCAGCGCCGGGTGCTCGCGGCGGTGGAGTTCCGGGCGGTGTTCTCCCTGGACCGGGAACAGATCGATGACGTGGCCAGGGGCGCGCTTGACGCGGACTGGCAGCCGGTCAAGGACGCGGCCCGGCAGCTGGCATTCGCCGAGGACCGCGCCATCTTCGACGGCTATGCCGCCGCCAGCATCGAGGGAATCCGGGTGGGCGCGAGCAACTCGCCGATGGAACTGCCGGACGTGGCGACCGACTACCCAGAGGCGATCGCGCAGGCAGTCAGCCAGCTTCGGTCCGAAGGCGTCGGCGGTCCGTATGCGGTCGTGCTGAGCGCGGATGCCTACACCGCCGCCGCCGAGACCACGGACCACGGATACCCGGTGCTTGAGCACATCGCGCGGCTGGTCAGCGGTGAGATCGTCTGGGCTCCGGCGATCACGGGCGGCTGCGTGCTCACCACCCGCGGCGGCGACTTCGAGCTGCGGCTCGGCCAGGACGTCTGCGTCGGCTATCTGTCGCACACCCACGGTGCCGTCACGCTGTACCTGGAGGAGAGCCTGACCTTCCGGCTGCTCACCAGCGAGGCAGCCGTGTCCTTGACCTCGTCGGACGGGTAGCCACAGTTCATCGGGCGACTCGGCAGACCCGCGGACAGTAACAGGCGTAACCGCCGATCGCGGCTCAGCCGTCCGTGCCGCGCCTGGGTCCCGAGAGCCCGCGACAAGACGGTAACGCGGTCGTGGGCGGCGGTCTTGGCGAAGATCGATTTGAGATGGTCCTGGATGGTGTGCTCGGACAGCGACATCTGGCGCGCCATGGCGCGGGTGTCGCAGCCGGTGGCAAGCAGGACGAGCAGCTCGTATTCGCGGACGCTGAGCCCGAAGGAGCGCCCGAACAGTTCAAGGCGCTCGGCACCGGATGCCTCCTCGATCGTGACGACGAGGGTCGTCGCGCTGCCTGTCGCCCCTGGCGCAGGCTGCTCGGAAGAGAGCCTGGCTGCCCGCAAAGTGAGCCAGAAGCCGCCTGCAAGATGAGTTCGAGTGGATGCCGGATGATCATCGACGCCTTCCTCGATGGCCAGGAGCTGCGCCGCGACGTTGTAGACACTCGCTGGGATGGCCCGTTCGTTTGGCTCGGGCGGCAGCAGAATGTCCAGCCAGGCCTTCGAAGCTGCCGTCCGGCTAGCGATCCGCAGGTCGTCGTCGAGCGTCAGTACGACCGGCCCGACATCGCGGCGGTGCGACGCGGCTGGCTCGACGAATGTTCGTGCCTGGGCCTGACGCAATGCGGTGGTCAGGGGCGCAGCGATGCTGGCGATGAAATCAGCATCAGCCTCGGTGTACTGCTCGCGGTCATCACGGCGCCACAGGTCCAGGAAACCCCAGCAGCCGAACTGGTCCGCGAATACCGCCGAGGCTACATCGCCGATTCCGTACCGGCTCAGTACCTCGCGCCACAGCAGGCTGCGCGATAGATCGCCGCCGACCGCCTCGCTCAGGATTCCGGCAGGTGCGCCCCGCTGCCGCAGCACGGTCCAGCGATTGACATGCGTCCCGTACTTCGCCTTGATCAGGGCGGGCAGCTCGGCCATGCACGGCACCTCGGCAAGGGGCGCGGCGCCGACGGCGGTAACCGGGTCGGTGAGCAGCCAGACGTACGCGTCGAAGTCGACTGCCTGGCGAAGTGCTGCCAGTACCTGACGGCGCAGCTCCCTGTCTTCGAGCGAAGCGGTGCAGATGACCTCGATGCGCTCGCGGGCACTGGCCCGTGTCCAGGTACCGGCCACGACATGAGAGTACGCCCGGGGGCGCGCCAGCCGGCTCACGCCGGACGCGATCCAGAGGTCGAGGTCGGCCTCGCTGCGGAGCCCGGTGCGGGTGCCGGTGGCGGGTAGGAGAGGATGGGGCACAGATCCAGCTCGACGCTGGTCTTCCGCGGGACTCGCACCGCTCGGCAGCCCAGCGCCGGGCTGCTGGCTACCGAGGCCCGTTCCGATAACCGTCTCATCAGTAGGAGGATCCATGGCAATTGGCATCTACTTCCATCCCAAGTCCATGAGCGCCGGGCAGTATGACGCAGCAATTACCGAGCTTGAGGCTGCTGGAGCCGATCGCCCGGCCGGCCGGGCTCACCACTCCTGCTTCGGGCCCGACGGCGATCTCATGGTCTACGAGGTGTGGGAGTCCCAGCAGGCCTTCGAGGACTACGGGCCGGTGCTCATGCCGATCCTGCAGAAGATCGGGATCGACCCGGGAACGCCGGACGTAATGCCAGTCCACAATATGATCGCCTGACAGCGGTCGTCCCGCCAGCGGCCGTCGGCCGGGCAGGGTCAGGGGAGCTGCACGAAGGCGCCTGACCGGCCGAGCGGGCGATCGGCGATCACGCGGGGCAGATAGTCGCGTTGCAAGATCGCGGCGACGAGCTCGCCGCGGCTGTGCACGCCGGTCCTGCCGAACACCGATTTCAGGTGATCCTGCACGGTATCGGTGGTCAGGTGCAGCAGATCCGCGATCTGCCGGGTGGGCAGTCCCCGGCAGACCAGCGCGCATATCGTCTGCTCGCGCTCGGTTAGCCCATAGGCGGCCATGATCATCGGAGCGACATCGGCGGGGGCGGCCTGCTCCACGATTACCGAGATTGACTTGTCGGTATGAGAGCTCAGCCACGAGGCATGCAGGACCGCCCACCGGCCGCTTTTCGCGCGTACCCGTAGCCGCGGCATGGCCGGCTCGCAGACATCCAGGTGCCTGAGCCTGGTTGCCAGGGCCGAGATCTCGATCGGCAGGTCGGACCCGTCCGCACGGCCGCCGAGGTCCTCCAGCCATCGTCCGGCAGACTCGTTCATCCCGGCCACTCCGCCGTCGGCGCCGACGATGACGAGCCCGGGGCCGTCCTGAGCGCTCTCCGGGTCGCATGCCTGTCGCAGCAGACCCATTCGCAGGCCCTCGGCCAGGTGCGGGGCGAGACGCTGCACCAATCGCGCCTCCTCTCGGGAGAACGTCGCCAGGGCCGCCTGACGATGCAAGCACAGATAGCCCCAGCAAGCGTTCCGCACTCGCAGCACCGCACGCAACTCGTCCTGCAGTCCCAGTGGCGCGAATATGTCCCGGTACCGATCGCTTCTGGCCGGCTGGCCGCCGGTCACCTCCATGAGCGTTCGCACGCCCGCCGGATCGCGGGACAAGTCAGTCCATTTATTGACGTCCTGCCGCAGGAACTCGTTCTCGACGAAGTAGTGCCCGGATTCCTCCGGCAGTTCCTCGCGATAGGAGCGGGTGAAAAGCAGCGTTACCGGATCCGCGCTAGCCCACCACAGCGCATCGACGGGCACGGCCTTGCGCAGCCGCGGCAGGATCTCGGCGCGCAGCGCATCGGGATCCAGCCCTGACCTGCAGATCCGGACGACCGCATCCACGAGATTGTCGGCCGCCGGTCCGGTGCGCATGGCTCCCTCATCTCCAGCTGCTGAGTCTAGGCGTTCACCACCTCGTAACTGCCGCGCGCAACCAGCGCGGCGCCGGTAGCCGCGACCGTCGAGGCCCTGCTCTGCTCGGCGAACATATCGGTGGCGCTGGCGGCGTCCTCGCTGTCCCACAGTGTCAGCGTCATCGCGGTGCCGCTGACACGGTCGATCAGGAACACGGCTCCAGCGTTTCCTGGCAGCCCTTCGACAAAGCCCTTGACGTTGCTGCATGCGTGGTCGGCCCAGCTCTGGAGTGCCTCAGCTGATCCCGACCATGTCGACGTTCGTGCGAACATGTTGGCTCCTTTCCTCACCGCAATGATCTCGGGCCGCGCACCGGCTGACCCTCCCAGAATTCTGGGAGAGCCAGCCGGCCCTGGTCCTTTCGGCGGTGGGGCAGGCTTATCGCCCCAGGTAAGCGCGCTTCAGGTCCTCGCTGCGCAGCAGCTCAGCCGCGGGTCCCTCGAGCACGATCTCGCCCGTGGACAGCACGTAGCCGCGGTCGGCGATCGACAGTGCCATCGTCGCGTTCTGCTCGACCATCAGCACGGCGGTGCCCGATTCGTGAATCTCCTTGATAATCCGGAAGTTCTGCTGCACCAGTGCGGGTGACAGGCCCATGGACGGCTCATCCATCAGCAGCAGCCGCGGTCGCGACATCAGCGCCCGGCCCATCGCCACCATCTGCTGCTCGCCGCCGGACAGCGTGCCCGCGAGCTGCTGGCGGCGCTCGTGCAGGCGCGGGAACAGTGTGTGGACCCGGTCGAGGTCTTCGTCGAACGTCTCGCCGTCGCGCAGCACCGCGCCGAGCTCGAGGTTCTCACGCACGGTCATCTGCCCGAACAGGCGGCGGTTCTCCGGCACGATCGCGATCCCGGCTGCGATCCGCCGCGGCACCGGCCAGCGCGTCACATCCTGGCCGAATAGCAGCACCTCTCCTTCGCGCGGTGCGACGATGCCAAGGATCGTCTTCAGCGTCGTCGACTTGCCCGAGGCGTTGCCGCCGAGCAGGCAGACGAGCTCGCCCTCACCCACAGTCAGCGTGATTCCTTCCAGAATCCGCATCTGCCCGTAGTAGGTCGTCACGTTGCGCAGGTGAAGCAAGTTGCTCATCGGGCGTGCCTCCGGCACCGTATGCTTCCGCGCGCCGCAGGCCCGACGCTCACTCGGACCCCGCCTCGCCCAGTGCCTGCGGATCGCGGCCCATGTAGGCCTCGACCACGTCCGGATGACTCGCCACGTCGTCGAAGCCGCCTTCGGCGATCTTGACGCCGTGGTCGAGCGCGACCACCCGGTCCGAGCAGCCAGCGACGACGTGCATGTCGTGCTCGATCACGAGGATCGCGACGTTCAGCTCGTCGCGCAGCCGCGCGATCAGTTCGGTGATCTCGTGCGTCTCGGCCGGGTTCATCCCGGCGGCGGGCTCGTCGAGGAGCAGGAGCTTCGGCCGGGTGGCGAGCGCGCGCGCGATCTCCAGCCGCCGGCGGTTCGCGTACGACAGCGAGTAAGCGGGCTGGTCCCAGCGGTATCCGGCGAGCCGCTGGCCGAAGAACGACAGCACCTCCTGCGCCAGCGCTCGTACCTCGCGCTCCTCGTGCCTGGCTCTGGGCAGCCGGAGGATCGACTCAAGGGGTGTCGCCGCGGTGCCTCCGTAGGTCGCGGCCATCACGTTCTCGAGCACCGACATGTTCAGGAACAGCCGCAGGCTCTGGAACGTGCGCGCGATCCCGAGCCGAGTGATGTTATGCGGCTGTTTGCCCGCGATCGACTCGCCGACGAAACGAACATCGCCCGCGCTCGGCTTGTATACACCGGTGATCACGTTGAAGACGGTCGTCTTGCCCGCGCCATTCGGCCCGATCACGCTGACAACCTCGCGGTGGTTAACCTGGAGGTCAAGTTCGGTGAGCGCGCGGAGGCCGCCGAACGACAGGGAGAGATGATCGAGATTCAGTACTGGCCAGTCCACTGACTGGGCGGTGCCGCGGTCGGGCGGCTCGGGGGGCGATGGCTGGGGCTGGCTCATATCGCGGCCTCGACCCGGCGTGCTCCGAGCAGACCCTGCGGCCGGGCGTTCATCATCACGATCAGGATCGCGCCGATCATGAGCTGCCGGGTGATCGCGGGCTCGACGATCAGCCTCGTCTCCCAGACAAACGACGCCAGATAGATGGTCGGCACCAGCAGGATCGTCCGCCAGCGATCCCTGAGCTGCACGAGCGCGATCAGCAGGCAGATCAGCAACACGAACCCGAAGTTTCCTGGGGTCTGCGGGTTGGCCGGGACGATCACCCAGTCGCGCAGCGCGGCCGCGATCCAGCCGGTGGACTGCGGCCCGCCCGCCACCGCGGCCGTCGAGATCGCCCCGACGATGGCATGCGCGGCGAGGCCGAGTGCGGCTGCGGCCGTGAGTACCCCGGCTAGCCTGCGCCACGGGCGCAGCTTGACTAGCAGAGTCAGCAGGATCAGCCCGTAGAAGAGGTAGCCGGAATCGGTCGGGTTGCGCAGCAGCCCGTCGTAGATGACCATGACGGTCAGGGCGCCAGTGGCAGCGCCCGCGATGCTGCCCGCACCGCCGAGGATCAGCCCGGCGTAGACGATGATCAGGATCGGCGTGTCGAAGTCGGTCGGGAACACGCTGATCTGCTGTGCGGCGAAGATGGTGCCCGCCAGCGCGGCGACCATGGCGCCGAACGCGAACGCCATCAGCTTCACCCGGTTGACCGGGATGGTCATGGCCGCTGCCGCTAGCGGGTCCTCGCGCACGGCTTGCCAGGCTCGTCCGGTACGTGAGGTCTCGAGCAGCCGCAGCACTGTCATCGTGAGCACCAGCAAGACGACAAGCAGGTAGTAGTAGCTCTCGTTGCTGTTGAACTGCAAGCTTCCGAAGATACGGATCGGATCAATGCCGATGATCCCGTTGGCACCGCCGAGCACGCCGGGCGCGACGTTGTTGGTGAACTCCACGAATGCCTCGCCGAAGAACAGCGTGATAATCGCCAGGTAGTCACCGATCAGCCGCCGGGACGGCAGGCCGACCAGCAGCCCGAGAAGCGCGCCCCCGGCCATCACGATCGGCAGCGACAGCAGGGCCGGCAGGTGGATGCCCTGCGCGCGGAGCTGGCCGGAGGACAGCAGCGCGAATCCGTAGGCGCCGAAGCCGAAGAAGGCGACGTAGCCGAGGTCGAGCAGCCCGGCCCATCCCACCACGATGTTCAGCCCGACCGCTAGCAGCGCGATTACCAGCGCATCGATTCCGACCTGCAGCTGGAAGCCGCCGAGGCCGAGCAGTGGCAGTGCGACGCCCGCCGCGCCCGCGATCGCGAGCCTGGGCCACCAGCCGACCCGCTCGATTGCTCGCTGCGCGTCGCCAAGCCGGCCCGGCAGGTACTCGCGCCGGTGCGCCTGCCGGGATACCCATTCGTCGGAGCCGATCTGCGGTCCGCTGGCCGGAGGCTGCGCGTCAAGGCTCACGACAGCCCTCAGACCTTCTGCAGCTGTGCCCGGCCGAGCAGCCCGCTGGGCCGGACCAGCATCACGGCGATCAGCAGCGCGAACACGAGCAGGTTGGTGTACGTCGATGACACATAGCCGGTGATGAAGGACTCCGCGATGCCGATCAGCAGGCCGCCGAGCATGGCGCCGGGCAGCGAGCCGATGCCGCCGACCACGGCCGCCGTGAATGCCTTGAGGCCGACGAGGAAGCCGATCGTGTTCGTCACCTGGTTGAACAGCAGCCCGGCCATCACCCCGGCGACGCCCGCGAACGCCGAGCCGAGGAAGAATGTCGCCGCGATCGTGAAGTTCACGTTGATCCCCAGCATCTCGGCGGCCTCCCGGTCGGCCGCGACCGCTCGCATCTGCTTGCCGAGCTTGGTCCGGTTAACCAGCAGCCGCAGCCCGACCATCAGGACGAGGCCCATCACCAGGACCATGATCTGGACGGCGTCGATGCTGACCGACCCGACCTGGATCCCGGAGGAGAACGAGATGAAGTCCGAGGTGTTGTAGATCCGGAACTGTGCTCCGAAGAGGAGCAGCGCCGCGTTCTCCAGGAAGAAGGAGATGCCGATCGCCGTGATCAGCGGCGCGATCCGCGGCGCATTCCGCAGCGGCCGGTAGGCGAAGCGCTCGATCGCGACGCCCAGGCCGCCCACCAGGACGGCCGCCAGCACGAACATGATCACCAGTAGCAGTGGCACCGGGATCGTCAGCGCGGACGGCCCGCCGAACCACTGGATCACGAAGTACCCGATGAACGCCCCGACCATGTACAGATCGCCGTGCGCGAAGTTGAGTAGCTTCAGCACGCCGTACACCATCGAGAAGCCCAGGGCCACCAGCGAATACAGGGCACCGGTGGTGACGCCGTTCACTAGCTCCTGGAAGAAGAAAGCCATCCGGCGTCAGTCCCGCCCATCGCCACGCTGCCAGGCCGCGGGCCGGCCATCTGGCCGGCCCGCCGCCGGGGCAGCTACCTGGAGTTCAGCCGATCAGGAACTCGGGATCAGGTTGTAGCTGCCCTTTGAGTCGATCTTGAACAGGAAGAACTTGCCGCTTACCAGGTCCCCGTGCGGGCCGAAGCTGATCGGCTGACCGAGGATCGAGGTCGGCTCGTTCGTCTTCCTGATCGCGGCCATCACGTTGCTCCGGCTCGGCGTCTGGCCGGCCTTGCAGACCGAGGCGATCGCCTCGTCGATCACGTGCGTCGCCGCGAAGATCGGCGGGCCGAACGTGCCGAACGTGCCGTACTTGGCCTTGGCCGCCGCGGCGATCGCAGCGTCGGCGGGGATCGCGGTGATGTCCGGGCCGAATGAGGATACATACGAGCCGTTGATCGTGAACGTGCCTGGCGAGAACAGTCCGTCCGTGCCGAAGATCACGGCCTTCTTGTGCTGCTGGGCAAGGTCACGGCCGAACTGCTGAGCATTGCTTGCCACCTGCCAGGGCAGGACCACGACCGAGGTCGCCGGCGTCACCTTGGCGACCAGCGAGGAGAAGTCGGTCAGCTTCTGCGAGACCGACTCGTGGTCGACCTTGATCCCGGCCGCCTTGAAGATCGGCAGCATCGCGGCAACCAGGCCGGTTGAGTAGGCCTCCTGGTCATCGACGATCATCAGCGCTTTCGGGTGCAGGTTCTTGATGATGTAGTTAGCGTCCTGCGGTCCCTGCACGCCGTCGTTCGAGACGACCCGGAAGAACGTCGGGTACTTGCCGGTGGTCAGCGCGGTGGCAGTCGCCGAACCGGACATGAACGCCAGTCCGGCCCTGGCCATCAGCGGTCCGATGGCCTCGACCTCCTGGCTGCCGGCCGGACCGACCACAGCCACGATGGAGGAGTTCGAGGTGAACTGCTGGGTCACTGTCGTGGCCTGAGCGGGATTCAGCTGAGTATCGCCCTGGACCAGCGTGATCGCCGTCTTGTTGGCCGCGTTGTCCATCGACCGCGCGAGCTCAGCGAAGTGCAGCTGCTCCTGGCCGAGGACCGCCACCGGGCCGGTGAGCGGGCCCTCGATTCCGATCGAGGCGACGCACGCCTTGGGCTTGGTGCCGCCGCCTGAGGCTGTGCCGCCGCTCTTGGTGCTGCTGCAACCCGCTACGGTGAGCGCTCCTAGCGCCACCGCGGCAATGATCACGCGTCCTCTCATGGATCCGCCTCCATCATCTGAGATGCTTTCGTTACGTCGGGCGTCACGCGATCGTGAGTCAGGCTGCGCGGCGCTGATAGCTGCCTTATCCAGGTCTGCGCCTGGCTGGTCAGCTACCTGCGAGGCTCGTCCCGAGCCTGATCCCGGTGCCGGCCAAGGCGTGCCGGAGTGTTCGCTGCCAGCTGGCCTTGGTGCTGCTGACGATGCGGAAGCTCAAGACGCCCTCCCCCCACCCTCGAATTTGTACGCTGATCAAACCATTGCGCTGTACACGAGTGCAAGAGGTGTAATTTGGGAAATCAGTTAGCAGATGTGAAGTCGATCGCAGATGAGGGCGGCGCTGGGGCAGGCCCCGTGCGGTGCCCTGCCGGGGGGAGGGACGCTGCGGATGGCCGAACTGCTCAGCACCAGCCTTGATGTGGCCGCTGCCCGCCAGCGCTTCTCCGCGCTGCAGCAGGGCTTCGCGTTCTTTGACGCGCCTGGCGGCTCGCAGGTACCCGACGAGGTCGGCGACGCGATTTCGCGCGCACTGCGCGAGGCGAGCGCCAACCTCGGCGCCGGGTACGCCACCAGCCGGCGGGCCGGGGAGATCCTGGAGCAGGCCGAAGCCAGGGCCGCCCGGTTCCTCGGCTGCGCCCCGCATGAGGTGATCTTCGGGCCGAACATGACCACGCTGAACTTCGCGCTCTCGCGAACGGCCGGCCGCGAGTTCAGCCCGGGTGATGAGATCCTCGTCTCCTCCCTGGACCACGACGGCGGTGTCGCCCCCTGGCTGGAACTCGCGCACGACCGGGATCTGGTAGTCCGGCACATCGAGCTGAACGACGACACGACGCTCGACCTGGCGGACCTGCAGCGGAAGCTGGGGCCGCGCACCAGGGTGGTCGCGTTCGCCTGGGCGTCGAACGCGATCGGTACGACCGTGGACGCCAGGCGGGTGTGCGAGCTGGCGCACGAGGCGGGCGCGCTCGCCTGGATCGACGCCGTCCATTACGCGGCACACGAGCCGATTGACGTCCGCGAGGTCGGCGCCGACGTGCTGATCTGCTCACCGTATAAGTTCTGCGGTCCGCATCTGGGCGTCGCGTACGGGCGCACCGAGGTGATCGAGCGCTGGCGGCCGTACAAGGCCAGGCCCGCGCCCGCGCGCCCGCTCGGGCGCGGGTTCGAGACCGGCACGCTTCCCTACGAGCTGCTGGCCGGCTTCAACGCGACAATTGACTACCTGGACTCGATCGGCGGTTTCGCCGCGATCGAGCCTTACGAGCGCGCGCTTGGCCAGCGGTTCCTTGACGGCATCGGTGACTTCGTCACCGTGTACGGGCTACCGGGGATGGCGGGCCGGGTGCCGACGTTCCTGATCAACGTCGAAGGCGCGGCAGCGCCAGACGTCGCGCAGAACCTGGCCGCGGCACAGATCGGGGTCTGGGCGCATGACTCGTGGTATTCACTGGATCTGTACAAGCGGCTTGGGTACGAAGATAAGTCGGTACGGATTGGTTTCATCCATTACAACACCACCGAAGAGGTCGACCGGCTCCTCGAAGCACTGCATCGGTGCGCCGGCGTTGGCTAACCGGTAGCTCCTTGCAGAATCTCCGCCAGCTTGCTCAGGTCGATGTTGCCGCCTGAGACGACGCACACGACCTTGCCGGTCCCGGCCCGGCCGGCCAGGGCGGCGGCCGGGGCGAGCGCCCCCGCTCCTTCGGCGATCACCCGTACCCGCTCGGCAAGCGTGCGCACCGCGGCGGCGACCTCGTGCACAGGGACAGCCACGGCGCCGTCGATCAGCGGCGTGACGAGCGGCCACATGCTGTCCAGGACCCGGCGGCTGCCTGAGCCGTCAACGAACGAGGCCTGGTAGTCGACGCTGACCGGATGCCCGGCGTCGAGCGCGGCGGCCAGCGCGGCACCGGTCTGCGGCTCAGCCGTGAAGATCTTCGTAGCCGGCCGCAGCGCCCGGATCGCGCTGGCGATGCCGGCGGTCAGCCCGCCGCCACCGTACGGGATCACGACCGCATCGGTGTCGGGCAGGTCTTCGAGGATCTCCAGCCCGATCGTCCCGTTTCCGGCCATCACCCCGCGGTCCTGGACCGGGTGCACGAACAGCCCGTCGACGCCGCCGACCTTGCTGGTGACGATCGCGTCCCACCAGTCGTCGTAGGGCAGCTTGAGTACCCGGCCGCCGAGCCGCTCGATCGCCGCCAGTTTCGCCTGCGGAGCATGGTCGGGCACGGCGATCGTGGCCGGCAGGCCGAGCGTCCGCGCCACCCACGCGACGCCCTGGGCCATGTTTCCCGCGCTGGCGGTGACCAGGCCCTTCGCCCGCTCACTGGCCGGCGCGAGCATGATCGCATTGGTCGCGCCGCGGATCTTGAACGAGTTGATCGGCT